>Ga0315309_1001322_pt1 | contig 14843 bp, 33 predicted proteins | sample TDP4_MG_FD_203080 | JGI IMG/M metagenome (GOLD analysis project Ga0315309, IMG submission 203080) | Freshwater sediment microbial communities from Lake Towuti, South Sulawesi, Indonesia - TDP4 | ecosystem: Environmental > Aquatic > Freshwater > Lake > Sediment | place: Indonesia: South Sulawesi... | reverse complement strand
CCGCTCCAAAACCCTCTCTCTCAGTAACCGACTACATCCCTGTCGTATGGGCAGACTACACAACAGATTGGATAGCCTTAGCCTATAACGGCGGAGACGTAGATCAAGGGCATTACAGTGAACACCAGGTCTATGAAGCATTTCCTGATCCATGGGCACCAGAACCCTTCCACAACAACAACAAATACAGTATTTACTGCACTTACACGTTGGCTGCTCCTCCTCCAAAAGCGGGACTGCATCCATCTAAGGTTGTTCCACTAATCATTTCTGAGTGAATGTTATGGTTAGGAAACGTGGGGTAGCGCGTAGAAGTTCTAGTCATAGAAGAGTTAGGCGAGTTAAGAAGTATGACCATCATGTGATTCCTAAACGATTCAAGATTTATTTGCCACGCATGAGTGACTTGTTAGAGGAAGAGTTGCCACCATGTGTTCTGTGTGAAGAACCCACTATGGCTCTGCTTCAATCGTTGGGAGTGCCAACTGAAGAATGGCAGTATTACTTAGGCTTCATGAAACGCATGATAGAATTTTATCAGTCTTTCACCTCTGAGACCTTACAGAAGGAAAAGGACAGCCTCATAGCAGAATATGTTTTAAGGGGAAAAGACAAAGATGTGTTAGAGCAAGTGCAGATTCAAGCGGAAATCTGTGTTGGTGTGAGGGTTCCAGAATTGGAAGAAGGCAACTTTAGCAGTTACAGCATAATCGCATCTTTTGACGATGCAGATTCATTTGCGGGTATGCGATCTCAAGACGGAATATTCAATGGAAACGAAGAAAAAATAACTATCATAGACACCGAAAACATGATTGTTAAAACCTATGACATTCCTTCATTAACTTTAGGTGCCACATTGTTCAATGATATTACAGAGTTTGATGGTGACGGTGGAAACCCACACTACCATAAAAAAAGCATTTATGGAACCTACCTAGTGTTATCCGCTACTGATGGAGTGTCAACTGAAATAGATCGGATACGAATCTTCAAGAATGGCGCTCAACTTCAAACATTAACCTATGCAGACTTGGGGTTAGATGACAACAGCATATACAACATGGCTATCTCACCAACAGGAAAATATATTATAGTTAGTGGTCGTAGAACCGCATCTGGAAACATGGGATGGGTTTTGTTAGAGGGTAGTTGAATGAGTGAAGCAGAGAAAGCAGCAAAAGAAACACAACTCAGAAAAGAAGCGGCAGAAGCAGCAGCAAAACTAAGGTTCATGCGTGTTGGAACACCAAAGAAAAAGAGGGGAAAATAAACAATGTCAGCAGCAGAAGCATGGGTGGAGAGAGCGGGTTTCCCATCCGAAGAACCAACTAAGCATCCTCAATCCTCAGTTCCAAGCGGTGTAGTCTTTGCTGCACAAACAGTTGGACAACTCATAATAGAGGTTCTCCAAAAAGATGCACAAAGAGCCTTAATAGACAACCTATTAGCAAACATCACCAACACACCAAGAACCCACAAATTTGCAGGACTAATTCCCACAGTAACATACCCAGGTCAATACATTCAAAACTACCCTACATCAATATGTTATAATGCTAAAAACCTAAGTTTACCAGACTTGGCTAACCTACTCCTAAAAAGCACAGGCGAAATCTACGAGTTCATCACTGAAGCAGGTTGGATAGGAAGCCTAAACGGTTGGGCAGGCTACGGAGCCATCACTGAAAAATTCTATAATCCTGAACCCATGCTCAGAGCCTATAATGATTTGCAGTGGCAAGCCAGCATCATGCCACGTATGCGTAGGCATTGGCTAAGAGAATACACACCGACTATTCCAGACACTAGGCTTGCATGGACCTTATACACACGAGGCAACATCACCTTACCCAAGTTTGAAGAATACGCATCCTATGAAGGCTGGGATGAAGAGAATGCTAAGTTACTTGAGAAAGCCCTATACAAACTTCCAACAGATCGCACAGCATTTAACATGTATCTTCGAGGTCAACTAAGCCTAAAGGACGTTCATGAGAAATATTATGCTAACGCTTGGCAACCCGAATGGCATAGCAAATTAGACGCTATCTTTATGACTTTACCGAGTGTTCGTCAAGCCTTCAGCCTAATGAAGCGTGGCAGCATCGCCTATGACCAATATAAACGCTATGTCGTTGCGAATGGTTGGGAACAATGGTGGCACAGTCACCTCTACGACTTGTTTGAGAGACTTCCTTCTGCTCGCGATGCCTTTAACATGTTTATGCGTGAAGCCATCACAGAAGATCAGTTTGACGAGTATGTTAAGAAGGATGAGTGGGAAGATGGAAGCGCCGCTAGGCTTTGGGCGATCTATCAACGTTTACCCTATGGAAGAGACGCATTCCGCTTGATGAGACGTGGCAAAATAGACAGCGCCACCATGACGAAGTTGTTTAAGGCTCAGGGCTTCATGGAAACTTATCAGAAAGTGCTTCCAAGCCTCTATGAGCATATTCTCAATGCACATGAAGCCCACACTCTCAAGATGCGTGGAGCAATAGATCAGAAAGCCTACGAAAACTATGTTTCCATGAATGAGTGGACAAATGGCTCAGCAGATCTTCTCGATAGTTTGTGGGAGAGACTACCATCCTACCGAGAAGCATTCTACATGTGTCAGAAAGGGTTGATAACCACTGCTGAAAGAGATGCGTTATTTCTTGCAGCGGACTTTAATCCTAAATGGCACAGTAAACTCGTAGCAAACAGTTACTACATTCCAACAGTCTATGACTTATGCAGAATCGCCGATTATGTTGAATTGGACACTATTTGGGCTACAAAAGTTTTGAAGGAGAGAGGCTTACGAGATACTGACATAGCCAAGATCGTAGCCATGCTCAAAATTCGTCCACTCCGAGATGAAATCAGACGTCAAATTGCTATCTGGGTTAAACGTTACCGTTATGGATGGGTCACACCAACCCAACTGAAAGAAGCCTTACAAGAATACTTAGAAGACGGCTACATTCAAGAGACAGAGAAAACATTAACAACTGAAGAAGCGGAACTAAATTATGAAGATGAGTTGATGAAAGAGAAAATAAACATTTACAGTTGGTATTATAAAACTGCTGTCATAACGGAAGAAGAGTTGCTGGAAGATTTCTTAGACTTAGGCATTCGTGAGGAAAAAGCGAATTTGATGGTAGAGCTTTTAAAGGCTCAAGGCTACTATGGATACTATTAGGGATGGATATGAGAACTCGCTTGTTTAATGGTGGCAAAAACGAGAATGGAAGCCGAGACTACTGGACAGCAATCGTAGACGCTTCAATTGTGGGTGGCTTCACTTTCTTTTCGACTCTAGGTGGGTTAGGCGCTACTGGATTATTGGCTTCTCCTGAAAGTGGCTTGTTGGCATCTGTTATTTCTGCTGGAATATCCTTCTTTGCTAGTCTGATTGCTTCCCTTCAAATTAAGAAGCCCACAGAATAGAAGGGTAGTCTAACCTGAAGAAACTAAAATTCGTTAATAATGTAGTTGTTGTTCTGTTGCTTGTTGTGTTTTGGGAGTTAAACCACACTATAGCGCCTTTGATTCAAGCCCACTGTTATGAAACTGTGACGTTTTGGGCTATACACACAACTTGGTCTTTACCCTTCATCTATGACTGCCTAGTGTTAGCAACCTATGCTTTGATTGCCGCTTTGTTCTTGGTAAATGAACTCTTAGAATAAAACACTACTCTTGAACTACTGCTATCTTAATGTTTTTTCCTAGACATAGGGCGCACAATTCAGTAGCAGAGATTAACCCTTCAAAAAAGTTTTGTTTATCCTGATACTTCAAGAGTTTACGCACTTCTGTTTTCACGCATTTAAGACAGTCATCCTCTGAGATAGTAACGGTTTTACTCATTTACTTAGCCTTCTGTTTTTTTAGGAGCCACTTCCAAATGGAACTCTTCTTCTCTTGAACCTCTTGTTCAGTTATGTGGTAAACTGACCAAAAGCATCCAGCGATTCTCTCAGACTCTCCAAATGAAATACATGTTTTGATAGCGTGAGCGTTTGCTTGACCTACAGTGTTGGCTTCATGGAAGTAAGTTACTGTGCCATATGTGCCATGCCTCTGTAACTCAATTTTAAACCGCTTCATCTCTCATCCCTGACCCTAGTAGGTTTCTAAGATTTTTTGTTACTCTTCCTCTTTATCGGGTTTTAGGTGTCCAGCATTAAGTTCTCTCTGGAAGATTCTGTCTTTACGGTACTCACCTATTTTGTCAGTTATCCACTTACGCACTAACTCTGTAGGCTTCAACCCTTCAAAGACTCCTATAGACCTAAGCATGTCTGCTACCTCAATCGTGACCTTAAGGTTGAATTGTTCTGTCTTAGACATTTTAGTATCCCACGCTACTTTACTGAGGGTTATGACTACTTATATTTTATGGTTTTCTATCAGAAAATACCTTTTCCAAATGGTGTATATTTCCTATGTAAAAAGAGGGGGGTTAAAGCGGTTTCGTCTACCGTAGAGTATCCTTACTCTTCTGCGGATGTTTCTTCCTCTTCCTCTTCTTCCTCTTCGCCTTCTTCTTCTTTCATTGTTTCATCTCCTTTGACTTTGGCTAATGTTGTTTGGGGATTATAAAGTTTCACACCCACTGCTAAGCCTATTGGGAACCCTTCAAACAAGTCTTCACTGTTCCCTTTAAATGTAAGTTTATGTCCGCTACCTGTCTTGAGTTCCAGAGTGTATGTTATGCCACGATCTGTTTCATTAGTGGTTTGTTTGGTTACGAAGAATTGGAAGTCTGTTCGTTTCATCGGTTCTCACCTCCCTCAAACCTTTTCTTAAAGGCAACAGCGCATTTTTCTGCGCATTGGTAAGGGTCTGGAACGCATGGTTGTATTTCACCTTTACGGCGTGGGCGTTCAACTATGTGTTGCATAGTCAAGTTCACTGTCACTGGCTTTATCACCGTTGCTGTAGCCTTCTGACCTTCAAGCCATGCCACTATTAAGGATTCTAAAACAGCACAGATAGAAATGCCTTTGAAAACACATTCACTTTTGAATTTAGACCAAAGTTCAGGATCAACTTTAAAACTACCTACAAATTTACGTTTAGAATAGAATTTCTGAATTTGCATGTTTCAACACCTCTTTTTTGTATTTGGCATAATTACGATGTCGAGTAGCGTGGCACCTACCACATAGCCCAACCAAATTAGAAGGGTTATTGACTCCACCATACGCTGTCATTATTACATGGTGAAATCTTGCCCGTGACGGAACAGATTTGTCAGGATAGCGATCTATAATTTTCTTCCAATCTCTCAAGCGGTAAGCATCTAACGTTATGATTCTTCCACAGCCAGCACACTTGTTATTCTGTCTTCTCAGTATGGCTCTCTTCCAAGGAAGTCTTATGTATGGCTGAGAGCGTGTCATCTTAAACCCTCTAAATTGGAAAATAAATACGACTTTGGTAGACCGATTTCTTGCATCTTACGACACCTTTTGTTTGGTTGTTTAGAAGTATATGTTGAGTGGTGGTGTTGTGTTTATAGATTTTTTTGTTTGTGGTTTTGTTGTGTTTGTTTAATTTTTTGTTGGAAGGAAAGTTTAAATAATTGTTTAACTAAAGGTTTTGTAGGTGTCGTAACGTTTGCCAACTGTTCTGAAGTGTAAGTGTGATCATGTTTTGGCTGAGTGGGATACGCTTCCTTCAGAAGATTATAGCGGAACCTATTATCACAGAGTTTTTAGTGATTTAGGGGGGAAGTGTCCTAGGTGTGGTAGAACGTTGCCGCGTCCAGAAGTTTTCGGTCGAGTTATGAGTGTTGAAGTTAAGCCTGTTCAGTAGTGTGGGAGTGATGAGTGAAAGTAAAGGTAAGCCCACTTCTGTTGATGATGTGCGGAAGGAACTTGGCGGAGACATCGAGGATTTTCTTACGATAGAGGAGAAGGATGGGATTGTGGTTCTCACTCCTAAAGATTGGTTGGGTTCCACAACTTTTAGTGACATCATCGCTAAGGTTCATGCGATGGGTGGTGACTACATTAAGGGTAACAAGAAAGAAGGGGTCACCGCACATTTTGAGGTTCCATTGGAAGGCAAGGGGGGTAAGCAGATTAAGGTTGCTAAGGATCAGGCAAGACACATCTTAACAACTTTTCTAAGGGATGTGGAAGCGTTGGTTAGTAAGACGATTAAGGAACTTGAGGACCTGATGAAATGACTGAAACCACGAGTAGAAAGGAACGAATCGCTGAATTTCAGAGGCTTAGAAAAGAGTTTAAGACTCTTCAAAAGTTCCTATCAGTAGAAGGCAGTTTCAAGTCTATGCAGCAGGCGACTATCTGTGCTGGGCTTGCTGAGGTTTGTGAAATGTTGGCACTTCAAGTTAAGCAGAGGAGAGAGTGAGAGATGGTTTTGAGTAAGGAAGGCACCTTATACCGAAGAAAGAATGGCATCATGCTTCTCTACATTCCAGTAGAATTAACGAAAGATAGTCAATTTCCCTTTAGTGCACTAGAAAAAGGCACATCAAAGAAGGTTATGATTCATGTCAGCACTCATCAAGGGTTACTAATCGTTGGAAAAGTGGAGTCTGAAACAAGGTGAGAAAGGTTAGGGACTGGTTAATTCTGCATTTTCTTTCTCTCTCAAGAAGGGAAGATGCAATCAGCAAGCTCTCCGATCTCTATGCAGCCAGTTCCCTAACCCTCAACCAAAAGGAGGAGGTGAAACAAAACGAACGGATATTGGAAAATCAGAGTGTTGATAGCGTTAGATTTGATGTTCTTCGTCATACCACTCTTCATATCGGCAGTGGCGGCTTGGTCCTTCTGTCCTCTTGCGAAGAAGGATCCAGGTGGTGGCGAGTTGGCTGGAAAAATACACTGGGCATGGCTTTCTGGTTTCTTCAGAGGCTAATCAAAGCGTTGCTGTCTGTTTGGGAAAGACTGACTGATGCTGATGGCTTGTTAGCGTTGCCTGCAAAAGCTCTATGTGGTGGCATTCTTGGGCTGATTGGATTCTCGCCTTACATCATCTATGCTTGGTGCTTAAGCGTTGCCTTATCTGTTGGTGCGCCACTTTGCTATCTACTCTATTTCCTCTTCCTTTTTTATGTATCCACACTTTTAATAGTAGGCTCAGTTATAGGGTATCTTAGAGAAGGCGGTTAACATGGTCCGATCAGCATCAACTCGCACAAACAAGTTCAACAGTAAATGGGATGGTAGCGTAGTCAACCAACGCATCACAGAGTATAAATCTTACATGGTAGAGCAAGTTAACGTTGCTTACGCAATTCAAGAACACATAGAAACCAAAGTCAAAGACTATTTGGAACCACTCGGCATGTATACTATTCAGCAGCATCATTACATGAACTTTGCTCAGAAACTGTGGGCTTTAGGCAGAATGTTCACTGGTGAAACTTTACGGATGGAAGCAGAAGTAGAAGCGTCTAAATGGCTAAGAAGAGGTCTCAACGCAACCCATCTAATAGCAATCGCTCAACTCATGGGAATCTCGCTTGTCACATTCCCCTAAACCCTTCAAGACATGGCTCATAAACAAGTATGGCTACCACGAAGGAATGAGGCGTTATCAACTATGGCTCAACACCAAACTATGAACACAACACCTACTCATGTCGGAATGATAGGTAACTGTCCCCACTGCGGAGAATCTATAAGAGTTATCCTCAGCAAGAAAGATGTGAAAATCATCTACAAAAGTTTCAAACTTCCAAGAATAGCCGCCAACCTCAACACAGAAGTGAAACTTCACCTACAAAAATAACCACACTTTTCCTGACAGAAAATCTGACAAGATAAAGGAGGAATCTGAATGGTAGAATCCAAATGGAAAAGAGAACTTAAAGAGATACTAACAAGTGAAGGCTTCAGAGAAAAAGACATCAACACACTACTCAAACTAGCCCAAGAAAACAACTACATATACTTCAAACTACAAAGCCTAGTAACAACCCTCTATGAACTCCGACAAATGATAGCAGTCAGCTAAGAAGAATAGAAAATCTGACAAGGAAAAACAACCATGCTAGAACAAAACGTAAAGGAGATAGAACCAAACACATTCACATGGGAATACACAGTCTACTACACTGACAACCCAAACGACCATCTACAACTTATACATGATTCCATAATCCTAAGACTACATAAAGGAAGACAACTCCACACCATACACTACAAAAGCACAGTCTACTGCATAGGCAACCCAACACAACGCTACTAACAAACAACCCATCAATATATAATCGTAAGATGGAGTATGTTTAGGAGTATTCTATGTATTGTATGATATTCTTAGCGTTGCATGGAGTATGGTCTAAAGTTGTTGGTGGTGAGAGTGTTACTATTGCTTGTCTAGAATCCTCTCTGTTCACTTTCTAAGATTGTCTCAAAAACAGTTCCTAAACTCGACCTTAACCAATTCGGAAGTGTTGAACAATGATACAGTTGTACGGTGAAGTGTTTAAGGTCTGGTTTAAGGGTTGTTTTTGGGTTTGTTTTTGAGACTGAAAAAGACTGCTGTTTTAGTGTAGAACAGAAGAACAGTTCAACAAGTCCGTGAGCATCGCCAAGGGCGACTTGATCGGTGACGACTTTAGCACATTCTGCGATGTACAAACTACCTACCTAATAGGTAAGTAGTCAATGGCTTGTTTTGTTGTGTGTTGAACAATACTTATATCTTACGATTTACGATATATTGTGTGTAGAGACTGAGGAAACTCAGTTTCTAGTGTTTAGCCTAAGAGGTTGAACGGTTGCTCACCAACTCTGAAGGCTATGATAACAGCAAAGATGGGAACTGGGCAAGTGGGATCCCCACGACACTCTCGCTGGAAGTGGCGGGAGCGTTTTGTCTCGATGGTGTGTTTTGTTGTTGAAGTATGTGTTGTGTGAGGTTAGTTTTCAATGGCTTGTTTTTGTGGGTTTTGTAGTAGTTCTGGGGGGGGTTGTTTTAGTAGTTGTAGGAGTATTTGGATTTCTTTGTTTGTCCATATGTTGTGCTGTAGTCCCCTGAGGAATAGTTTGTATAGTTGGTAGTATGTTGTCATGGGTTTATGTTTGTTTTTGTGGTTATTTAAGGTGTATGGAAGATTGTTCTAGTGCTGGGTCTGTTGTGTTTGATTCGGTTTTGGTGCTTGGAAAAAAGTTTGCGGGGGCGCATTTTTTGAAGGTGTATTAGGTGATTCAGTGGTGAGTGGTGCTGGAGGTGTCGCAAGGATGAGAAGGGAGAACCTTCCAAAACTTACGCCAGCACTCACTCAAAGTGTATTTGCTGCGAGCATCCTTATGTGTTTTTGGTTTGTGGTTTGTTTGAAGGTGTGTTCAACAACGTTTATATATTACGACTTACGATATATGTAAGTAGGTGTCGAAGAATGAAGGGAAAAATCGAGAAGCAAGAAATTGAGTTATACCCTAAAAGCATCGCTGTGGCATCATGGAACAATAGGGTTCACCGACTGGCTTGGCTACTGTCTCATCTAGGGTTCAAAGGCTTTGGCAAGTATGTGAGTGCTGAAGAGCTTTGTTGTTGCGTTTTCTGTGGCAGAAAAGTTGACGGAGACAATGAAGACAACTATGTTAAATGGGAACAAAGGGATGGCAGCGACTTTGAAGGGTATGTCTGCGAAAATTGTCGAGAAGAAAGGGAACGGTTGAGTGATGAAGCGGAGGCTTGGAGAGAATGAATGGTGTTAAGGTTGCGTTTGGCTGCTTCCTCTTAGGTGTGGTCTTTGTTGTCGGTGCCGTTGCTGTTTGGCTTGTCATGTCGGGGGCGTTCTGAAATGGATGAGAAAGAAGAATATTATTTCCTTTGGGAACATTGTCCGAATTGCGGTGTCGAGAGGTCCACGACATATTATCCAAAGCGAGGCTACCTACACGCTTGCACATATTGTGGTGGAGAGTGGCATAAAAAGATAGAAAGAGGCGCTTCTAAATGAGTAACCATTTTGCTAAGAAGATCGTGAAAGGCATGCTAGACCACGTGATCTTGGAAGCGTTGACAGAACATCCATGTCACGGATACGAACTAATCAAACTTATACGCAAAAAATATCATGTCTATTTTGGTCCTTCAACGATGTATCCACTGCTTAGTCAACTTGAAGAACTAGGGTTCATCAAAAGTCAATGGAACTTTGGTAATGGTCGCCCTCAGAAACAGTATAGTCTAACGCAGAAGGGTTTTGCTGAGTTGACGTTGCAGCGCCGAGACATAGAAGTCATACTAGCAACGATTGAACATGAGAGGAGAGGAGACTGAATGAACTGTCCCATGTGTAAGGCTGATGAAAATTGGTTGCACTTTGTAGGCGCTCCCTTTGAGCAGTCGAGTTATTGGCACTGTCGCAGATGTGATGCTAAATGGCGTTTCATCAAGGAATGAGGTGACTGAGTTGGATTATCCACATAAATGTTACTACTGCAAATGGTTCTTGGGTTGCAGAGAGGATCAGCGAGAGAACTGTAAGAAGTGGGAGTTAAAGACTGAGAGAGGCAGGGAATGAGACTATGAAGTTTGTTGAGGTTTGTCCAGTCTGTGCTGACTTAATGATTTCAATCGGTGATGCTTGGATTTGTCAGAAATGCGGGTTCATCATGCAAAAAAGGTGAGAAACATTGAGTGCCACTCAGAATTGGAGTCACCGCCGAGAAGTCAACGATTTCATGATGAGCCTTAGAATAGCGCGTGTTCCAGCACCCTTCTTACAAACCGTAGCGGCAGAAGATCAAGTTGAAGACAGAGAGCATCAACTCGCTTTGTATGTGTCTTTACAGAAGATTAGGTTCAGCATTGAGAAATCGTTGATTAAGTCTGCTGGAGAAAAGAACATGATCAAGTGTATGAGTTACATTCGGGATTTGAACATTGTGCATAACTTAATCTGGAAGGTTGAGCAAGATCAAAAACAGAGGTGAGAACATGACAGTAAAAATAGGTGATAAAATGAGAAAAGCGAACACCTTGAAACCACTTGAGGTTAAAAACTTAACACTCTTCCAACACTACGTTGAGCTACCCCCAAAAATTCATGCGATTCGTGTTTGGATCACTCACAAAGAGGAAATTGGACCGTGCTTGCTAGCGCTTAACATGATGCCAAAAATAGGGAAGGCATACTTAACCATAGAATTTGTGACTGAGGAACCAATGGAATAGAAGTGAGGTGAGAACATGAAAATCCACTTAATAGATGTTGGAAGAGGACACTTCAATGGAGTAATCAATATTCCAGACAAACTATTAGATAGACTTGGACCAAACGACATAGCAGCAATAGTTCTCAGAGAGGCAAGGAAGCACCTAATCAGCGTAAACGTTGAAGTTTTTGTAGATTTAGAGAAATGTGAAGGGACCATATTTGCAGGCTTTCACTCTGTCGGCAAAATCAAGATAGAGAAGTGAGGTGAGAACATGACAAAGATTGAAGAGTGTGAAAATTGCGGTGCAAAAGAAGAAACCGTAAAAGGCTATTCAGTATGGATAAAAAAATCTGGAACAGGCGCAATGTTCAAACTATGCCCTAAATGCGTTAGACTTGCGAAAGAAGACAAGTTACCCTTCAGAATCATTGACCGCTCTTATATAAAGCGTGAAGAGAAAGTTGAGGAACCGCCTAAGATTTGTCCTCTGTTATCTATTGCGCCTTCAAGTGAAGGGTTAAATGCTGATTGTGAAAAGGAACAGTGCGCTTTCTATCTTGAGAAACTACCATCCAAAATGGAGAAATGCGTCTTTGTGCGCCTAGCCTTATCGTTGGGTATGATTGCTGAGCGCCGTGGCACAAGCATGTTAGAACAGAGCCTCAAAAGAAGAATGCGTAGACTTGGCAAAAAACCCTAACTTTTTTCTTTTCCACAACCTTTTTATAGACTACACTTCTAAACATTCTATATGAAACGTAATCGAATGCAGTTACTCAAGGATGCCCTATTAGCCATAGACAAAAACCCAAAGAAATCCAGCATCTACTTTGACCTACGCATATCTGGACGCATGTATCAAGCACTCTTTCAAGCACTACTACACACAGAAATGATTGAACCTTATGAGGAAGGCTACCGAGTAACTGATAAAGGCAGAAGATTCATAGAAACAACCAACAAACTAGAAGAGATGCTAAAATAAATGTGTGATCTTTGTAAGATCGTTGAATCTGCTAAGAACCCAGAAGAGGCAGAAGCCAAAATCCACTATTCAGACGGCTTATGCGTCATAGTAGACAGTTTAGGCGACAAAGCAGGCAAAGATGGGTTTCAACCTAAAGTAGTCATTTATCGTCAACATCAAATGGAACCGTTACCCCCAATAAAAGAAGCCATAATCAACACCGCAAAACGCTTATTCAGAAAACGCACTCTATGGTTTCCACAGACAGATGATAACACAGAGAAGGGTAAGAGGCTTCCGCTTGGAGAATTGGCGGCACACTGGTATTTCATAATAGAGTGAGGTTGAAGCCTAAATGAGAGAAATGTTCTTTCCAAGGAAGGTATGTGCTTTAATACGATGTAAAAGAAGTTGCAAAACATGTAAGTCCACTTGGTTTTCTTGCAAGGAATGGTTGAAAGTCAAGGTTACAATGGATGATAAAGTAATAAATTGGAGAAAAGACGCAAAATGAAGTCTGAGGATTGGAAGCGTGTTAAGGTTCATCAATGGCTAATCTATCCTAGCGAAGTCGTTGGAGTAGTCAAATGCGAAGTCATAGAAGTAGATGTAAAAATTGTTGAAGAACTACCCACTTTTCATTATGATCGTCCCTATGGCTTAACAAAAGACACTGGCACAGTCAAAATCCGTTACAGCATCAATGATGTTCCTCAAGAAGTGATAGAAAACTTAGCCAACTTAGTCACATACTCAGAAACCAATTACCGAGAGCTTCTCAGAGCCTACAACGAATGGCAAGCCTACTTGAACACAGCAAACTCATATAAAGAAACCTACCTAACAATGAGTGAAGAAAAGAGAGCAGAGTAGACCCAAAAATGTCCTCACCATTTCCCGATCCCGATTGGCTTGAAGAAGCCATCAAAAAATATAAGCGTAAACTCAGTCATGTCCGACTGACACCTCTCATAAGACGCATTGAAGCAACCACTCAATTAAACGCCTCAGTCGCTCAAGGAAGGCTATGCTTTTTTGACGAGAAAGTGTCAACACTACTCAACGAAAACGGCATCTATTCAGATTGGCATCCATCCTACTTAGCCTATGCACGCGAGTTAGATCGCACCCAAAAAGAACTTACATGGATGGTTGACTTAATCCGTGAGCATCAGATTCTCAGAGACAGATGGGAGAGAAGAGGTTTAAACCCAACTATTCTGGACCTCATAGACAATATGGTGATAATACATAAATCCCCCTAACCCTCTATAGGCTACCATGAGTTACACACCAGAAGAAGCAGAGCCTCTGATTCCAGATTCGCTTAGACGCATCGCTAAGTTGGTAGTTGAGGCGATGATTTGCCTAGATAAGCATCCAGTCAACAGTTACCAGTTTGAAAGATACATTTTTGGAATAGAGGGTTCAATCGGACATTTAGTTAAACTTTGCACAACCGTGTGGAAAGCTGGAAAAATGCCGAAGAAAATGATTAAGGATGTATAGCATAGGTTTACCCCTAGCATTCATACCCTATCTTAAATCATAAGACTTAAATCTGTTGAACACAACTACACTCTTAAAGTAACAAAAAAGGTAATGAAAAATGACAAGGCATCCTGTTTTCCGAACAAGAAAGTATGACGCTAAGATTGACGCCACTGTTATTAGCGCAAGATTCGCCGCTCAACGAGACGGCATGGTTGAGCAAGAGGCTTCAATGTTCGCCGAACTGTCCGAGGTTGAGCGTAAGGCTAAGATCATTTTGGAAGAGCAGGGGATTTCCGTTATCTACATCCCCATGTATTTGGACTTCGCACGCCAATGCTACAAGATCGGAAAGAACCACCTAGAAGCCACACGCATCAACGAGGTCTACTACAAATATCTTGTTTGGCTCAACCGAGGCTTGAACGCAGCCGTCCTCACTAGCATCGCAGCCCTATGTGGCACGGACCTGACAAAGTATCCAGCCACTTAAGGCGCCTAACCAACTACCACAACCTTTATCCTTTTTTTTCTCTCTACTCTATGAGTGGTGACTAGGTTGGCTGCACGAGTAGGAAGCAATCAGTATTGGCGAAGAAAGAAGTATGAAGCGAAGATAGATGGTGCGGTTGCTGAGACTCGTTTTGACGCTTACGCTACTCCAGCAAAAACCCTTCATCAGACCATGCAAGAAATTCTTGTTCCACATGAAGAGACTGCTAAAACAGACATTTTGGAGCCTATGGGGATCAGCACAAACGAGATTCCCTTCTACCTAGACGCTATGCGTGAGTTCTGTCGTATCTGTAGAAACTTCACGAGCCTAACTAGACAGAATGAATGTTACAATGTTTATCTACGTTGGTTGCAGAAGGGCTTAAACAACAATGCGCTAGTGTTGATGGCAGATCATTGCGGATGTGATTTATGGGCGTATTACTACTATTAGCCCATTAGGTTAAAAACATGAAGGTGCTTGTCACTGGAAGCAAAGGCTTCTTAGGAAACGCCTTTTCTAAACTACTACTTCAACATGGTTATGAGGTTGTTGGTTATGATCTTCCAGAAGATGTGAGGGATAGAACGAAAGTTTCTGCGTCAGTTAATGGTTGTGACTGTGTCTTTCATTTCGCAGCAGTAGCAGATTTAAACTATGCACGTCAACATCCTTATGAAACATTAGACATCAACATCATGGGAACCACATCAGTAGCAGAAGCATGTAGTAA
>Ga0315309_1001321_pt1 | contig 14858 bp, 10 predicted proteins | sample TDP4_MG_FD_203080 | JGI IMG/M metagenome (GOLD analysis project Ga0315309, IMG submission 203080) | Freshwater sediment microbial communities from Lake Towuti, South Sulawesi, Indonesia - TDP4 | ecosystem: Environmental > Aquatic > Freshwater > Lake > Sediment | place: Indonesia: South Sulawesi... | reverse complement strand
CAGTTGTCTAACAGAGGTTTGCCAGATTTGCTAAAAGTGGTTATAATGGTCGTGGTGAAACGAGGGTCAACGTTACGGAAAGGGGGCCCTCTGTTTCACCAGTGGCATTGTCAGGCGAAGCGGCGGCGTGCTATTGACAATTGGAGAAAGACGGAATGAATGGGATCACACGCACTGAACTGGTCTGGGCCGGTAAATACGATGATAACGGGCAACTGTGCCCGGTCGAGCGCACCATCCTCCCTTTCCAGGTAGTGGAGACGGTCAACGAGTCCAAGGCCGACCGGGAGAAGATGCAGCGCGACCTGTGGACGCTGATGCCCCGCGATGACACCTGGCGCAACATGCTCATCTGGGGCGACAATAAGGTGGTGATGTCGTCGCTTTTGCCGCGCTTTGCCGGCAAGATCAACCTGATCTACATTGACCCGCCTTTTGCCACCGGCCAGGACTTTTCCTTCCGCGTGCGGGTGGGTGACCCTTCGGCAGGCTCAGGGCAAGTCGAGGAGTTCGTCAAAGAGCCCTCCATCATTGAGGAGAAAGCCTACCGCGACACCTGGGGCCGCGGCCTGGATTCCTACCTCCAGATGATGTACGAGCGCGCTGTCTTGATGCGAGAGTTGCTCTCGGATGAGGGTAGCTTATTCGTCCACATCGATTGGAGAGTCGGTCCTTACATCAGAACCCTCCTCGACGAGGTTTTCGGAGCTGAGCAATTCGTACAAGAAATCATCTGGCAGCATCAAATCATGGGAGGCGCACACGGTCGTCGGTTCCCTAAAGCCCATGAAACCATCCTCTGGTATGGGAAGACTGACAAATACTTGCTCCAAACGGACGACAAGAACGTTCGAGTCCCCTTCAGCAAGTACATTCAAGAGAGCTTGAGGCAGGATGAGTCAGGTAGATGGTACTACACACGCCGGCGGATGAGCCGAAAAGCTACGCCTGAAGAGCTTGCGCGAAAGGCGCACACTGTGACCTATGTGGACGACCCGAGCAAAGGCACTCTCGCAAGCGATGTGTGGTCAGACATGCTTCTATACCAGCCGCTTCCAGCAGAGCGGATGGGTTATGATACTCAAAAACCCGAAGCACTTCTGAATAGAATCGTGTCAGCAGCATCACGGGAAGGCGACCTCGTGGCCGATTTCTTCTGCGGCTCTGGCACCACCCTAGCAGTAGCGGAAAAACTCGGCCGCCGCTGGATCGGCTGCGACCTGTCCAAGTGGGCCATCCAGGTCACCCGCAAGCGGCTGCTGCAAGTCGTCGGCTGTAAACCCTTCGAGATCCTGAACCTGGGCAACTACGAGCGGCACAAACTGGCCGCCAACGGCCACTGGGAACGCTACGTCCAGTTCATCCTCCAACTCTACCGCGCCGAAGCCGTCACCGGCTTCAGGACGCTCCACGGCAAGAAGGCCCGCGCCTATGTGCATGTGGGCAGTGTGGACTCACCCGTCACCATGCGCGAGATCCGCCAGACTCTGAAAGAGGTACAGGAGGTCGGTGCGCGTGAGGTGCACTTCCTTGGCTGGGACTTTGAGATGGGTCTACACGATCTGGTCAGTCAGGTGGGCGACGACTGTGGCGTGAAGGTGCGTCTGGTCTCCATCCCCCGCGAGTCCCTCGAAGTCACCAACCCGGCCCGCGAAGAGGTGCGCTTCTTCGATCTCAACTACCTTGACCTGGAACATGAGGTCACCCCCCTGTCGTCCCCCCGTCGGCGGGGGGACTCCCTCCCTGTTGGCGGGGAGGGCCGGGGTGGGGTCCTCACCGTCCGTCTCAAGGACTTTATCATCGCCAACCCGGAGTACCTGCCGGACGAGGTGCAGGCCAGGATCAAAAAGTTCACCGACTACATTGACTACTGGGCGGTGGACTGGGACTACCACGACGACACCTTCCACAATGGCTGGCAGTCCTTCCGCACCCGCAAGGATCCCAAACTGGCAACCAAAGCCACTCACACCTACGACCAGCCGGGGACGTACAAAGTGCTGGTGAAGGTGGTGGACATCTTTGGGAATGATACGACGAAGCTTGTCCTGAGCGAAGTCGAAGGAATGGTGGAGGTGGCAATGCCATGACAGAAATAGACCTCCGACAAATACAAGACCGTCACCAGATGATCCGCTTTTTCGATGGCTATGCCATTGAGCGGATGGAAGAACTGGACGAACGGAAACTGAAGAGGCCTCTGGTTAAGACCCATTTGCTGGAAATTCTAGATGGGCAGGAAGCGCGTACTCCTCAAGGACTCCAGGCGATTTTTGGCAGGCGCGGGGTACGTCTGCAACCGTTGGACGAGGGGCTATTCTTAGCGACGGATAAACAAATGGGAGAGATTGGGTTCCTGGAACGCCTCCGCCCTCGTATCGTTGCACTGTACAGCACAATGAAATCAGACGAACTCGGACGATGGGTGCGTCGCCTTATCCTGCGTAGTCCAGAGCTTGACCACGTGTGGTTGAGTGGCCTGACCTTCGGTGTGCTGTGGGGATTGGTCACACAGTTGAGCCGACCCCATCGCTTCACCGAGCTGGTTTTCACTCATGATAGCATTTTTGACATTGACGGCCTTACAACCGAACCTGAGGAAGAAGAAGAGATATCTCAGGATTCCGGAGAGGAAGATCTGGAGGAGATTATCGAGCGCCGCGCAACCCGTTTCCGTTTAGTGGATCGCATCGGGGTTATCCAAGAAAAGTTGGGAGAGCTACAGAAGCTCTATTCTCCCTTGTATGCCATTAGCAAATTGCGGTTCCCATCTCCTGTAGGACGCGGGGGCCATGATTTCTACGATAACGGGCGAGTAACGAACAGAAGCGAAAGTTTCCGCGACCACAGGAGTCACCTGCTGTTCGTTGTTCGCATTTACGAGCAGCTCCTCAAATCAACGGAGGAGCAAGCGTGGTACTCGATACAGGAATCCGTTGGCGTCCCAGGACAGTTTCGCAAGATCGTTGGGGCTCCGGTTGTCGTTCGCTTCCAGGAGCCTCTGAGTCCCGCGGTCTTTGACCAGTGGATCGCTGCGACGTTTGAACGCAAAAGGAACCGGTTCCGGCTTTGGGGGCATCCGGTCCGGCTCGGACCAACGAAGGTGCATGTCTACGGCGTTGACCGCCATCTCTGGCAACCCCTTTTTCTGGAACTCACAGCTAAGGGGTGTACAGCGATTATCCCCAATGGCACTTGTGGCAATACGGTTCACCGCCTGGTGACCAACATCCAGCGATACCTCGCCCCTGGAGCCGAAGCCTTCATCGGCAATAAGCCCTACCAACAGATGGTAGAGGAATCTGCACGAGGGGTTCATTATGACCTCGATACCGAATGAGTTGCTAAAAGATCCCCTTTTCCAGTTGAACGCGGTCCTGTGGCTGACCCAGCCACTCCCTGGCGGGAGCGAAATTACTCCTCTCCTCTACAACCAGGGGTTTACAGTTTATGCCATCGCTCCATTACTTGGCCCGCCGCTCGACTTACGCTTAGCGGCCCAGGAAGCGGGGATAAGTATGCAGGAAAGGGTCAGGCCTGATGCAGTGTTGGCCCATGAGAGTGACCGTAAGTTTGCCTTTACCGAATGCAAGGCGAGCTCCTCTGTGTTGACTTCATCTACGGCACAGGCGCGAAGCCTGTTGGTGGTGGCCGGACCGCGAGCCGCTGAAGTTCTCGGCCTGGCATCCGGTCAAGTATCGGCTTCGCTTCTTGGATTGGTGATACCTGAGAGTGACCGTGAGCCAGTTACTCAAACGCTGGTAAGCTTCTCCAAAGAGCTCGATGAGAATAGGTTGCCTGCTGGGCGGTTTTCTGTCCTGGGTTTTGTGCTGACCGACACTGATATCAGCATCGTGATCAACGACCTGGGAAGTGCATTCTTCGCGCTGCCAGCAGGCGCCAATCCTTTCATGAAACGAGAACCGGATACTGATCCCAAACCGCTTTACTTCATCCCTTACGATCCTGACGTCGTGCAGTCAGAGCAGGAGAAGGTATTCTGTAAGCGCGTGCTGTTTGAGCGAATGCACAGCACCATCACTGCTGCGATTGGGCGTGCGAATCCCCCTGCTGAATTAGCTTTGGAATCTCAGAAGATCCTCAACGATGCAATGTTCGGGATGTACGGACACTGGGAGAACCCTGGTTCAGCGAAGCACATGCGGCGGCTGTACAGGGAGTTTATGGATGCTCTCACGCAAGCCGTGAATGCCGTGGTTCTAGGCGCTATGGTCTTCCAGCCCGGGGAGGGCTGGAGGATCAGTTTGCAAAATGAAGAGCAACACGAGAGGGTGATTGACACCCTGACCCGTTTCTCTTGTGAGACGCTCGATTTGCGAATAGAACCACAGCCAAGTCTTTTTGATGACCTGGAAGACAACGGGCCAGTGCGCGGTGGAGTGTGATATGGCTGCTATCCCCCTCGACCACAAAATCAAATCCGCCGTCGCCACTTGGCGTGAGAAAAGCTACGAGCGGGCGAGCCCCGTCACCCAGCGCCTGCTCGACTTCTGGTTCAAAGAGGAACATTGGTTGACGGACAGAAGCGAGTTCAAATTCTGGCGCGCCCAGCGCGAGGCCATCGAAGCCCTCATCTACGTCTACGAGGTCTGCCGCTACCACAACCTCTACAGCCTGGCCCGCAACTTTGGCGTCAGCCTCACTTTTGACCCCACCACCGACAACTGGCCCAAGTACTGTTTCAAGATGGCCACCGGCTCCGGCAAAACCTTTGTGATGGCGCTGGCTATCGTCTGGCAGTACTTCAACCGCTTCTTTCGCACGGTCAACGGCTGCCGCTACACTTCCCACTTTCTTCTCATCGCCCCTAACCTCATCGTCCTGGATCGGCTGAACGAAGCTTTCGAAGACAATGTTATCTTTCAAGACTTCCCTTTCATCCCGCCGGAATGGGAGGCGGATTTTGACCTGCAACTCGTATACCAGAGTCAGGTCACCGCGCCCCACGCCTTCGGCACCCTGTACCTGACCAACGTCCAGCAACTCTACGAGGACAAGGCCGCCGAACCCGCCAACGTGCTGCACGAAGCCCTCGGCCCCTACGTGGTCAAAGGCCAGCCCCTGAGTCGCGTTGACCTGGAACACGCGCTCTCGCAGCACCCTGACCTTCTCGTCCTCAACGACGAAGCCCACCACGTCCACTCGGACGACCTGGAGTGGGCCAAGGCCATCAGCCGTTTGCACGACGCAGGGTGCGCTCAGGGTGGGCCGGGCTTGGTGATGCAACTCGACTTTTCGGCCACTCCGTACACCGGCGCGGGCGACCGCAAGGTCTTCTTCTCCCACACCCTCTACGACTACCCTCTGGCAGCAGCCATCCGGGATCAGGTGGTCAAACGCCCCAAGATCGGCGAGATCGAGCACGCGCCGGAGCCGCTGACCAAGGACTATGTCAATAGGAACCGCCTGCAAATTGATACGGGCGTCGAGGTCTTCCGGCGATTCCAACATGACTTCAGGCCAACCGGCAAAAAGCCCGTCCTCTTCGTGATGGCCGATCAGACGCGCAACGCCGACAAGGTGGGTGCGTACCTGGAGCGCGAACATCGGCTCCAGACCCTGGTCATCCACACCGATACCGCGGGAGTCATCACCAAGAAGGATCTGGAGAAGGCGCGGGAGGCCGCTCGCAGCATTGACACCAATGAGTATCAGGCGATTGTCAGCGTGATGATGCTGAAGGAAGGGTGGGACGTGAAGAACGTCTGCGTCATCGTGCCCCTCCGCTCCTACGAATCAGCGATTCTGGCCGAGCAAACCCTGGGCCGGGGTTTGCGACGCATGAGCCCGCCCTACACAGAATGGGACGAGAAGCTCATCGTCATTGACCACCCCCGCTTCCGCGACCTGTGGAATGCGGAGATTCAAAACGAGGACCTGGACATTGAAATCACCGAGGCCCGCCGCGCCTACGAGCCGGCCAACGTCGTCCGCGTGGACCCTGCCAAAGCCCAATATGACCTCTCGATCCCGGTTCTCGCCGGCGGCATTACACGCGACGTCCGCAAGGTGGCCGACTTGGACGTGGGCGCGCTGCCTGCGGGGCTCTTTCGTTTCGACGAGATCGAGTTGCCTCGCGTCATGTACCGGGAGAAGGACCTGCTCACCCAGAAGACAGACCTGGAGCGGGAGCTATCCTTCGATTACACTGACCGCTACGACATCTATCTGGCCAACATCACCAAAGCTATCCTCTCTCGCTGCGCGGCCTCCGCCCAATTCGCCGAAGTCGTCCCCAAGGTCAGGCAGTACATTGAGCAGCGTCTGTTCGACTCGCGCGTGGATATGGCGGAACCAGACACGGTGCGCAAACTCAATCACCTTCCAGTTCGGGAAAAGATTCGGGACGTCTTTGTGGACGCCATCTTGCGGCTTCAAGTGGTCGAGGAGCCCTACCAGCTGGTCGAGCGGTTCGCGGCGAGCCGGATGGAGCCTTTTCACACTTCAGAGCCGGTCTATCCCGCCCAAAAGACCGTCTTTGAAGCCTTGCCTTATCCGCGCGGCTCTGAATACGAGAAGCACTTCATGCGCTATCTCGACGAACAGGATCAAGTGCTGGCCTACAGCAAAGTGCTGCCGCGAATGCCATTGCGCATCCCATACCATGACGCCCAGGATTACCTGCGCCACTACACGCCCGATTTTGTGGCCAAAACGGCTGACGGCTATTTCCTGCTGGAGCCGAAAGGCGAAGGATGGGATAAGCAAGCGGATACGCCAGCGAAGGTTCAGACGGCTATCGAATGGTGCCGGAAGGTTTCGGAACTGACCGGCGACCGATGGACGTTCGTGAAAGTCCTTCAGCCGGATTTCGAGCGGTTTCGGAGTTTATCGTTCGATCAATTTGTGTCGGCCTGTGGTGAGGACAAACTGAAAGGAAACCCTTTCTGAATCTGGAGAGGATAAAGGAGTAGGTATGAGAGAAGAGGATTCCTTCGCGGTGGATTGGGTAGTCTGGAGTATGCGCTGGGTATGGCTGGCCTGCCTCTTGCTTTTCACCTTCTTTAACCCCACAAGAGAGGATCTATCTCTTGCCTTTTTGCTGTTGGCAGGAGCCGCAACGTATAATTTGATCCTCGCGCTCCTTTTGTATTTCAAGCTTTTCCCGCTGGGCCTCACCTTCTTGACCTCGCTGGTTGATGCCCTCTTTTTGGTAGCCTTTCTCTATGCTTCTGGTGGAGGAACTGGCCCCCTTATTCTTTTCAGCCTCTTCCCCATTCTTGTTGCCGGTTTTCGATATGACATAATTACCAGCTTGTCCATAGCGGTCATGCTGGTCCTGGCCGGTGGGATCTTTTATTTCCTCGAACGGTCTGGGACTGGCCAAACTGGAAATCCCTTTTCTTTGGGGGTGAACGTCACAGTCCTCCTCCTCGCGGCGGCCCTGAGCAGTCTGGTGAGTGGCCAGGAGAGGGAAGTCATCCAAAAAACGAAAGAAAAAGTACTGGGGGATTTGCAAGCTGCCCGCGACCGGGTCAAGGCCATCTACGAGATGACCAGCACCTTCAGTACTACCCTGAACTATCACCATGTGTTGGACACCATGCTCGACATCAGCATGGGACTTGGAGGCACTACCCAGGAAGGTGCTCACTCTGTAGGCATCGTCTTGCTCTATCAGCAGGAAGAAGAGGTCAATTGTCTGGGCGTGGAAGCTGCCAGAAACCTGGGTGGGCGTGACAAGTACTGCAAGCTCGCGGGCACGGCTGGCGCAATTGAGCAGGCCCTTTCCTCAGCCGAGCCCGTCATCATTGAGCATGTCAGGAGTGACCCCGAGCTAAGCCAATTCTCCTCGTTGCATAGATGCCGCTCGGTCATCTGCATCCCGCTGCGGGCCGGGTTCGAGATCTACGGCGTGGTTATCCTTGGCAGCCCCAGGACTGGAGCCTACACTGCAGAGCACATGGAATTCCTGACCGCTTTCTGTAATCAGACCGTCGTTGCTCTCCAGAATGCCCAACTGTACCATAGTTTGCGCGAAGAAAAAGAAAAGATCATGGATGCCGAGGGAGAAGCGCGTAAGAAATTGGCTCGTGATCTGCACGATGGCCCGACTCAGTCTGTAGCCGCCATCACTATGCGGCTCAACTACACGAGATTACTTCTGGAGAGAGAGCCCGAAAAGGTCAAAGAGGAATTGGAAAAGCTAGAGACGCTGGCTCGTCGGACGACCAAAGAGATACGCACCATGCTCTTCACTCTCCGTCCCGTGATCCTGGAGACCCAGGGATTGGTGGCTGCCCTGGAGCAATACCTGAAGCAACTGGAAGAAGGGGCAGGGCTGGTCGTCCATCTCGAAGCCTCCGATCTAGGCGATCGCTTGGACACTGAAATCGAGGGAGTGGCTTTCTCCATCATCGAGGAGGCTGTCAGCAATGCTAAGAAGTACGCCCATGCCCGAAACATCTGGGTGCGGCTGGGCTTTGAAGGCGCTTTGTTTGTCGCCACGGTCGAGGATGACGGCCAGGGGTTCGATGTGGCCGAGGTGCTGGATTCCTACGCTCAGCGAGGTAGCCTGGGCCTTATCAACATGCAGGAGAGAGCAGAATTGGTAGAAGGCACCTGGACCATCGAGTCGGCAATCGGTCAAGGAACCAAGGTGACGCTGATCGTGCCGCTACCTGAAGAGGAGATTTGACCGATTGTCTGGGACGAAAAGCAACGATCGCAGAGCCGATTGGTGGATCTGTATCGCCCGCTGGCCAGTGTTGATCGGATTGTTCCTCGTCGTCTTCTCCGATCCCTTGCGCATCAGGAGGGTCTGGTCTCCCCTTTTTACTGAATTGCTATTGGCAGCCATCATTTACAGCCTCATTCTCACTCTCCTGAGCTACTTCCAGTTCTCCCACCCTCGATTGCCTTTAGTGACCACCATCATTGACTCTCTACTTTTCGCGGCCCTTATCTATACCTCCGGCCGCTCCTCTAGCCTGATCGTGGACACCTCTGGTCGCGCCCCCAGCCTGACTTTCTTCTTCGCTCTCTTTCCCATCTGCGTGGCTGTTATTCACTTCGGCTTTGTGGGTGGGCTATCAGTGGCTGGCCTCTTCTCCATCCTCCGTATCATTTTCCTCTTCCAGGAGCATATCTACTTTATGCGGAAAGAAGTGGATGTCATGAGAATGGTTGCCGTGGGTACCGACATCGCCATTCTGTTCCTGGCAGCGGCTCTGGGTGGGCTGATGAACCGTCTGGGACCCAAACTGGAAGAAAAGGAGGAAGAGACTGAACCGGAGGAGGTAGTTAAACTGAGAGAGGCTCAGGAGCAATTTAAAGGGATGTTCAAAATGGCCGGAACTCTTGGGGCTCAGTTGGACAGCCACCACGTGCTGGAGGCCATGCTCGATGCGGGGCTGGCTGGTTTCGAGGAGGCGGGTTCGGAGGAAGAGATACCGGTCGGCATCGTTTTCTTATCGAAAGAGACGCCAGAGGGTGATCGCCTGTACGTTGCCACGTCACGGTATCTGGATAGGGAAGGTGAAGCCCGCTTGATTGCAGGCAAAACCGGCTTGGTGGGGAAGGTTATAGAATCAGTTGAACCTCTTATTCACAGCGAACTGAAGGATGATCCCGAACTGGGCCAGTTTTCATCTTTGCAGAAGTGCCAATCGGCAGTGTGCGTTCCCCTGCGAGCTGAGGGCGGAGTCTATGGCGTGCTCCTCTTTGCCAGCCCTGAAAGCGGTGCCTACACGACCGAGTTCATGGCGTCCCTCGCCATTTACTGCGACCAGGCGGTTATTGCCCTGCAGAACGCTGAGCAGTACCAGGGCTTGTACCAGGAGAAAGAAGAGATCATCGCCCGCGAGGAACAGGCGCGCCAAAAACTGGTGTACGACCTGCGCAAGGGCCCTCTCCAAACCATGAAAAATATCGCCATCCGCCTCGGGCGTGCCAGGGCCATGCTGAGCAAAGATCTTAAAGGGGGTATGGAAGAATTGGCGAGGCTGGAAGTCCTCACTCGTCGGACAGTGAGGGGGCTAAGGGCTCTGCTTTTCAGCTTGCAACCGATGACCCTGGAGAGCGAGGGGCTGGAAGCGGCCCTGGAGAGGTACGTTCAACAGATGGAGGGGCAAAAGCCATCCATTCACCTGGACATCGCCGAACTGGGCGACCGGCTGAGCCCCAAAGTCAGTGGGGTGGTTTTCTCCATCATTGAAGAGGCCATCGCCAATGCCAGAGAGCACGCCGAGGCTAATAACATTTCCGTACAAGTGGGTCTGCAGGATAACCTGTTTGTAGCTCAAATTAAAGATGATGGCAAAGGTTTCTATGCTTATGAAGAAGGGTTTTCCGGTGAATCTATGGACGGTCTTGGGCTATCCACCCTAGAAAGCTGGGCAAAGTCAATCAACGGCAAAGCAGCCATCAACTCGACCGTGAGGCAGGGGACAACTGTGACCCTGACAGTACCTTTACAAGGATGACAAGCCTCAAAGATGTTCAATGCGCTAATTGACTACCGGATTGAGCTGAATCTGTGGATAGCCCTTTCCATCCTGACCTACGCTATCAGCGTTAACCTCGCCTGGCACTGGCGCCGTCCACGGCCAGGTCGGTTAGCCTCCTGGATCGAGAAGGTCAAAGGTTGGTCCCTTGCTGGTTGGCTTCTTCAGTTGCTCCGCTTTGCCTACTATGTGGGGCTGCCTTTCTGCCTTTTGCTGAACGGGGGGGCAGTGGAAAGATCCCTGAGACGATTCACGGGCTTTGGCATTCCCCTCAGCTTTTTGATGCGGGGAGTACTTTTGCCTCGAGCCATGGGTCTGGGTGGTCTAACCACTTCCGAATGGTTCGCGGGGGTCGGTATGGGGATAGCTCTCGGTTTGGGAGCTTTCTTTTTGATAGCCTCAGGCTGGTGGTACTGTACCCGCTCCGTCAGGGAACTTCCGTGGGGACAGGCAGCCTCACCGGACCCAGGGGCGAGTGTTGGAGAGCCAGCCGTTATGGTCTCACCTCCTCCAACCCAAGCCTGGTGGGTCATCCTGTGGGAAGCAATCTATGCGGAGATGCACTGGGCTTTCTACCGTGCCGGTCCGATTATTCTCCTAGATAGTTACTACGCTGGTGTCTTCCTTGGTTTCCTGATTCTCAGCTTGGAATGGTGGACGAACCCGGCCTGGCGTCACGGTTGGGACCCTGTGGGGCAACGGCCAGATGTTGTGCTACGCTGGAGCCTGGCTTTCGTCATGGCTATCATCTTTCTCTTTACCCGAAACGTCTGGCTCGCGATACCCCTTCACTGGGCTATTGAAATGGGCTGTCGTCACCTGCTGAAGGCCCTCGGTTGAGATGATATGCACAGCCTTCTGGCACAGGCTGGGCCTGCCTCGATAGAGACGCAGGCCCAGCGGCATGGACTGGCTGAGAGCTCAGCGCCCGCGTCCTATTAAGCTCTGCACTTTCTGCTTCAGCTCTTCGATTTTTAGCGGTTTCACCAAATAACCATCAGCGCCACAAGCAAGGGCTTCGCTAACCGCTTCTTCCTTGGCAGACTTGGCCAGGAGGAGGATTTTGGTGCGCTTGGTCATAGGATTCGTCTTCACGTTCTGACAAATCTCAAGACCATCAATGCCAGGCGTGTCCAGGTTCAGAATCAGCAGGTCTGGCTGGAAGTTGGCCAGTTGCAGGCCTGCCTCGAAGCCATTGGCTGCCGAGGCGAATTTGTACTGGTTAAAAGCAGATGTGATGAGCTCATAAGTCTTGGCCTCATCGTCTACCACCAGTACTTTCGCAGCCTCCTCAGCGAAAAATGCCTCATTAACGGGCATCTTGTGCTGTACCAGGAACTCGTGGAAATCCTGCTTTTGGATACGATAGTGACCACTGGGGATTGTGTAGGCTTTCAGCCTGCCTTCCTTGATCCACTTCAGAACCGTGACGTGGCTGACGTGGCAATAAGAGGCGACCTGGCCTGTAGTTAGGGGCTTCTGATTTCTCATTTTGTTCCCTCCTTGAAATTTGGTAACGTTGTAGAGTTGTACGGGTTGTGAGCAGACCTGGTTCCGGTCCACTTAACCCTTTGGGATGATGTAACCATTGTTAAAAATGGTTAGATGCTGAATGAGCAGTTATATAATACCACAAAAAAGCTTTTTTGTGGGTTGAGAATTGGTTGAGATTTGGTTGAGGTTAAGTTGAGACTCGACTTGACAGATTCGCCCACTTGCGGTATCCTCAATGGTATCAAAAGCAGAGAGTAGAAACTTGCCAAAAGCTATATCGTCAAGAAGGCTGACTACAATTCTCCAAATATCCATCCTCCTCATTTTGCTCGTCATCAGTGTCCTTCAGACCCGTTGTGCGCCTGAGAGCACGCTGCAGCAGGGTGCGCCAACCGTTGCCCACTCTGCCCCAGGCCACGGCCGCCGAATGACGGGCCGAGAGATGTCCCTTGGACATTTTGACAGGACCCCTTTCCTTCCATCCCCATTGCCCCCCACTCGTACTCCGATTCTGCGGCCGTCTCCTTCCTCTCCATTAACACGTTCGCCTGCGTGCCTGCCCCCGACGCCGGCACCCACAGCGTCCTCCACTCTCTTGCCGACGCCTACAGAGACCCCTGTGTCGCCGACGCTTCCCGAAACGGCAACTCTGGCTTCCGCCAGGTCTTGGCCAGCACCTGCTCTATCAGCCACGCTCAATCCCTTCCCCACCCCTGACGGAGTGCATCGGGAAGCGCGGGTACCCATTCTTGTGTACCATCACATTGCCGATCCTCCACCTGACGCTGACCCCATACGCCGAGACCTTTCCGTCTCCGCCCAGGTCTTTGAGGCTCAATTGCGCTACCTGGTGAGAGCTGGCTACCAACCTATAACCCTGCGCGATCTCATCCATCACCTGACCCTTGGCGCTCCCCTGCCCGAAAAGCCCATCATCCTGACCTTTGATGATGGCTACGAAGACAACTATACCAACGCCTACCCCCTGCTCAAGAAATATGGCTTCGTGGGCACTTTCTTCATCGTCACCGAACCGGTGGACAAGGGGCGTGCCGGGTATATGTCCTGGGCCCAAATCGAGATCATGAGCACCAATGGCATGGAAATCGGAGCTCACAGCTACACCCACCCCGACCTGAGGGACAAATCCGTGGACTACATCGTCTGGCAAGCGGTGGGCTCCAAAGAAGCCATCGAGGCCCGCCTTCAACAGCCAGTGCGCTTTTTCTCTTATCCCTCAGGGGGCTACGACGAGCAGGTGGTCAACGTTCTGCACTCGGCCAACTTCTGGGGAGCGGTGATCATCGAGACAGGTACCTACCAGTCCTCCCGGCGGCCTTTCGAACTGCAGCGCATTCGCGTTCGGGGCAGCGACACCCTGAACATGTTTGCCTCGAAACTGAACCTGGACTGACTAGTAAGAGGGTGTCTGAAAACTCTTCCGACCACCACATCGTCGTGCTCCTGCAAAAAGAGAGTTTTCGTCCCCGAGCAGAACGGAAATGGGATTCATCTTGTGAGAGTAGAGTAAAGGCAATCAATTGGGAACCATTATTATATTACACAATTTTGCTGGGCCTGTCTATCCGTAAACGTACGTAATTCATTCAAAAAAGCCCCGTATTTTTCGCACGGGACCGGTCGTGATGCGTGAAACCTGTACCTTGATCTTTACTGCACAGCACCAGTCTCCGGGGGAGGACCTCGTTTGATTTTGAGGAAAAGGTGGTGTAAAATAAGTTTCAGACTGCGGCTTAGCTCCTGGGAGATGCATCGTGAACACGACACGAAAATTCCACAAGAGCTTCCATGATTGCTTGGTGAGATCCCTGAAGTGAAGCACAATTGGTAGGTTTGCTCTCAAAGGAGTTTATGCAGACATAGCAAAGGAGGAAAGAAATGAAAACGGATTTCCAAGACCTTAAGCCTTCTCCGCGGATCCTTCTCGGACCAGGGCCCAGCAATGTGCATCCCCGTGTGCTGAGAGCCATGGCTACCCCACTGCTGGGATACCTCGACCCCGAGTTCCTGGTCATCATGGATGAGATCAAAGAATTGCTGCGCTACGTTTTCCAGACGGAGAACGACCTCACCCTCCCCATTTCGGGCACGGGTACCGCTGGCATGGAGGCCAGCTTATACAATATCATTGAGCCGGGCGACCGGGTCGTGGTGGTGGCGAAAGGATTTTTCGGGGAGCGGATGTGCGACATGGCCGGGCGATGCGGCGCTCAGGTCAAGAGGATCGAGGTCGAATGGGGCCGCATCGTGGAGCCCGAGCAGGTGAAAGCTGCCCTGAAGGACGACGGCGTCAAAGTGGTGGCCCTGGTTCACGCTGAGACCTCGACGGGCGTCCTCCAACCTCTGGAGGAGATCAGCCAGATGGTGCACGAGCACGGGGCCTTTCTTCTGGTGGACGCTGTCACCTCCCTGGGCGGCCATCCGGTGAAGGTAGATGAGTGGGGCCTTGACATTTGCTACAGCGGTTCCCAGAAATGCCTCGCTTGTCCGCCCGGCCTGGCACCCATCACCTTTAACGACAGAGCAGCGGAGGCCATGCGCAACAGAAAATCAAAGGGCCAGAGTTGGTACCTGGACATGACCATGGTGGAGAAATACTGGGGCCCGGAGAGAGTCTATCATCACACGGCTCCCATCACCATGAACTATGCCCTGCGTGAAGCTTTGCGTTTGGTCTCTGAGGAAGGCCTGGAAGCCCGCTTTGAGAGGCATCGCCTGAACCATCAGGCCCTGCTGGCCGGATTGCAGGCGATGGGCCTTGAGCCCTTCGCCCAGGCCGGGCATCGCCTGTGGACGCTCAACACGGTTCGAGTCCCCGAAGGTGTGGAGGATGCCAAAATCAGAAGGCGGCTGCTGGACGAATTCAGCATCGAGATC
>Ga0315309_1001318_pt1 | contig 14889 bp, 14 predicted proteins | sample TDP4_MG_FD_203080 | JGI IMG/M metagenome (GOLD analysis project Ga0315309, IMG submission 203080) | Freshwater sediment microbial communities from Lake Towuti, South Sulawesi, Indonesia - TDP4 | ecosystem: Environmental > Aquatic > Freshwater > Lake > Sediment | place: Indonesia: South Sulawesi... | reverse complement strand
TTTAACTGAGAAATAGTCTCGGGAGGCTTTCCCTTTGAAGCTCTTTGAATACGAGGCTAAGACTATTTTCTCCAAGTATGGAATACTAACTCCTTCTGGAGGGTTGGCAACCTCGCCGTCACAGGCTGGGGAGATAGCCACAAAAATTGACGCTCCAGTTGTCGTCAAGGCGCAGGTTCTTGTCGCGGGGAGGGGAAAAGCTGGCGGCATCCTTTTCGCGCAATCGCCTTTGGAAGCTGAGCTTGCTGCAAGGAAGCTGTTAAGTGCAGAGATTAAGGGGTCTAGGGTTCAAAGTGTTTTGGTGGAAGAGAGGGTTCTTGTGAGAAAGGAACTATATTGTGGCATAACCATAGATCGCTCAAGCCGCGGCTACGTGGTGATAGCCTCCTCTGAGGGTGGAATGGAGATCGAGAAAATCGCCGCGGTCATGCCGGAAAAGATAGTGAAAGTTTTTATCGACCCCTCCTATGGTTTTCGTCCTCATCATGCCATTCAAATTGCTAAAAAGTTGGACTACACGGGAAGTCAGATGCTGAACCTCGCCAACATCTTTCTCAACCAATTCAAAATAGCAATGGACTCTGACGCTGAATTGGTTGAAATGAACCCGCTGATCGAAACGCCCGAGGGAAAATTTGTGGCAGCAGACACTCGCCTCATCATAGACGACAGTTCTCTTTATCGGCATCCCGAGTTCAAAAAACGGTTGATCGAAGAGGCTGAACACGAGCTAAGCCCGCAAGAACTCGAGGCTCGAAAAAGTGGACTGGCCTACGTGAAGCTTGACGGGGACGTCGGCGTAATTGGAAACGGCGCGGGCTTGGTGATGGCTACCCTGGACATGATTCAGTTGTGTGGAGGAAAGCCAGCAAACTTTCTTGATGTGGGTGGGGGCGCTTCCGCGGATATGATGGCCTTGGCCTTGAACCTCGTTCTGTCTGATCCAAGGGTTAGGGTGGTTTTCATCAACATTCTGGGTGGAATCACCCGATGTGATGAGATCGCCAAAGGCATCTTGGAGGCAAGAAGACGAATAGGCTTCCTTAAACCCATGGTCATAAGGCTGGTTGGAACCAACGAGGAGGAGGGAAGACGCATATTAACAGAGGGGGGCATCCATGTCCTAGACAGCATGGAGGAGGCCGCGAAAAGGGCAGTGGAAATTGCCACAACTGAGGGATAAACCATGGGCATTCTTGTAGATAAGCATACTAAGGCAGTAGTTCAAGGCATCACCGGAACTCAAGGTAGTTTCCATACGAAGCTCATGCTAGATTATGGGACTCAGATTGTTGCTGGGACCTCACCTGGAAAGGGAGGGACACAGGTTCATGGGGTCCCCGTTTACGACACGGTGGAAGAGGCCGTGAAAAAATATGAAGCAAACGCTTCCATTATCTTTGTTCCTGCTCCATTTGCCGCCGACGCCTCCTTTGAAGCCATGGAGGCTGGGTTAAAAACCCTCGTGATCATCACGGAGCACATTCCCGTGAAAGACGCCACACAGATTATGGCATGCGCAAAACGGCACGGCGTGAACGTGATTGGCCCCAACACCCCAGGCATCATCACTCCTGGCGAGTGTAAGCTGGGTATCATGCCTGCCCATGTTTTTAGGTCGGGTGTCGTGGGTATGGCGTCGAGAAGTGGGACCCTTACCTACGAGGTTGCTGTGGGGCTTTCCGCAAGGGGGCTAGGGCAATCTACCTGCATTGGTTTGGGGGGTGACCCCATCGTTGGCCTAACCTTCGTTGAGGTTCTTAAAAAATTTGAGGATGATGAACACACGAAGGCGGTTGCCTTGATTGGGGAGATTGGTGGAAATTTGGAGGAACTGGCCGCGGATTTTATCTCCACCGAGGGATACGCCAAGCCTGTTGTCGCTTTTATAGCTGGTAGAACCGCTCCTCCAGGAAAGAGGATGGGGCATGCGGGGGCGATCATCATGGGCTGGGCTGGAACCGCTAAAAGTAAGATTGAAGCCTTCCAGAAAGCAGGCGTTGGTGTGGCGGAAAGGCCCAGCGATGTGGCGAGGATGTTGGCTGAGGCACTGCTATAGAAAGCAATTTGGAATCGAGGCTATTCGCTCATCTCAGTATGATTTAGATAACCCCGCTCTCTCTCAGTTTCTTGATTTCTTCAACGCTGTGTCCCAGCTCTCTTAGGATCTCTTCGGTGTGCTCACCCAGTAGGGGTGGGGGGTTTCGTATTTCACCTGGGGTTTCTGAAAGTTTGATCGGTATGCCTGTAACTTTTATTCTTCCCGCCTTAGGATGTTCCACCTCTGTCAACATTCTTCTATATAGTATTTGTGGGTCAGATACGATCCTGTCTAGAGTGTTAACGGGCGCGCAAGGAACCTCAGCTTCAAGCAGCTTACTAAGCCACTCGTCTCCTTTCTTAGTAACAAAAATCTTACTCAGGATCGTGGCCAGTTCCTCTCGGTTCTCGACCCGTTTTGGGTTTGTTGTAAACCTGGGGTCGTTTGCGAGTTCTTCCACTCCCAGCACCTCGCAAAGTTTTCTCCAATGCGCGTCCTCAGCGCAACCTATTGTGATGTAGATGTCTGCGGTCTTGAAAGCTTGGTATGGCGCAGCGACAGGATGCACTGCTCCCAACCGTTTTGGATGCTTACCTGTTACAAGATAAGACCCTATCGGCTGTAGCATCCAACTAATCGCTGTGTCAAGCAGTGCTACGTCAATCATCTGACCTTTTCCAGTTTTTTCACGCGCGAGAAGAGCGAAGAGTATGCCACACGCAGCATACATGCCAGCTCCAAAATCCATGATGGCTACTCCAACCTTCGCCCCTGGAGGACGATCGGGCTCACCGGTGATCGTCATTAACCCGCTCTCGCCTTGAGCAAGTACGTCATATCCTCCTCGTTCATGATAGGGGCCAGTCTGGCCATAGCCTGAGATCCTGCAGTATATGATAGCGGGGTTCACCTCTTTAGCCCACTCGTAGCCTAGGCCCAGCTTCTCCATAGTCCCTGGTCTAAAGTTTTCTAGGAGAACATCTGATTTCTGGAGTAATCTAGTAAAAATCTCCCTTGCTTTTTCAGCTTTCAGGTTTAATGTCATACTTCTTTTGTTACGGTTGAGGCCTAGGAAGTAGACTCCCTCCCCACCTAGGAAGGGCGGCCCCCAGCGTCTCAGCCCGTCGCCCTTATTTGGAAGCTCGATCTTGATTACGTCGGCACCCATATCCGCCAGCATCATGGAACAAAACGGACCAGCTGCCATCTGAGATAAGTCCAACACCCTAATGCCTGTAAGTGGTTGCGACAACTTTGATCGCTTAAAACGGGCAAGGAACCCATATATTAAACTTTACTCCAGCTATCCAGACTCGAAACACGCTTAAATAGTGCCAATTCAAACGATGATCCTAGGGCTGTAGGAAAAATTTTATCTAACTTGTGACATGCTAAAGGTAGAACATTGGAGGAAGGAAGTCTTAACGGAGGCTGGCTGAGCTTGGAAAGAAGGATAAGGATACTGATCGCAAAACCCGGATTAGACGGTCATGACCGAGGCGCCAAGGTGCACGTTAGAGCGTTGAGAGACGCTGGGATGGAAGTAATTTACACCGGAATCCGGCAGACCTCGGATCAGATCGTGGAGGTGGCCCTACAAGAAGACGTGGAGGTGATCGGCTTAAGCGTTCTATCCGGCGCCCACATGACGTTGTTTACCAAAGTGATTAAGCTCCTTAAAGAAAGAGGAATGGACGACGTGTTGGTGATCGGGGGAGGCATCATCCCTGAAGAGGACGTTCCTGCGTTGAAGGATGCAGGAATATCTGAGGTGTTCGGGCCCGGCACCCCTATCGATACCATAGTAAAGTATATCAAGGAAAACGTGCGGAAGAAGCCTTCTAGCCTTCCATCTTTTAAGCGCATAGCCTGTTACTGCCTCATCTTCTCCCACGATGTTATAGAATAGGATTAAGATCGCATTGTCTTCACTTAAAATGCTCTACAATTCGAATTTTCGTCCAACCACCCCTGCTTCCCCTCTTCAGTTTCAGCATGCTATTTTTAAGTAATACTTATGGAAATAATCTTTGGGGTTGGTTTAGATGGCATTGTGGCTTATGATCGTCAGCGTATTACTTAGTGCTTTTAGGTAGAGGTGGGCATATGGATTTTGATCATATTTTCAGGGCTTACGACATAAGGGGTGTGTTTGGCGAAGACCTCACTGAGGATGTCGCAACTAAGATAGGGATAGCCTTTGGAACTTTTATGGGGCAATGTAAGGATGTGGTGGTTGCCAGAGATATTAGATTGAGTGGCGAAGTTCTTGAAAACGCTTTTGTTTCGGGCTTAACTACCAGTTGCAATGTTATTGACATTGGTATTGCCCCGACACCTTTGCTCTATTTTGCAGTAAATAGCCTTAAAAAGGACGCTGGGGTCATGATTACGGCTTCCCATAATCCGCCAGAGTGGAACGGCTTCAAGTTTTACAAGCAGAGGGGATGCATTTACGGCAACTCCCTGGAGGGGATTAAAGAGATAGCCAAAAAAGTGGATTTAAATAGGTTTGGCGAGAGAAAGGGCAAATTGAGCAGACACGAGGGAATCATCCAACAATACATGGAGTTTGTTTTGAGTAAGATCAAAATTAAAAGAGGGCTTAAGGTTGTGTCTGATACAGCTAACGGTGTGTGCGGACTGATCGTTCCGCCCCTCTTTAAGCAACTGGGATGCGAGATTTTAACCCTGAATGAAGATCCGGACGGCAGATTTCCAGCGCATTTGCCAGAACCAACGGAAGAAACATTGATTGAATTGAAGAGGGAAGTGGTAGAGAGTGAGGCGGATTTTGGGGTAGGGTTCGACGGCGACGGAGATAGGGCTGTTTTCATCGACGATAAAGGAAGGATTATACCCGGCGATTTAACACTACTTGTCTTTGCTAAAGATGTTCTTCAAAGAAAACCCCATGGGAAAATCGTTTACGAGTTGAGCTGCTCTTTAGCTGTTGATGAATTTGTGAGACAACACGGGGGAATCTCCATAGTTGAAAGGGTTGGTCACACGTTTATGATGGATCGGATGATCGCAGAAAAGGCCTTGCTTGGAGGAGAAAAAAGCAGCCACTTCTATTTTCCCGAATGCTACGGAATGGACGACGCGATCTTTGCAAGCTTGAGAATGGCTGAAATACTCTCTAAAAGCAGCGAAAACCTCTCAGAAATCATTGATTCCTTACCAAAGTATCCTTCCATTTACGAGAAGAACTTTGACTGTCCGGATAACTTGAAATTTGCTGTTATCGAAAAGTTAAGATCCAAGTTTAGGGATCGAGGCTTAAATTTTCTCAGCATAGATGGAGTGAAACTATTAGATGAAGATGGTTGGGTTCTTTTAAGAGCCTCTAACACTCAACCAGTCATAAGGGTTTCCGCTGAGGCAAGGACCGAAGAAAAACTTGGGGAACTCTATAAATTCGCGGAAAAGGAATTAGTACAAGCCTTAGAGGGTGATTAATTGCAAACCGTTGTACTTGCTGGTGGAACTGGGAAAAGGGTTTTCCCCCTGGCAGTGAACAAGCCAAAGCCCATGTTTAAAATCCTAGGAAAACCCTTGATTCAATATGTTATTGAAACCATGAAAGAAGCTGACTTGAAAGATTTCATAATTGTGATAGGCCATAATGGAGAGCAAATTAAAGATCACTTGGGAAATGGTGACAACCTCGGAGTTAACATAGAGTATACTCTTCAAGAAGAGGCCCTAGGAACGGCGAATGCGCTGGAAAGGGCGAAGGATCTTGTGGAGGATGCTTTCTTTGTTGTCAATGCTGATGATATTTTTGAAAGTTCACTGATAAAGGAAATGATCAAACGATTTAGAGAGAGCGATGCGGATATAGTTCTTTCTTGTAAGCCAGTAGAAGAAACGTGGAAGTTTGGCATAATTGAGATAAAGAATGATAAGGTAACGAGGATCGTTGAAAAACCTCCGAGGGGGCGGGAACCGAGCAGTTTAGCTGTGATTGGAGCTTATCTAATGACTAAAAAAATTTTCGATTACTGCGAAAGGGTTCCTGTTTCGGATCACCAGTATGAAGATGCTATTCAAAGTTTCATTGAGGACAAAAATATCGTGAGAGCCGTTAGTTATGATGGATTTTTTGCAGGTTATAAGTACCCTTGGGATCTTTTTATTATAAATGAGTATTTGATGGGCAAGCATCTTCAAGAGCGGATGATTGAGGACGATGTGAACATTTCAGAAGAGGCACGGGTTGAAGGAAACGTCTGGATCAGAAAAGGGACCAAGGTTCTTGAGGGAGGTTGCATAAGAGGACCATGCTATATTGGTTCGAACAGCTTGATCGGGAACAACTGTTTGATTTGGGATAATTCTTCCATCGGCAACAACTGTGTCGTGGGTTTTTCGAGTGAGATCAAGCATTCTTTGATCGGCGACGATTGCTGGTTCCACACGAACTATATTGGCGACTCGATCGTTTCTGATAACTGCTTATTTGGAGCTGGAACCATAACCGCAAACTTCAGGTTTGATGAAAAAAGCATAAAATTAAAGATAGATGGTAAGGAGGTAGATTCTGGCCGGGATAAATTCGGCGCCATAGTGGCTGACAACTGCAAAACTGGAATAAACGCTTGTCTCCTACCAGGCGTGAGGGTTGGTCCCCACAGTGTAGTTGGACCTAATGTGTGCTTGTATCATGACCTTGAACCAAACAAAGTAATACTTGTGGATGAAAAGAGTTACGTGATAAAGGAAAACGAGATGACAATCTCTCCTGAGAAAAGAAGGAAAATAATGGAAAGGCTAATGAAATACAGAAAATGACCGCGAACTCCCCAATGCCTCGTTAGCGGGCGTTCACCTCTTCAACATGGAACGCCTAAGGGCTTACATAGTTCCTCTCCAGACTCACTTTTTCATTCACGACGAGGGTTAGAGGGGGACAAATTCGTAGGTGGGTGTGCCTTCTGGCCCGACTTTTCCGACGAGCTTCAGCTTCATGCCCACTTGAATGTCTTCACGCTTGATCCCGGTTAGCCAAGCTAGTGCTCTTACACCCTCTTTGAGTCTGCCTATGGCAACGATGTAGGGCTCATACTTTGCGAAGGTGGCGGGCCTAACAAATATTTGGGTGAACGTTTCCAGTTCTGCTTCGCCGCTTATTTCTATCCAATCCATTTCTGCCGACAAACAGCTGGGACAGTCGCTGCTGGGTGGAAAATAGAGTTCACCGCATTTTTTGCATCTCGTAGTAAATATTTTGTTTTCTTTTAGTCCCTCCCAGAATTTATTTGTCTTACTAATCGGTATTTCATAGGTTAATGTCAGCGTCCTCGCCGACTTTAACGTTGGGGGTGGTGGAGCTTTGGTCATTTTTTCACCTCCCCAGTATTGTTATGTAGCAGTAGTGGCCGGTGCCACCAACGTTATGCGCCAAGCCCTTTCCCTCTTTTATGGGTGCTTGTCTTTTCCCCGCCTCGCCTCGAAGTTGTCTGGTGATTTCAGCGACCATCGAACAGCCGGTAGCTCCTAGCGGGTGGCCCTTAGCCTTTAACCCGCCGTCAACATTTATTGGGATCTTTCCCCCGATGTAGGTTTGTCCCTCCTCGATTAGTTTACCGCCTTCGCCCTTTTTGCAAAAACCGAGGTCCTCGTAGGCCAGTATCTCAGCTATAGTGAAGCAGTCGTGAACAACGGCTACGTCGATATCTTTGGGCGTCACTTCAGCCTGCTTATACGCTTTTTCTGCAGCCAGAACTGTAGCTCTCAAGCCTGTATACTCTGATCTTTTGCTTAGACCAGCGCTATCGCTGGCTAAGCCCATACCGAGTATCCATACTGGCGTGTCCGTTATTTCTTTAGCTTTCTCCTTTGAGGCAAGGATAACGGCTGCGGCTCCATCACTTAGTGGGCAACAATCGTACAGCTTTAGCGGCCAAGCCACCACAAAGGACTTGAGCGCCTCCTCTAGGGTTATCTCCCTCTGGAAGTGGGCGTAGGGGTTCATGGCACCGTATTTATGATTTTTGACCGCGACCATGGCTAGATGTTCCTCCTTAGTGCCGAACTTATTCATGTGGGCGGTTGCATGCATAGCATAGTAGCCAGGGAACGTCAGTCCAAAGTTTTCAAATTCCCATAGGTAGGACCCAGACCTGCCTATGATCTCCACGGCTGTTGACGTGTCGATCTCCGTCATTTTCTCAACTCCCACCGCCATCGCAACGTCTGCTTCACCGCTAGCAACTGTCACGTAGGCAAACCTGAAGGCTGCGCTTCCTGTGGCGCACGCGGCTTCGCATCTGGCAAGTCCAGCTGGGTACAACTTGGCATACTCAGCAACAGTCACAGCGGGCAACACTTCTTCGTACCACATTCCGTAACTTCCCACAGACACAAACTCGATGTCCTTTTGTGTTAACCCAGAGTCCAAGAGCGCGCCCTTTATCGCTTCAAACGCTAATTCGTTAACGTTAACGTCTGTTCTTCTTCCAAATTTGGAATGTCCTATACCCACAACAGCTACCTTTCTCATACTTATCACTCCACATGAAGTTTGTGCAGATAGATTTCTGTTTTTCGATGCTCCATTTAAATTTAAAGTTTGGGGCAGTTTAAGGCTATGGAGCAACAGCCGATCACTTTATCACGTCTCAGCATTACGGACACGTACATTTGCTTGAGACCTAGATGCTGAGAGCCGAATCCCTTTAGAAAACCATTTTATTAAAAGGTAACTTACACTATTAAGCGGTTTTCAGGGTTATAAAAGGTGAAAGCTGAGATGGCTAGTTTTCAGCTACTCTCAAAAGATGAAATTGAAACAATACACACAACCTCGATTAACATACTGGAAAACGTAGGTGTTGAGATAGATAACGAAAACGTTTCAAAGATATTGCATGAAGCAGGTGCGAGGGTGGATTTTAAAAAGAAACTGGCTTTCGTCCCCGAGGGGCTCATTAAGGAGGCTTTGAAGAAAGTTCCGTCAGAAGTTAAACTGCATGGATTAGACAAAAATCATGAGATTGTTTTAGCAAGAAACAACGTTTACTTCAATCCCGGCTCAACCGCTTTATACGTGCTGGATAGGGAAACCATGAACATGAGGCGTCCCACGTCGAAAGACTTCTCTGACTTCGTAAGGTTGGTGGACGCTCTTGAATACATCCATGCGCAAAGCACTGCCATGGTCGTTAGCGACGTACCGGAAACCATAGCCGACAGATACCGCTTATACATCGTGCTTAAACATTCTGTGAAACCAGTCGTCACCGGTGCCTTCACAATCGAGGGCATCTACGACATGAAGCACATGCTTGAGATAGCCATGGGCGATAAGGAGGCTCTTAGAAGAAAACCATGCGCAGTATTTGATGTGTGTCCCTCACCGCCCTTAAAATGGAGCAAAATAACCTCTCAAAACCTTATAGATTTAGCTAGGTTTAACATACCTGCCGAAATAATACCGATGCCACAGTTGGGAGCAACTGGACCTGTTACACTGGCTGGAGCCCTAGCCCAGCACAATGCTGAGTTCCTCTCAGGACTCGTCATATCTCAGCTTGTGAACGCTGGAGCACCCATTATTTATGGAGGTTCACCTTCCATAATGGACATGAGGCACGGAACCGGATGCCTCAGCAATATAGAGGTAGCTATACTCTGCGTAGCTTACTCTCAAATAGCCAAGTTTTACGGTCTTCCATCCCACGCATACCTAGGTTTAAGCGACACTAAAACAATAGATGCCCAAACAGGGCTCGAATCGGCAATTGGCATAATTCTGGGAACTTTAGCGGGCATTAACAACATCGCTGGACCTGGAATGTTAGGTTTCGAGAACTGCCAAAGCTTCGAAAAATTAGTTATAGACAATGAGGTCTGCGGGATGGCATTAAGGTTAGCGAGAGGCATCACCGTGAACAACGAAACCCTTGCCTTCGACGTGGTTAAGAAGGTGGGTCCAGGAAGACACTTCCTATCGGAGTATCACACTAGAAAATGGTTCCAAATTGAGGAATACCTTCCATCTGCGGTGATAGATAAGACGAGTATGCCTCGGTGGGAAAGCACTGGGAGGAAAGACACTTTTAAAAGAGCCAAAGAACAAGTGGATGAAATCCTTGAGGGGCATCGCCCAAAGCCTTTACCTCCAGACGTGGAGAAGGAGTTAGATTCTTTCGCGATGAGAATCCTCAAAAAAGGCGCCACAGCATAACAGGATATGATATTAAGTTAATGCTGTGTAAGCTCGAGGATACAAGACTTTTACCCTCTTCTTTGCGTTTAATTCAAACGCATACTTCTTACGCTTAAGTTGTGGTGGACAAAGCCTGGAGAAATAAAAAAGTCTTTTAACGACCACGACAAATTAAAGCGAAGGTGATAGGGTGTCGGTGGCCCAGAGAAAGTTTTTTGGGGAAGTGTCCGCGTTGCTCGACAAGTCGGTCGTGGTTGCAACAGTGGACGGGAAGTCGTATAGCGGGACCCTCATTGGAATCAACCCGGACACGCTGAGCCTCTGCTTGGCGGATGCGAGGGACGAGAAGGGAAGAACCATACATAGGGTGTTCTTGAACGGAAGCGTCGTCGCCCAGATCTTCGCTGTGGAAAGGCCCTTCGACCTCAAGGCGTTGGCTGAAAGGCTGGAGAAGGTGTTTCCAACCCTGGTGAGACTCTACGAGGACAAGGGTTTCATCTGGGTTATGGACAAGATCAAGGTTACGGAGAACGGTGTGGTGGAGGGAACGGGTCCAGCCGCCGAGCGAGTTCAGAAAGTCTACGACCAGTTTCTCAGCGAAATAAAAGCTTAGATGAGCCAGCGGAATCGAGGTTCCTTCCTTGCTTCTTCGGTTGGTCGAGTGATTATTCCGAAGGACTCTAGGATGCTGCGGGTGGCTTCAGCAGCCACGTCCAACCTACTCAAGTCCACGTTTAAGCGTAGCATTTTGCAGACCACGCTTAGGACCTCTCGTGCAGCCAATGCGTCGGGGTATCCGGGTGTTTCAGCGAGGAGACATAGACTCCTCATGCCCCTCAGCCCGCTCAACCCCACGAGGAGCCCGGCTATGCCGAAGATTTGTCCCCCGATGATTTTGGCTCCGAGGCTTAGTGCCTCACGTAGGGTTTGGAGGTCGGATGCGGCGCAGTACAGTTTAGGCTTTTCCACTTTTTCTTCGCGTTTCAAGCCGCCTAGGGTGAGGACATAGCAGCATCCCAGCTCCTCCGCAACGTCTAGGATGCGTCCACATAACTCATATTGTCCGACTGTGGTCAGGGCTTGGGTGTTGCCGTAGAGGATGATGAGGTCGCGTTCCCCGTTTCTTCCCTTGTGGTAGTAGAGTTCGTTGACGGGATAGCGGGTCTTGCCGTTCTCCGCGGTGATGGCGAAGTCTTGGAAGGAGGAGGAATGAATTTCTCCGAAGAGTTTTGCTTTCAGCTCTTGGATGAGGTGCAGCGCGGCGATGTTGGCGACGAATCCGATGCCGGGCAGTCCCTCGATGAGAACTGGATCGTGTAACACCGGCTTTTCATACAGTTGGACAGTGCAGACCATACAGGTTTCTCCCTTGGGCTAATGTTTAGTTTATGTAGACTAGCATAATTAAAGAGACGCGCTGCAATATTAAGTATGTCTTGGCGGCTGTCATCTATGTCGTTTGAGGTACGAGGCCGGGACTTGCTGGCGAGGGTGGGTAGGCTGGAAACAAAGGGGGGTGTAGTGGAGACTCCGCTGTTGCTTCCTGTGATTAACCCTACGGTTCAGCCGGTTTCCCCTAAAACGATGGAGGAGGCGTTAAACTGCACGGCGCTCATTACGAACGCCTACATCCTAAAGAAGCATTTTAGGAGCGAGGCGGTTCAGAAGGGGATACACCGCTTCTTGGATTTTAACGGCGTAGTGATGACTGACTCTGGAGCCTACCAGATTCTCGTGTACGGGGATGTGGAGGTTACGCCTGAAGAAATCGTGCAGTATCAAGAGGAAATCAACGCGGACATCGCCACCATACTGGATGTTCCAACGGGCTGGGGGGTCTCCAAGCAGTATGCACGACACACGGTCAACGAAACCTTGAGAAGAGCAAAAGAGCTGACCAAGATCAAAACTCGTGGGGACATCGCTTGGGTTGGACCGGTTCAGGGTGGGCAGTTTCTCGACTTGGTGGCTCGGTCGGCGAGGGAGATGGGAAAACTGCCCTTCCAGATCCATGCGTTGGGTAGTCCCACGCCGGTGATGGAGCAGTACCTCTTCGACACGCTCGTGGACATGATCATGACGGCAAAGATGAGCCTGCCCCTGGATCGTCCTCTTCATCTTTTTGGGGCTGGTCACCCCTTCATGTTTGCCTTGGCAGTCTCGTTGGGGTGTGACTTGTTCGATTCTGCTGCTTACGCGATCTATGCTCGAGAGGACCGCTACATGACAGAGCATGGAACTATCAGGCTGAGTGAGCTGGAGTATTTTCCCTGCTCCTGCCCAATCTGCGTCCAAAACGATCCGCATGACGTGATGGAGGTGCCGAAGACTGAGAGGCAGGGAATGCTGGCTCAGCACAATCTTCACGTTTGCTTTTCTGAGTTGAGGAGGATCAAGCAAGCGATTATGGAAGGGCGGCTCTGGGAACACTTGGAGTTGAGGGCGCATGGGCATCCTTCTCTGCTTCAGGCTTTGAAGAGGCTGGGAAAATACAGCGAGTATCTGGAGAGAAACAGCCCCGTCACCAAGAGAAGCGGTCTTTTCTTCTTCAGCCATCTCGGACTGATTCGTCCGGAGGTGGTTCGCCACAGAAAGAGGCTCTTTGAGAGGTATTTTCCACCAGAAGGGGCAAGGATTCTGGTTTTGCTTCCGCAGACTCGGATGAAGCCGTTTCATAAGTCGAGGGAGCATCAACGATTCTTGAAGGAAATTCAACAAAAACTGGGTGATAGGATGAGGGAGGCCCATGTGTGCACGTATGCGGCTCCCTTCGGAATCGTTCCCATGGAACTGGACGAGGTGTACCCCCTATCCCAGCATGAGGTGGCGACGCCGCTGGATATGGAAACCATAAACTACGTGGCGAGGCAAGTCGCCAACTACATCACATCAACGAACTATAAGGAAATAGTCTTACTTCAAGACATGGAAACGTGGAAAGGAAAAATAGCAACTGCCTGTAGAAAAGCCTGCAAAGAAAAGGGAATGCTCCTCACAGTGTTGCAGACAAAAAACTTTGGAATGAAAAAGCACTAGATAGCATTGTAAAGGGTATACGAAGGGTGATAGTTGAGTCCATGTAGCCACTTTATCATTATACTTGAAGTGTCAATGCTCTCTTACATAGTTTTCAGAAAAAGGGGAGGAAAATGCTTCTATTCTAATTTTTTGATATTCGTCGTTTGATGGTTAGGTAGGCTGCTACGGCGATTGAGGTGACCACTGGGAATGTGAGAGCGAACTCAGGAACTCCTTCGACAGGCGGTGTATAGGTGACCTCAAGCCTTGGAGCGTATATTTCCGGGGGAAACCCCAACGATCCTTCTCTGCTGCCAAACCCGATCCCTCGTCCTTCTCCAGATTCGCTATCCCATTTAACTAAGAAGCCATAGTTGGGATACGTGCCAGAAACCCAGCCTTGAACGATGTCGGTGACCGTTAAGCTCATCCAGTTCGGATAGTTTATCCACATTGTCACGACTCCATCAGATTCATAGTCGCCGCCTGATGTAGTCCAAGGGTTGCTGCCGTCATACGTGTACCATGTAGCTCCATCCACTGAGTCACTTCCCTCAACCCACGATCGAGTTATTCTGCACACACGGATGTATTGACCACTCGGGTTTCCACCCGTGGCAGTCGTTAAGAGCAGCAAGGTGGCAGAGGTTATTGTGGCGCCTGGGGGAATAGAGGACAGGTCAAATTCAATCAGCACACGAGATACTCGATCCGACGGGATTCCGGGGTCGGAGGGGGGCCAAGTACCATAATTCAAGTACACCATCGGCCCCGCATCGCCAAAGTTGACTGACGAAAAGTAGCTATCGATCCACGTGTCTTTGCTGGGGGGCTTAATTGTTATCGTCACCTGTGCTTTGATGCCCGGCATCAAAAGCGATGTCAGCGTGAATACACATAGTAGGCATATTATGGCTAATCCTAACTTGCGCAAGCAATTTCACCGATACAAATTAAGAATAGATTGATATATCGCTTATGAAACTAAGTTCTACAATAAATAGATTATAAATCTATATGCCTCTTCCACATCTTTCTGCTGAAAGATAGATGCCCCAGTTCATCAGGGCGAACTTGCCTACTCCTTACTCGCCCCAGATTTCCAGAATTTCTCTACAATCCTTCACTCTACACTTCTTCCAGGGACGTAGCTTATAAAGCAAGGGATGCTCCGACTTCCTTAACTCTCCATTGGATGGGTCTATCTCAAGCCTTAATCCCTCAAGCGCATGAACCCAAAAACCTTTCCGTCTCCTTCCTCAGCAAACACCACCACGGTGGGAGCCTGTTCCTCCATACACTCAACTAGGGCATCGACAATTCTTCTTTCAATTATCCTACCATCGACGACTCTAAACCTCCAAACCCTCTTAACCTTCACCCCCAACCTCTCCAGAACCCGTTTCCACCTCTTCCTCTAGACCCCTGTCTCTACAAATGGTCAAATTTTTCTTCACGCAAGACCCAAGAACCTGCGCATGCAATAGCGCCATAATCGGACTCCTTTGCGCCTTCAAAACCCAAACAAAAACCGTTCATCCAGCATGGTGGTGGTGAACAAAATTCCTTTTAGCGCACCACCAAGAAAATTTTCTAAACACAACGAGAATGACCCCGTTGTCTAGCACTGTCTAGTCTCCCCCTCCCCCCGGTA
>Ga0315309_1001316_pt1 | contig 14898 bp, 13 predicted proteins | sample TDP4_MG_FD_203080 | JGI IMG/M metagenome (GOLD analysis project Ga0315309, IMG submission 203080) | Freshwater sediment microbial communities from Lake Towuti, South Sulawesi, Indonesia - TDP4 | ecosystem: Environmental > Aquatic > Freshwater > Lake > Sediment | place: Indonesia: South Sulawesi... | reverse complement strand
ACCACCTGCTCGGGGTCACCGATGACAGGATAAAGGAGGAGGTCAAGGCGATCGCGCCGGGGGCGAACGAGGCCCAGCAGTACAACATCCAGAACCTGCTGGAGATCGCCCAGGCGCTCAACACATACTACAGGGTGATAAGGCACTTCTACCTCTTCGGCAAGAAGAGCGCGAGTTACTACATCATCATCCAGATCCAGGTCCTGCTCCCAGAGATAATGCGGGAGGCCGAGGCCCTCCTCGGCGCGGTCCACGCCTTCACATTCGGCCATCCGGTCGGAGATGGAGCCGGCGCGCTGGTCGCCGCCAGGATCATGCACGGCCACGAGGTGAGCGACATAGCGAGGGACACGGTCTACGGTGAGACGGACTATGAGGGCCGGAGGGTGATCGTCGTAAAGTCTAAGGGGCCGGGCGGGACGGTCGGCAGGCCGGGCGATGCCGTCAGCATCATCTTGAAGAGGAGGAAGGCCCTGAAGTCGGTGCTGATGGTCGACGCGGGCCTCAAGCTCGAGGGCGAGAAGTCGGGCGAGCTCTTCGAGGGCATCGGGGCGGCGATAGGCGGGATCGGGACTGAGAAGTTCAAGATCGAGGAGATGGTCACGAAGAAGAAGCTCCCGCTCTACGGCGTCATCATCAAGATGTCGAGCCAGGAGGCGGTCTCCCCGATTACGAAGGAGATAATGACGGGCATCGAGCAGGCCGTCGATCGAGTGAAGGAGCTCATAAAGACCGGGACGAAGGTGGGGGACACGATCCTCCTCGTTGGGGTCGGGAACACGATGGGGATCGCCCAGTAGGCGGTGAATGGGAGATGGCACAACAGAAACAGCCCGGAAGCATCTTCATGTCCCTCTACTTCATGGTCCTCGGGATCCTCCTCGTCGTCTCAGCCGGCATGTTCATCATAGGCTTGAGGGAGCTCGCGAACGAGCCGACACAATCGACGATCTACATGCTCGTCGGGATCTCCGGGATAGGCATAACGCTCTACAGCCTCCGCCAGATCCAATCGAGGAGCAGATCGCTCAGGGTCCAGGTCGCGAAGGTCGTCTCGATATTGGAGTGCGGCAATTGCCACAACAAGGTGACTCGGAACTTCAAGGAGGGCGACTTCGTCTACGGGACCGCTGAGAAATGCACGAACTGCAATACGGAGACGTCGATGACGGTCATGAGCATATTCGCGGAGAAGCCCCCGGGGCAAAAAGCCCACCGCATAATTTAGGCCGCCGTTCATCTGGAAAGCCCCACTCACTCACTTAGTCAGGACGATGACCTTGTCGGGCAGCACGGCGACCGTGTGTTCCGCCTGTGCGACGACGGCCCCGTTCTTCTCGATTAGCTGCGGATATCTCGATATGCTCCCGTTGTCGATCATCCTCCCAAAGGCGGCCCTCTCATCGGCCGTGAGGTTCAACCACCTCTCGGCGAATGGCGTGGTGCTGTACGATCCCTCGATCCTCGAGTGTAGCTCCTTCGCGATGCCGTCCCTCGGCCTCGACCTCCCCAACCTGTAGATGAAGGCCGGCGGCCTCTCTACGATGAGGCCCGCGCCATGGCCGTATGTGAGGAACGGCTCGATCGCGTAGACCGCGTTGGCCTGGACCTTCCCGCGGTAGCCCCGGGCCACGTTCGGTATGATGCCGCCCGCGTGGAGGTTGTACTTCGAGATCTGGTGGCCCGTGAGGTTCGCTATCACCTTGTAGCCAGATGCCTCCGCCCGCCCTTGGATCGCCGCGCCGACATGCGACACGTCGATGCCGGCCTTCATGTAACCGATGCCGGCCTCCAGGCATTCCTCGGCGGCCCTGATGATCCCGGCATCGAGGGGCGAGAGGTTCACCGATGTTGCCGTGTCGGCGATGCAGCCGTCCAACATCGCGCCGTAATCGACCTTCACGAGGTCGCCATCCTTGAGGACGTCGCTCCCCCCAGGGGGGGCCGTGAAGTGCGCGGCGATGCAGCCGACGCAGACGTTGACGGGGAATCCGGGCCTTGCGCCGAGCGCCCTGATGTCCGCCTCGAGAGCCTCGCAGATGTCGATCAGCCTCGCGCCCTCGACGACGAGCTTCCGCGCCGACGGACGAAGTTGCGCGCAGATCCTCCCCGCCTGCAGGTACCGGTCCAGCAGCGACTCGAATGAATCGGACATGTTCGATCGAAACGAATTCATGGAGTTTAATAAGGTAACCTTCCGGCTTCTCATCGAAGGCGATGGCGCGAAGGCCGAGGGCCGCGGTCGGGGGGACATTCGAGTCATTCCACAGGGGACATAGGCAATTCCTGAGGACGGCACTTGGGGGAAGCAGCAAGTTGCTGATCGGGATCACATCGGACGAATACGCCCGCAAATCGAAGGGACATCCCGTCGAGCCATATCGCGTCAGGGCCGGAAGGGTCAGGAGATTCGTGAGGCAGATCGGATGCGCCGATAGGGTCGAGATCTTCAAATTAGACGATCCGTACGGGCCGACGATCGATGACGGGGAACTTGAGGCGCTCTTCGTGACTTCGGAGAACAGGTCGAGGGGCGGGGAGATCAACGCCCTGAGGAGGAAGAGGGGTTTCCGCCCGCTCAGTGTAATCGGGGTGAAGATGGCCCTCGCCGACGATGGGAGGCCCATCTCCTCGACGAGGATCAGGGAGGGGGCCATCGATCCGGAGGGGAGGGCGCTGAGGAGATCGAAGGCACTGAAGTGAAAATCACAGTCATGAGCAAGCAGGTCCGTTTAGGTTGAAAGATGGTACTAGGGCCCATTCGTAATATTAGCGATTAACCCATACTATGCTTTTTCGCGTTCCGCATCGATCGTCTTCAGGTCGCCATCATAGTCCTTGGCCCAGGATCCATCGGACGGCCTGAACTTGAAGCCGTAGCTGATTATCCCGCCATCCTCCTGTTCGAAGATCTTCCTGAAACACGCCTCGACTTCCATCCCGATGCGCACCTCGTCGGGTTTGCAGTCCACTATCTGGGATAGGACCCTCGGCCCCTCGTCGAGCTCGACGAGCCCCACGATGTAGGGCATGTAGCGTTCGAATGCCTTAGAGCTGGCGTTGATGACGGTATAGCTGAAGACCTTCCCCTTCCCCGAGAACTCCACCTGCGCCGTCTTCCCGCGCCTCCTGCATTTCGGACAGACCTTCCTGGGCGGGAAGTAGTTCGTATTGCATTTCTCGCACCGCGCCCCCAACAGCCTGTAGCGTTCCCTTATCGTCCTCCAGTGCTGCGGGATCCCTGAGCTGCTCAACGCCCTCTCTCACTCACCTTCTGGATAATATCGCCACCACTGCCGTCGCCCCGGTCCCCCCGACGTTGTGGGCCAGGCCGACCTCCGCGCCGTCCACCTGCCTTCCGTTCTTGGCCTCCCCCCTCAGCTGCTTCGTCACCTCGACTATCTGCTTGATGCCGGTCGCCCCGACTGCGTGGCCTCCCGCCTTGAGGCCCCCGTCGGTGTTCACCGGCAGTTCGCCGCCAACGTAAGTCTGGCCATCGCCGTAGAGTTTCTCCGCCTCTCCCTTCTTGCAGAATCCGAGATCCTCGAGCGCGAGGAGCTCGGCGATCGTGAAGCAATCGTGCACCTCGACGACATCGATGTCCTTCCTGCTCAGCTTCGCCTCATCAAATGCCCGGCCCGCCGCCTTCACGGTCGCGCGCAGCGTGCAGAGGTCCCCTCGCCCGAGGAGGCTGAGAGTGTCGGACGCCTGGGCCACGGCCCTTATGACGATCGGCGCGTCGGTGTACTTGCGCGCTATCTCGAGTGGCGCGAGTATGGCGCAGGCCGCGCCGTCGGAGACCGGACAGCAGTCGTACCTCCTCAATGGATCGGCCACTATCGGGGACGAGAGCGCCTCATCCTCCGTGATCCTGTTCCTGAAGTGGGCCAACGGGTTGAGGCTGCCGTGATAGTGGTTCTTGACCGCGACCTTCGCGAGCGTGTCGGCCTTGAGCCCGTATTCGTGCATGTACCTCCTCGCCATCAGGGCATAGACGGCTGGGAACGTGGCCCCGAAGTAGGCCTCCCACTCATAGTCCATCGCCCCCGAGAGGATCGACGCCGCCTGGCCCGCCCCCACGTCGGTCATCTTCTCGACCCCGCCAGCCACGACTATGTCGTACATGCCCGAAGCAACCGCCATGTAGGCCTGGAGGAAGGCCGCGCCCCCTGAGGCGCATGCCGCCTCGACCCTAGTGGCCGGCGTCGAGTTGAGGCCCAGGAAATCGGCCACGAGCGCCGCGACGTGCTCCTGGCCCACGAAGAGCCCCCCCGACATATTCCCGAAGACTATGTACTCGATGTCCCTCCCCCCGATCCCCGCGGCCTCCACCGCCTTGACCCCCGCCTCCCAGGCCAGGTCCTTCAGCCCCTTGTCCCAAAGTTCGCCGAACTCCGTCGCCCCCACTGAGATGATCGCGACCTCCCTTCTCTTGAACTGGCCGTTTGTCACGTCGATCACACCACCTTGAGAAGCCTCTCATACCTCGCGTACATCGAGTAGTCTATGTACTCACGCCTCTCCATGTAGTACCTGACCGGCGGGGAGAGCCTCCTCTTCCCCTCGATGCCGTCCGTGACCCTCATGCTGAACGAATCGGAGCCGGCGCCGGATCCATAGGAGGTCATGAGTATCCTCTCCCCCTCCTTCGCCACGTCCAGGACCGCTGCAAGGCCCAAAAGGGATGAGCCTGAGTAGGTGTTCCCGATCCTGTTCACGACCATGCTGGGGAGGACCTTCTTCTCCTCAAATCCGAGCAATTTGGCCGCCCTGAGGGGGAACTTCGCGTTGGGCTGGTGGAAGACGGCATAGTCATAGTCCTTGGGATCGGTGCCGAGCTTCCCAAAGAGCTCCTTGCTGCAGTTGATAACGTGCTCGAAATACGCGGGTTCGCCCGTGAACCTCCCCGCATGGCTCGGATAGCGGGTCCCGTCCCGCCTCCAGAAGTCCGGCACGTCCTGCGTATAGGAGCAGGTCCCCTCTATCTCCGCGATGACGCCATCGCCGCCGCCGATCACATAGGCCGCCCCCCCGGCAGCCGCGGTATATTCCAGTACGTCCCCGGGGGCGCTCTGCGCCGTATCGGCCCCTATTGAAATGCCATACTTCATGTATCCGCCCTTCACGAGGCCCAGACAGGCCTGTATACCGGCCGTTGCCGCCTTACAGGCGAACTCCATGTCCGCGGCGGTAATGTTCGGCGTCAGGCCTATCGCCTCGGCGACAGTGGCAGCCGTCGGCTTGACGGCATAGGGATGTGACTCAGAGCCGACGTAGATCGCACCCACATCCCCGGGTTTCGCCTCCCGTGCCCTCTTCAGGGCGTTCCTCGCGGCCTCCACGGCTATGGTCGTCGTGTCCTCGTCCATCGATGGGACGGCCTTCTCCTCGACCCCCAACCCCTTCCTATAGGAATCGGCGTCGTGGCCCCAGACTCTCGCTATATCCTCTATCTTGATCCTCCACCTCGGAATATAGACCCCATACCCGACTATGCCGAATCCGGTTCCTATGGCTCCCATCCCCCGGAACGCCTCATTAAGGCCGATGTCGAATTCAGCCCGCAATCCTCGACCGTAATCAAGCTAGGGAGGAGGTGGCAAAGTATCCAGCCTATAAGTCAATACGTTTGTGGTCGTAAAATCTTTCCGGTATCGTCGTATTACGTCAGTTGTCGTGATCCCCAAATGCAGTCGCATGGGGGCTCGACTCGCTCCATGAAGTCGTTGTCGTCGGACCCCACGCCATCAATTCACGCGATGGGGCCTATTCCGAGTTCTCCTCGATCCTCATCGAGATGGCGTCGCCGACCTGGGATGTGCTCGAGGTGCCGCCGATGTCCTTCGTGCGCACCCGGCCCTCCCGCAATATTTCGGCGGTCGCGCCGTCCACGAGCGCCGCGGCCTTCGCCATCCTCGCATCGCCCCGCCTCTCGGCGATGAACTCGAGCATCATCTTCCCGGCCAGGATTGAGGCGACCGGATTCGCCACGTTCATGCCCCTGTACTTCGGCGCCGAGCCGTGGATCGGCTCGAACATCGAGATGCCCTCGGGATTGATGTTGGCACCTGGCGCGAGCCCCATCCCGCCCTGGATCATCGCACCGAGATCGGTTATGACGTCCCCGAAGAGGTTCGGGGCCACCACGACCTGATAGTGCTCCGGATTTTTCACAAACCACATGGAGATGGCGTCGACGAACGCATACTCGGTCATAATCCCGGGATAGCGCTTCGAGACCTCATCGAACGTCTCCCTCCAGAGGGAGTACATGTTGATCACGTTCGCCTTGTCGACGGACGTGACCAACGTCCTGCCCCCCTTCCTCGCGAGCTCGAACGCATACGTCATGACCCTCCTGCACCCCCCCTTCGTGAGAACGCCGATCTGAAACGCCTCATCGTCCGTCGCCGCCGATGCCCTCACCGAGTAGTGGGTGCCGCGACCCATGCCGGATGATAATTCGAATTCGAAGTCGCCATCGCGCCCGACCGCCGCCCTTCCCCCCAGCCCGACGTAGAAGTCCTCCGTGTTCTCCCTGACCACGTAGAAGTCGATGTCCTTCGCCCCCCTGCCGGCGAGCGGACACGGGACGCCCTCGTACAACTTCACCGGCCTCAGGTTCACGTACTGGTCGAAGTGGAACCTCAGCTTGAGGAGGATCCCGGCCTCCAGCACGCCGGTCGGGACACTCGGGTCACCGATCGCCCCGAAGTACATCGCATCGAAGTCCTTCAGCTCCTCCAGGCTCCTCTCGGAGACCGTCTCGCCCGTCTTGGCGTAGTGCTCGGCGCCGAATGGGTATTTCACGAACTCCGCTGAGACGCCGCACGCCCCGAAGGCCGAGCGCATGGCCTTCATGCCCTCAGCCAGGACCTCCGGCCCTATCCCGTCTCCGGGTACTGTCGCGATCTTATACTCCCTCATCGCCGGAACGCCTCCAGATGCGCATCGAGTACATCCATATCATATCCATATCGATCATCACCACCATCATGATCTCTCGGCCATCCGCCGCTTGACGTAATTCATCAGCCCACCGGATGAATATATCTCGCGCATCGATTCCGGGAGCGGCTTTGCGCTGTACGCCTCGCCCCTCTTTAGGTTCCTTATCGTGCCAGGGAAGAGGTCGAACTGGATCTCGTCGCCCGACGCCGCCACCTCGGCCGCCTCCTCGCACTGCATCACGGGGAGGCCGATGTTGACGGCATTCCTGAAGAAGATCCTCGCGAAGGACTTCGCTATCACGCACTGCACCCCCGCGGCCTTCAGGCTTATCGGCGCATGCTCCCTCGAGCTGCCGCAGCCGAAGTTCCGGCCCGCCACCACCACCACGCCCTCCCTCCCCTTCGCACTCGATCTCGACTTCGCGAATTCGGGATCGAGGTCCTCGAAGCAGTGACGGCCCAGCTCCGCCGGATCGATCGTGTTCAGATATCGGGCCGGGATTATGAGGTCTGTGTCTATGTTGTCGCCGACCACATACGCCGTTCCCATCTGGCTCACCATGCCCCCTGGAGGTATCGCCTCGGGTCCGCCACCTTCCCCTCCACCGCCGTCGCCGCGGCCGTCGCAGGTGATGCGAGGTAGACCTTGCTGCTCCGATGTCCCATCCTCCCGATGAAGTTCCTGTTCGTCGTCGAGAGTGCCACCTCCCCCTCTCCGAGTACGCCCATGTGCATCCCGAGGCATGGGCCGCAGGTCGGCGTTGAGACGATGGCCTTCGCCCTCGCGAAAGCCTCGATCAGGCCCTCGCCCAGTGCCCGCAGGTAGATCCCATGCGTCGCGGGTATTATGATGCACCGCAGTCCCTCGCGGACGGCCCTTCCCTTCAGGATCCTCGCCGCGATCCTCATGTCCTCCATCCTGCCATTCGTGCATGAGCCGATCACGACCTGATCGACCTCCGTGCCCGCCACCTCGGAGACAGGCCTCACGTTCCCGGGCGAGTGCGGAAGCGCAACCTGCGGCTCCATCCCGGTTACATCGAATTCGACGGTCTCGACGTACTGCGCGTCGGGGCCGCTCGCGTACGTTTGAAATGGCCTGCGGCTCCTCGCCCTGACGTAGTCGGCCGTCTTGGAGTCGGGCGCGATTATGCCGCTCTTCGCCCCCGCCTCGATGGCCATGTTGCACATCGTCAGCCGCCCATCCATCGAGAGCTCGCCTATGGCCTTCCCCTCGAACTCCATCGCGCGATATGTGGCGCCATCGACCCCGATCCTGCCAATCGCGTTGAGTATGAGGTCCTTCCCCATCAGGCCGCCGCCAATCGAGCCGTTGAAGGTCAGCCTCATCGACTCAGGGACCCTGAACCAGAGCTCCCCGAGGGCGAGGGCCGCCGCGAAGTCCGTCGATCCGACGCCGGTCGCGAAGCATCCGACGGCGCCGTAGGTGCACGTGTGGGAATCCGCGCCCACGACGAACATCCCCGGGGCCACGAGCCCCTCCTCGGGCAGCAGCGCGTGCTCGATACCCCCCCACCCGCCCTCATAGAGGGTTATGCCGTGCCTCCTCGCGAAGGCGCGCATCTTGACGCAGAGGTTGGCGGCATCGATGTCCTTCGCTGGCACCATGTGGTCGGCCACGAAGACCGCGCCCGAGGGGTCGTGGACCGCGTCTATGCCCGCCTTCTCGAGCTCGTCTATCGCGATCGGGGCCGTGATGTCGTTCGCCAGGAGCAGGTCGATCTTCGTCACCGTCACGAGATCGCCGGCGGCGACGCGCTGGCCGCAGTGTTCCCCGAAGATCCTCTCCGTTATGGTCGTCGTCTCAGCTCACTTCTTCGGATCCCTCGATATCGCTATGACGCCGGTCCTCACGACCTCCTTCATGCCGAAGGGCCTCAGGATGTCGAGGAGGTCGTCGATCTTCTCGGAGGTGCCGACGAGCTGGATCGTGGTCGAGCTCGGCGAGACGTCCACGATCTTGCCCTTGAAGACGTCCGAGTACTTCATCACCTCGGACCTCGCCCCCTCGTCCTTCACGTGGACCTTCACGAGGCAGAGCTCCCTCGTGACCGATCCCTTCTCCCCCATCTTGAAGACCCTCTGGACCTCGACGATCTTGTGGAGCTGCTTCGTCAACTGCTCGAGCGTGTCGTCGTCGGCCGTCATCGAGAGCGTGATCCTCGAGAGGCCCGGCGTCTCGGTCTTGCCGACCGCGATCGTCTCGATGTTGAACCCCCTCCTCGTGAACATCCCGGCGATCCTCTGCATGACGCCCGGCTTGTCCTCGACGACCATGCCGACGATGTGCCTCCCGACTTCCTTCTCCTTGTTCACCTTAACCTCACCAACCCTCCATTGGCCCCAGCGCCTCGAGCAGGGGCTTCTCAAGGCAGTCGCCGAAGAACTGCGAGAGCGCCCCACCCGGCGGCATCATCGGGAGCGCGTGGACGTCGGGGTTGACCTTGACCTCGATCACCGTCGTCTCGTCGCCCTTGGCCGCCTCCCTGAGGGCCGGCCCGACCTGCTCCGCCCTCTCGACGCCTATGCCCTTCAGTCCGAAGGCCTCCGCGTACTTCACGAAGTCGGGCACTTGGCCGAGGTGGACGCCGGAGTACCTCTTCTGCTGGAAGAGGGCCTGCCACTGGTAGACCATCCCGAGGACGCCGTCCCTGACGATCACGACGACGACCTTGATCCCGTTCTCCTTGCATGTGGCAAGCTCCTTCCCCGTCATCTGGAAGCTGCCGTCTCCGTCGTAGTCGAAGACCTCGACATCGGGCCTCGCGACCTTCGCCCCCATCGCGGCCGGGAAGCCGAATCCCATCGTGCCGAGTCCGCCCGAGGAGATGAAGGTCCTCGGCCTCTCCCTCTTGAGGTAGTGGGCCGCCAGCATCTGGTGCCTCCCGACCCCGGTGACGACTATGTCGTCATCGCCCAGCGCCAGCTGCAGCTGCTTCAGCAGAACCCTCGGATCTATGGGCTTGGCGTCGCTGTCGCAGCTGCACTCGCACAGCTGCCTCAGCTCCTTGGCCCTCTTGGTCCATGCCGTCTCCCTCTTCTTGGCGATCATGGAGGCGGTCGTCTTGACGAGCTCGGCCAACACCGACTTCGCGTCTCCCACTATCGGGAGGGCCACGGGCACGTTCTTGCCTATCTCGGCCGGATCGATGTCGACGTGGATGACGCGCGTCTCCTTCGCGAACTCCTTCGGGTTCCCCGTGATCCTGTCGCTGAACCTCGTGCCGATCGCGAGCAGGACATCGGCCTGTAATATCGCATAGTTCGAGGACTTCCTGCCGTGCATCCCCGTCATGCCGAGCGAGAGCGGATGGCTCTCCGGCATACACGACTTGCCCATGAGCGTCGTCACGACCGGGGCCCCGAGGAGCTCCGCCATCGCGACAAGCTCGAGGGACGCGTTCGAGATCATGACGCCGCCGCCTGCGAGGATCACGGGCCGCTGGGCCCCGAGGAGCATCTCCGCCGCCCTCTTGATCTGGACCGGATGGCCGTTGACGGTCGGCCTGTACCCGATCATCTCGACGTCCTCGGGCAGTTCGATCTCGGCCTCCGAGGACTGGACGTCCTTCGGCAGGTCGATCAGGACAGGGGCCGGCCTCCCGGACTTCGCGAGCTTGAAGGCCGACGCCACGATCGACCCTATCTCCGAGACATGCCTGACCTGGTAGTTGTGCTTCGTGACTGGCATCGTCATTCCGACTATGTCCGCCTCTTGGAATGCGTCGCAGCCGATGAAGGCCGTCGAGACCTGGCCCGTCAGGGCCACGACCGGGACCGAATCCATGTAGGCGTTAGCCAGCCCGGTCACGAGGTTCGTCGCGCCCGGGCCGCTCGTGGTCATGCAGACGCCGACGCCCCCGGACGCCCTCGCGTAGCCATCGGCGGCGTGGCAGGCGCCCTGCTCGTGCCTCGTCAGTATGTGCCTCACCTCGTCCTCATCGAAGAGGACGTCGTAGACGGGCATGATGGCGCCACCCGGTATCCCGAAGACGTGCTTGACGCCCTGCTTCTTCAGCGCCTCGACGACGGCCTTGGCCCCCTTCATCGCCTTCACCATCTCAACCCCCCACGCTCCTAGCCTTGTTGATGCACTCGACGAGGGCCTTGACGGACGCCATGATGACGTCCTTGTCCATCGCCCTCGCCTTGAAGATCAGCCGCCCCTCGGTCTCCATCTCGATCTCGACGCAGGCGACGGCATCGGTCCCGCCCGTGATGGCCTCGAGCCTGTACTCGCGGAGCTTCAGGTCCGAGCCCGCAAGGCGCTGTATCGTCCTCGCGGCCGCATCGATCGGGCCGACGCCGCTCGACTCGCCGACGCACTCCCTTCCGTTGATCCTGAGCTTCAGCCTCGCGGTCGGGGCCAGGTTGTTGCCCGTCGTGACGACGACGTCGTCGAGGACGACCGACTTCCCGGCGCTCGGCTCGACGACCGACTCGACTATGGAGATCAGGTCCTCATCCGTGACGCTCTTCTTGTCGTCGCCGAGGCCCTTGATCTTCGCGACGATCGTGGCCAGCTGTCCCTCGCCGACCTTAATGCCGAGCTCGGCCAGCGATTGTGAGACCGCGTGCGCGCCGCTGTGCTTGCCGAGCACGATCTTCCTCCGCTGGCCCACCATCTCGGGCGTCATCGGCTCATAGGTCGCAGCCTTTGAGAGGACGCCGTGCACGTGGATGCCGGACTCGTGGGCGAAGGCGTTCCTGCCCACTATCGGGTAGTTCGGCATCAGGTAGATCTTGGTGAGCCTCTCGACTAGGGCGGAGACGCGGGTCAGCCTCTCGACGTCGATCCTGACAGGCGCATGGTAAAGGGCCTTCAGCCCCATCACGGTCTGCTCCAGGCTCGCATTTCCCGCCCTCTCGCCGAGGCCGTTAACGGTCACGTGGACCTGTTCGGCGCCGGCCGCAACCCCGGCGAGTGTGTTCGCGACCGCGAGGCCGAAGTCGTTGTGGCAATGGACCGAGATCGGGACCTTGACCTCGCCCTTCAGCCTCGAGATGAGGTAGTGCATCGACTCCGGGACCATGACGCCGACGGTGTCGGCGATGTTGATCCTGTCGGCGCCCGAACCCTCGACGGCCTTGCAGACGGAGATCATGTAGTCGAGGGGCGTCCTCGTCGCATCCTCGCAGGAGAACTCGCAGGCCAAGCCCCTTGACTTCACGTGCTCCACGGCCCTGACTGCGGTCTCGAGCGCCTCCTGCCTGCTCATCTTCAGCTTGTAGTTCAGGTGGAGGTCGGAGGTGCCTATGAAGGTGTGGACGGAGCCGACGCCGCATTCGACGGCGGCATCGATGTCCTTCTCGAGCGTCCTCGCGAGCCCGCAGACCTCGGCCCTCAGGCCCGCTGAGGCGATCCCCCTGATGGCGTTCCTCTCCTCCTCCGATGAGATCGGGAAGCCGGCCTCTATCGCATCGACGCCGAGCTCGTCGAGCGCCCTCGCGATCTCGAGCTTGTCATCAGAGGAGAGCGAGACGCCTGCTGTCTGCTCGCCGTCCCTCAGGGTCGTGTCGAAGACCCTGATCCTGCCCGGCAGCTTGAACTTCGACCTCACGTCGTCGATGAAATCGCTCACGTACACTCCTTCTTCCTTCATCTCACAGATCACACTCCATTAACTTGGACATCCATCGCGTACCTCGCCAGGTAGCCCCTCGCGGGCTTGGCCGGCGGCTTGAGGGCGCCCATCCGCCTGGAGAGCTCGTCGAGGCCGATGAGGACGTCGATCTGCCTGCGGGGTATGTCGATCGAGATCGCGTCGCCCTCCTTGACTGCCGCTATCGGCCCGAAGAGCGCGGCCTCGGGCGAGACATGCCCGACGCAGAGGCCCCTGCTCGCCCCCGAGAACCTCCCGTCCGTCACGATCGCGACGTCGAGGCCCATCCCGGCGACGGCCGAGCTCGGGCCGAGCATCTCCCTCATGCCGGGCCCGCCCTTCATGCCCTCGTACCTGATCACGACGACATCGCCGTCCTTCACCTCATTCGAGAAGAGCGCCGCGGATGCCTCCTCCTCGGAATCGAAGACCCTCGCAGGGCCCTTGAAGCTGTGCTTCTCGACGGCCGTCTGCTTCACGACGGCCCCCCGCGGTGCCAGGGTCCCGTAGAGGACGGCCACGCCCCCCTCCGGATAGTATGGGTTGTCGAGGGGGCGTATGACCTTCTCGTCCATGACCTCCGCCAGGCACTCCCCCACCCTCTTGCCCGAGACGCTCAGGCAGCCCCTGTCGATCGGGAGCCTTCCCATCAGCGACGGGACGCCTCCTGCCCTTTCGAGGTCGAACATCGTGTGCGGCCCTCCGGGGCGGAGGTTGCAGATGTGGGGGGTCGAGCGGCTCAGCTCGTCGAAGAGGTCGAGCTCGAGCTTCAAGCCGCACTCCTCTGCCACGGCCTGCAGGTGCAGGACCGTGTTCGTCGAGCCGCCTATCGCCATGTCGACCATTATCGCGTTCCTGAAGGCGGAGGGCGTCATGATCTCGCGCGGGGTCGTCCCGTTCGCGAGCGCCTCCATCGCGGCCTCCCCGCTCTCCTTCGCGATCCTGATCTTCTTCGCCGAGACGGCGTGGGCCGTAGCGCATCCTGGCAGCGACATGCCGAGCGCCTCGGTCACGCACGCCATCGTGTTCGCCGTGAACGCGCCGGCGCACGAGCCCGCACCCGGACAGCAGGAGTCCTCCACGAGCCTCAGCTGGCCCTCCGTGATCTTACCGGCCTTGTACTCGCCGACGGCCTCGAAGGCGCTGTTGACGTCGCAGCCGACGGTGCCCGGCATCATGGGGCCGCCGGTCACGACGACGGCCGGGAGGTTCAGCCTCGCGGCCGCCATCAGGTGCGCCGGGACCGTCTTGTCGCAAGAGGGTATGAGGACGAGGCCGTCGAAGCCGTGGGCCTCGGCCATCGTCTCTATCGAGTCGGCTATCAGCTCCCTGCTCGGCAGCGAGTACCTCATGCCCGCGTGGCCCATCGCGAGGCCGTCGCAGACGGCAATGGTGTTGAACTCGAGCGGCGTTCCGCCGCGCCTCCTGACCCCTGCCTTGACGGCGTCGGCCACCGCCCTCAGGTGGATGTGGCCCGGCACGACCTCGTTCCAGGAATTGGCAACGCCTATGAAGGGCGAGGCGATCTCGTCGTCCGTTAGGCCGTCGGCCTTCAATAGCGCCCTCGCGAACGCCCTCTCCGGGCCCCTCTTGACCGTGTCGCTCCTCAACGGGCTCGGTCCTTCCTCTCGAACATCTTCCTGATCTCGGCGCCGACGATCTCTATCGGATGCCCCGAGCCGATCCGCCTGAGCATCTCGAACTTCGGGCACCCTATGCTGTGCTCGACTATCCACTCGTGGGCGAATGTCCCGTCCTTAACGTCCGCGAGGAGCTCCCTCATCCTCTCCCTCACGCCCTCGTCTATGAGGTAACTGCCCCTCGTCCTGCCGCCGTACCTCGCGGTCTCGGAGACGTGGCTCCACATGTTCTCCATCCCGCCGGCCCAGATCAGATCCACTATCAGCTTCAGCTCGTGGAGGCACTCGAAGTACGCGAGCTCCGCTGGGAAGCCATCCTCCACGAGGGTCTCGAAGCCGGCCTTGATCAGCTCGGTCACGCCGCCGCAGAGGACGGCCTGCTCGCCGAAGAGGTCGGAGAGCGTCTCCTGATCGAAGGTGCACTCGACTACGCCCGCCCTCGTGAATCCCATCCCCTTCGCGAGAGCAAGGCCCCTCTGCTTGGCCTGGCCGGTCCGGTCCTGGTAGATGGCCAGGAGCGCGGGGACGCCGAAGCCGTCCAAGTAGGCCTCCCTGAGCTTCGGGCCCGGGCTCTTCGGGGCGACCATCACGACGTCGACGCCCTCGGGCGGCCGTATCAGGCCGTAGGTTATGGAGAAGCCGTGGCTGAAGTAGAGCACGTCGCCGGGATCGAGGTTCCTCTCG
>Ga0315309_1001314_pt1 | contig 14919 bp, 11 predicted proteins | sample TDP4_MG_FD_203080 | JGI IMG/M metagenome (GOLD analysis project Ga0315309, IMG submission 203080) | Freshwater sediment microbial communities from Lake Towuti, South Sulawesi, Indonesia - TDP4 | ecosystem: Environmental > Aquatic > Freshwater > Lake > Sediment | place: Indonesia: South Sulawesi... | reverse complement strand
AATAGCACTACAACTCAGCCACCATATTATATGCTCCGTCAAACAAGCCCAGGGACTTCCACTTGGAGCTACACCTATGCACGTAGTGAACATTGGAGCGTAAAATTCACATGGACCACTTCCACTAGCTGCCGATCACGCGTCAGAATGGCTGTTCAACGCCCAATCTACAAGCTAGACATGGACAATTATAGCGCTGTGCATTGGTACGCATACTATCCAGGATCACCTGTCCCCTCGTGGTTCGGAGCTGCACACTACATCGCCCTTTATTGTGACCTTAATGGAGATGGAAGTGCAGACTATATGCTGGCTTCTGTAGGTGCACAAGCAGTAGATGGATCCTGGACTGGAAACACTTGGGAGAAAATAATGCCCTTAGTTTCTAATCCTGACTGCACAACCTGTGCTTCATGGTATACCAACGGCAAAAGAGGCATCATATGGCAGCTCATCAACGCAACGGGAACGGGTTCGGTGCGTGGGCAGACAAATTACCTATGCCACTACTGGGAGCATCTGAAACAATTGGGGTTCATGGATGACACGGTTCTATGGGCGGAAATAGGCTTTGGTAACTACTATGGTGAAGCCGCAGGTACACTATACATAGATGACGCTTACATTGATGGGATAAGATACGACATGGAGTCTGGAAAAATGGTTCCAGACACATGGGACGGATACTGCGGATTCGCAGAAAGAGTCTTAGTAAATGGAACCCTCTGGGCAAGGTATGGCTATCAAGACTATGATCCTTCAGTAGCTGGCACTGGCGTATATCGGGATTACTACGCAATTGACTTTAGCAATGGTACAATCTGGTTCTGGAGATACAGTGCAGGACAATATCAACGATTGACAATGGCGGCTGGGACGAGAATCAAGGTTCTCTACTCCACTGACGCTTATGATAACGAGTACAAGTATGAATATAACGATCCATATAGGGACGTAGGTCGTTACGAATGGAACGTTGTAGGAACATGTTCTGCAGCTATTGACTCTGCTGGAGCATCAATGGTCACATCGTCATTCGAAGAATGGAAGTACATAGAAGTCTACAATGCAGCGCTAGAGCTTAAAGAATCAATATGGGGTCCATATGCTCCCTACCTACTCCAGGAACGAGGAGTAGCCAATCGATCGAAGTCGCAGTACCGTGACACCCTAAACAGGCTCCACCTCAAAGACGATTGGTGCAGCAGCTACGCCATCTCAAGCAGCAATATAATCGTTGTAGGCGGACCAGCAGCAAACGCTCTAAGCGAATACTTCAACGACTATACGAACGCCTTCCTAGTTAAAAGCGACGTTTCAACAAGCGATTTAACTGGCAACGGAATATACGGGCCTGGATGCTGGAACAAGACACGCGCTTATTACGGTGGCGCCTCAGGCGCAGGCGGATACGCAGTAATATCAACCTACAAAGACCTTAACGGAACAATCGGTTTCATAGTCTGGGGCTACAATGGAGATGACACATATTATGCATGTTATGCCCTAGAACATGGATTAATCGCATACCTACAATACCTACAGCCTGGAGTTACAACAATAATTCTCAAAATAACCTATACAACACATCCACCAACCATAAGCATCGTCGAATGTCTAGGAATATTCACAGAATGCACAGGCTTCGGTCAATACAAGTACCTTGGCGAAAGCGGTTCAGCATACGTAAGAACAACATACGTCCTACCACTCGCAAGAAGACTCGGCATCGAATACAAGCTAATGTCATTCACTTGGCCAACAAATATACACGCTGATCCATAAAATTTCAACATTAAACTCTTCTTTTTTCTTTGTTTTTCTCAAAAGCAGAACGTATTAATTCAGCACATTTTCTGTTGGAAGTTTTCAGCACCGATCTTTGTAATCGCTTTTAGATCAGTCATCGCAACTTTGTTCCATTCAAAATTTTTTGCATACTCTGTAGAGATTTCATAAAGTTTTTCATTCTCAAAGCTTAGCACTCTCAACACGGTCTGAGTTATTCTGTCAAAGTCCCCGACGGGTACAAGAAACACGCTTTTGCATAGGCCAAAGACTTCTCTTAAAGCAGGGATGTCGTAAGCCACTACAGGTATACCGCAAGCCAATGCTTCAGCCACTGCTATGCCCCAGCCTTCAAAAAGACTTGGAAAGATGAAGATTTTGCTCGACTTTAACAAACTGTATAGTTCTTTGTCATTGCATTGTCCTTGAATCAAAACGTTGCTTTCTAAACCCGCCGTGGCAATTTTTTCTTTTAACGAGGCAAGTTCTAGCCCGCTTCCAATGATCAGAAGTTTTGCATTTTTCCTACTTTTGACAATGTTTTTCCACACTTCTAATAGATCAAAAATTCCCTTCTCTTTAGCGATTCTGCCGACAAAAACTCCGTCATAAATTTTTTTGTTCGTGTAGGATTTGATATTATTAATGAAGTTGACATCGACAGCGTTACCACTAACAAAAATTTTAACAGTGGAAACACCATTATTTTTTAAAGCCGTTGCGGTAAAGTTTGAAACAGCTATTATGCCCTTCGCTTTTTTCAAAAGAGAAAGCATTATGTAAGATGCGAAAGTCTTGACCAGCGACACAAGCCTGCTATATTTTATGCTCCGATAGCAACTATAAAGCGAATAACCCTTTGACTCTCCGGCTTTAATGAATGGAATGTCAATGTGATGGACAACTACTAATACTGGTAAGCGTAAAACGAAACTAATAGCGTAACCTGAAAAAAGATTTGGCAACGTGTTATTCGGAACAAAAATAGCGTTCGGTCTCATATGGCGAGCAAGAGAAAAACTTTTGATAGACGCTCTCGCTGCCCATAAAATCCATCCAATATAGGTGCTTAGCCATCCTTTTCCGTGAAAACTGGAAGGCAACAAATACTTTTTGCAAGTAATTTCCGGTCTTGCTAAAATACTCGGAGCAGACTCTAAAACGGTAATTTCTAAGTTTTTTCTTTTACAAAAAAATTTTAAAGTTTCAACAAATCTTTTCTCGGCTCCTCCCATAGCGGTTACCGAAGTGCTTGGATGAAAGAATACTACAAAAACGCGTTGAATAGGACGCTTTTTCTTCTGCGACTTGAAAGGTGTAGCGTAATAAGCTAGTTTTTGTTCCGTAGAGGGCACTTCGCTTTCCACGTCATTTCAGTTTGTGAATAGTTTCTTCTAAGATTTCCAAATGCCTTTCGCATGAAAAATTCTCCTCTACAAAACTCCTTGTTCTCTTAGAGATTTCGTCTCTGTCAATTTCCATGGTCTTTAAAATTTTTTCGGCAAAGTCTTCCATGTCATAAGGCTTGGCTCTGAAACCAGTTTTGCCATCAATTACAGTTTCGCATGGGCCACCTCCATCATTCCAAACGACAGAAGGAGTTCCACATGCCATGGCTTCAACTGGACCTAATCCAAAATCTTCCCTTGGGACTGAGTAAGCATAGACGTTCGCAGCATTATAAAGTTTTACAAGTTCATCCTGAGACTTAAACCCTAAAAACTTCACATTTTTCTCTATTTTCAGCCTTTTAGCAAGCTTCAAGAGCATTTTTATGTATTTGGTGTTTTCTTTTGAAATTTCACCAGTTATGGCTAGGGTTGCTGAGGGGAATTCTTTCACTGTATGGCTCATTATTTTTAGGAGCCATTCCCAACGTTTTACTGCAACGATTCTTCCAGTTGATAGAATAAGGGGCCGACCAAAACCTTTGCTAAATTCTCTAACAACCTTTTCGTCGAGAATTCTGAAGTTTTCTGTGTCAACCGGCGGGTAACAAACTTTTGCAGACATTCCGTAGATGGCGCGAATTCGTTTAGCTGTGAAATAACTGTTTGTCAAGACAACATCTGAATTTGCCACGCTAAGGTAATCTAATTCCTTTAAAACTGGACTGGCAACCTTGCTTAATCTAAAAATTATTTCACGTACATCATTAAATCTCCATAAAGCCCTTTCTCCCTGGTTTAGATAGAGGAATCTTGGAGGCGAATGAATGTAGCTAACATAATTTATGCCCCTAAATTTTTTGTTTAGGTAGCCTATCCATGGAGCCGGACCATATCCATGACAAATTAATATGTCTTCTTTGTCGAAGACTGGCAGAGTTAGAGGAGCCAACGGTATTGATAATATTATTCTTATTGCTTGACCATTGGGAATTAATGGTGTGAAGAAACTTTTTGTGTAGCAATGAGGGTTATGTGATTCTCTATGCAGATTTTTGTCTACGTAAGCGAAAAAACATTCGGCGTGGTGACCTTTTTTATGGAATAATTCAACTTGTTTTAAAATTACTCTTTCGGCTCCCCCCAACTCTTTCAGGTGACTATAAAGTATTGCTATTTTCAAGGAGGTTCCATCCTTTTTGGTGCGGCTCAACTATAGTTGCGCTTCAAGATTTTCCATCTTAGTTTGCCATGTTTATGTTTGTTTTAGCTTGGCGACATTGTTTGTCTTTAAACGATTATTAAAAAGTTTTTAGGGGTTCAGACTCCGAACAAGAACACATGTGAGAATTCCAATAAACTTTTCTACTTCTAAACATTCATAATACTGCAAAAAACTAAGCGGTAAAAGATTATGAGCGAAATGCCAAACGAAACAGCTGAGCCACACGTCACTCAACAAACCGATTTTGAAAGAATAACCCAAACGGTCTCCGTGGAGTTTCAAATAGAAGAAGCCCTACTAGAGCACAACGTTCCCACATACTATCTAAAACAACCACAAGAAACAAAACGAGCCTTCCTAAGGCTGCTCAAAAACCTAGATTCAATGAATTCGATAGCAATTCTACGTAAACAGGATGGGCGAATCGTCTTAAAAATTATTCCGAAACCTCCAATAAAACCCAGTAACATTCTGGTTAATTGGCTGTTATTCTTTGCAACTATTGGAACAACTTTCATAACAGGATACTTGCTATCCGTAGACTTGATCGATCCTCTAATCGGCGGAGCTACGTTCACAATAGCGATAATGGCTGTGTTTGGCATACATGAGATGGGTCATAAGTTAACTGCAAACAAGGAAGGAATAGAAGCTACACCACCATATTTTATTCCGGGTCCACCACCAATTCTCGGTGGATTCGGAACCTTCGGCGCTGTTATATTTCAGAAATCGCTTCCAGCGAACAAAGACGTATTATTCGATATCGGATCAAGCGGTCCGATCTTGGGTTTTATTATAGCAACTATAGTTACCGCAGTGGGAATGACAATGGCAATTCCTGCATATGTTCCTCCCGGAGAGTATACGATTTTACCAATGCCGTTACTCTCTGTTCTAATCTACGAATTATTGTTTAATTTTGGTATGATACCTTCCGCTCCTCCGGAGCCCCAAAAGTTGTTTATGCATCCTGTTGAACTTGCTGGGTGGGTCGGCATGGTTGTTACGATGCTTAATCTGTTGCCTGCTGCAATGCTTGATGGTGGACATGTTGCCAGATCTTTAGCTGGCGAAAAAACAAGAACTGTTTTGATGGTATTTTCGATTCTGTTACTAGTTTTAAGCGGCTTCTGGCTGATGGCGGTGTTTGTTCTTCTTATGACTATGCAGAGGTATCCCGGTCCATTAGACGATGTTTCCAGCCTGTCAACCAGCAGAAAACTTTTGACAATTCTGTTAGTAGCCATTTTTGTGTTGGTTTTTCCATTTTTCTAAAGCGTAAGTTTTGTATTTGTGTTAAGCGGACGGACAATAAGATTTATTAAATATTGCGATATTAGATATTCTTGCAGAGGGATCTGTCAGAGATAGAGAGCACAAACTCTTGCCTTAGGTGAATCGTGTGAGGGGAGCATTAATCTTAATAGTTTTCTTCTCAATGTTCACATTCGCATCACTGATAATTCCTTCACCAATGTTTCCGGGAAACGTTTTCTGTGCATTGATTGGAGAAGCAACAAGCGAATACTCCAAGTATTTAAGTGCAGTTTTTAATGGTGTTTTTTACGGCGTAATTTTATGGTTAGTTTTTGTTGTTGTAAGCAGGAGACTTGAAGAAGAAAAGTAGCTCAAAACGATTTTCGGCGACTTGGGTTTAGCTTTCTGGTTGTGATAGAAAGCCTACAAGCCTAATCTTGCTTCCACACTTGCGGCACATCAAAATTAATTCTGCCAGCTCATCATCATTAACTTTTGTTTCAACGATTTGGTAGACCTCTTCACTTTCGTCGTCTGGAGATATTATAGTTCCACATTCGGGACACGGAAAAGCTCCATCTCCATCAATCTTCGTCAAATCAATTAGGTACTCCATGCTTTTCTTTACAGCTGTTTTTTTCATCATTTTAGATACGCCTTTTCATTTTGGTTTAAGTTTGCTTCCATGGTTAGCCACGAATGTAATTAACAATTATGAATCTTCAATCTAGATTACAAGTATGTTTAAAACGTTAAAGATTATGGACACTAGAAACTTTAGAAAAAGGCACGGCACCCAATGTTTTCAAGTCCGCAGATAAATCTGTGATCCCCCTAACACCTATTCCAAAACCAGCGAAGGCGGAAGCAATAATTGGGTACAGTTGACATGTTCAAAAGTAATGAGAAGTTAAAAATGTCATATTTCGTTATCTTAGCTATGTTCCTTTACAAGTCATAAACTGTTCCCGGTATTTTAGGAAACAGCTGCACCTCTCCTACATGCTTGACTCCAACTATCCAGCTAACAAGCCTTTCCACACCAATTCCAGCTCCAGCCGAGGGCTTTAATCTTCCTTCTCTTGCCAGTTTCAGCAATACTCCGTAGTTCTCCTTTCTTACACTATCTCTTTCCATTTTTCTAACCATTTTGCTGTATTTCACTTCCCTTCTAGAGCCAGATAATACCTCTCCATATTTGGGCAACAAAAGATCATAATTGTCCCACTTGCCGCTTTTAAAATCTTCAAAGTCATAGAATTCTCTAGGAACATTGGTAACCCACAAAGGGTCGTCAACCTCAAAAAGCATTTTGGTTTCCCAGCTTTTTCCGTACTTATTTTCCAGTTCCTGTCTATCGTAGACTCTGAAGGGGGTTTCTGGAACTCTTAAACTATGGTATCTTCCAAGATAGAGCAACTCATCATCCATATGTCTCTTCAAGCTAACTATTAATCCACAGATTATCCCTTCAACAAATCCTCTGATGTTCTCTGAAGTAGCGTTTCTAACTTCAAAATCCAGTTGGGTGAATTCATAGGCGTGCATTCCACTTTTTGCTCTTTCCCTTCTCTCAATTCTTACGTTTGGGGAAAGTATGAATAATTTGGAATGGGCTAGAGAGCAAGCAACCATTTTGTGTACTATCATGCTCAAAGTTGTTCTCACTTTTTCTCCGTAGATTGCCACTTCAATTCGTTTATCGATGGAGGATCCCGCATCCGGCCATAAGGGATCGGTTGATTTGGAGAATATCACAGGCAGCAGCCACTCAAAGCCCCTGTTCACAAATTCGCATGTTAGATACTTTAACACATGAGTTGTTACTCTGCTGATACACCGCTTTCCCTCAACTTCGCTTTCAGATAACTGCTCTAAAGACTTTGGTGTCTCCACTACTTTGTCTCCGATAATCCCTAAACTTTTTTGGGCAGCTAACTGTTTTCCACGCATACATTACACCTTTTAAGCAGATATGCCAGCGAATCAATTTCGACGCTTAAAATGGCACACCGTTCGTTATAAATTTTTTATAAAAAATCCTGTATTTTTTCCAAAAAGATAAGCTTTTATACCTCATTTTATATAAAAATTACAACATGAAACCCGAACCAGACGAGAAGGATTTAGCCATATTAACGTTACTACAGAAGAATTGTAGAATGACAGCAAGGGAGATTGCCCGAAAAATTGATTCACCAATAACAACAGTGTTCGCAAAAATGAGAAGAATGGAACAGCAGAAAATCATAAAAGAATACAAAGCCATTTTAGACTCCAAAAAACTAAACCTTGGTACAACAGCCTTCATTTTAGCTTCCTTTTCCTACAGAAACGGAGAAACACCCCTCTCACAAAGGGTTATTGCTGAGCAGATTGCAAAATTTCCAGAAGTCCAAGAGGTTCACATAATATCTGGAGACTGGGATATACTGATCAAAGTTAAGGAAAAGGATGTTGACACTGTCGGAAACTTTGTCGTAGACAAACTAAGAACAGTCAAAGGTGTAGAGAAAACTTTAACATGCATGGTTTTCGACACCCAAAAAGAAACAACCGAAATAACCCTGCCATTAAACAAGCAACTATTAAAGAAAATTCAGTAAAAGTTATGAGTTCACAATGGATGAAATTAGAACTAAAGCCATCAAGAAGTGTAATAAGAATTGGAAAAATTCGATGTGATAGTTGTTGGCGCTGGAACAGCCGGATGCCTAACAGCAAAAACAACCGCCGAAGCAAGCCTAAAAGTCTGCCTAATCGAGAGGAAAATACGAGAGGAAGTTGGAGAAAAAATCTGTGGAGACGCCCTCGGAGAGCATCACCTGAAAAATTTAGGTCTGGAAAAACCGCAAGGAGGCGAACTTGAAAAAAGAATTGAAGGCATTAAGATTTATTCGCCTGATTTAGAAACAGTTTTCACTATCGCGCATGAGGATTTTGTCGGTTACTTGTTGAATAGACATCTTTTTGGGCAATGGCTACTGAAGAAGGCTCTTGATGAGGATGCAGTTCTTTTGGATTCAACGCAATGTTTAGGGCCAATATTTGAGAAAAACTTTGTAACAGGGGTTCTAGCTAAAAACTTGAAAACCGGTGAAAGCATTCAGTTAAGAAGTAAGGTTGTTGTGGACGCAAGTGGTTTTCTTGCTGTAGTTAGGCGAAAGCTTCCCAAGGAAATGAGAGTAGAAAACGAAGTTGCCAATGAGGATGTTGAAGCCTGTTACCGGGAAATAAGGCAACTTAAGCAGGAAACTGAAAATACAAATCATTGTGAAATCTATCTAAACCAAAAAGTAAATCCTGGAGGCTACGCATGGATTTTTCCTAAGAGCGGAGCGAAAGTTAACGCTGGTTTAGGAGTTTGTATGCGGGGTAATTTTCCAAACCCAAAAGACCAATTCTACAAGTATGTTTTAACGAAGCCGCTTTTTGAAGGTTCCTTGCTTCTGAATGGGGGTGCGTGGTACGATCCAACACGCAGGCCTTTAGACAACATGGTTGGAAATGGAGTTGCAATCATCGGTGATGCGGCTTGCCTAGTGAACCCTATCCACGGCGGTGGAATAGGTCCATCAATGCTGAGCGGCTATCTGGCTGGAAAAGCAATCATTAACGCCTTGGAGACAGGTGATGTTAGCCAAAAATCCTTATGGGCCTACAACTGCAAGTATATGGAAAAGTATGGAGGAAAACAGGCTGGACTGGATGTTTTCCGCTTTCTCCTTTTGACAAGCCGCGACGAAGACATAAACTATGGAATGAAATATAAGCTCTTGACGGAGGAGGATGTTCTGAAAGCGAGTTTAGGCGAAGAATTCCGTCTGAACATAACTGAAACTGCTAAACGTGTTTTCAGGGGGTTGAAAAGAATAAGTTTTCTGAACAAGCTTAGGCTTATAGTTAACCTTATGAAACAGGTTAAAGCCCACTATAGAAACTATCCAGAAACTCCTGAGAACTTCGGAGAATGGCGGATAAAAACAGGGGCTTTGTTCAAAGAGGCTAAGTTGAAGATTATGGAGTAAATGATGATTTGTGTGTGCAATTGCGGATAGCCCGTCTATTTGGAGCCAAATATAGTTTGTTGTTTTTGTGTGGGTGTATGTTGGGTATGTGTGCGTGTGAGGAAGCGTAACTGTTATGAGGGTTGCAGTTTTGGCAACAGGTGGGAAGGATTCTGCTTTGGCGCTTTGCCGCGTCTTAAGCAGGGGTTACGAAGTGAAGTATTTGGTTAGTATGATTCCGATGAGGGAAGACAGTTGGATGTTTCATTACCCAAACATACGTTTAGTGGATCTATTCGCTGAGGCTGTTGGGATTCCGCTTGTAAAGGCTGAAACCTCTGGAATTAAGGAGGAAGAAGTTGAGGACCTTAAACGCTTAATTGAAAAACTTGATGTGGATGCCATAGTTTCTGGGGCAATAGCCTCAAACTATCAAAAAACGAGAATAGAGAAAATCTGCAAACAGTTAAGGCTAGAGTGTATAATTCCCCTTTGGCATGAAAATCCGCTAAACATTTTAAAGGATATTTTAGACCTTAAATTTGAAGTAATAATAACTGGAGTTTACGCATACGATTTCAGCGAGGAATGGCTTGGAAGAAAAATCGACGAAGCCACCATTAAAGCCTTAATAGAATTGAACAGGCAGTATGGCGTTTCACTTGTCGGCGAAGGAGGAGAATACGAAACCCTTGCGCTTGACGCGCCGTTTTTCAAAAAAAGAATAAAAATCATTGAGGCAAAAAAGGTTTGGAAGAATCAAAGCGGCCATTTTCTGGTTACAAAAGCGAAACTTGAAAACAAATGAATAAGGAGCGTCTAAAGTTTTTCACCAAATTTCTAATGAAGGCATCGCGGGCTTATTTTGTAAAATTATAACACCTTGACATGAACGCGAAATTTGGATGCAGCTTCCCTTTGTTTTCATGCATAATTTACCTGTAAGAGAATGCATTCTCTGTTTAAGATATATTTCTCTCGAACGACATATTCTACCTTGATGGCTATGGTGAAACTTAACAGTTGGGATGAGGTAAATAAAGCGCTTTTTCGTCGTCATATGCCCGCGATCATCTCTGCTAATGAAATGTTGGTTTTTAGAAAGATGGAACAAGTTTTTTCTGGAAAAGATAAAGATGGCGAGGCTCATCAGTGTTTCTGTGGAGACCTAGTTTATTCGGGTAAGGAAATGAAAGAGAAAGTTCCGAAGGATTGGCTAGGAAATCCTTTGTGCCCGCGTTGTGGGAATGCCCCAGAAGCTTATGAGGACAGCGAATGGCGACGTAAATTCAATAAGTTTGTCAAGATAACGGATGCTTTAGACCGTTTTGAAAAGAGCGATCCATCTGAAACTTTGGCCATACTCAAAGAGATAAATACATTGTCAGGAGATCTTTTTAAGTTTAGTACTACGGATGAAATGTATGTAGGCTATCATAAATTGATGACTGAATTAAGAGAAGATGCCAAAGAGTTCACTCCAAGTTTGAAGGATGAATGGAGAGCATTGATAGATAGGTTATTTGAAAAGGCGAAACGTGAAAACTTTGAAGAATTTATTAAATTTATCTTTTCACCTGACCCTCTACAGATAAGACAGGTGGAAGATACTATTAGAGAATCACAAAGAGCTATTGTTCGTGCAGAAAAAGATTATTTTCTATCTAAGGTTTCTGATTATCCAATTTTTGTGAGTCCGTTGACTATAGAAACTATAGAAGAAAGTCGAATACGTTTTTCACTGCTTTTATACAGTCACTTGATAGAGTTAGACGCTCTCTATAACCTTACAATGAATGTGATAAGAGTGTCTAACGGAAAGAAATTTGAAGAAACCCCTATTCCCAAATCTATTAAACACCTTGGAAAAAAGATATATTTAATAGCAGACGAGAACCCACAAATTGGCACAATATTTGAAGAGTTCTGGGTTAGGCAAGTAAGAAACGCATTTGCACATTCTAAGTATAAAATCGAAAAAGGTTTCTTCATTAAGACTGATGAGAATTTTGAAATACCTTTGGCTAACCTTCAAGCTAAAATAGACCTTTGTAGCAGTTACTGGCGCTATCTTCATAGCAAAATAGGAAAAGAACAGGCTTTTGCCTTGGAGAAGAAAGTCTTTCACACAAAAGATGGAAACACTATAGTTATTTCCGGTCAAAAACTACCATCTGATTTCTGAAAAATATTTTACGAAAGAATGTGGGAAAAGTCGCTCAAGTCTTGCTTAAAAGTGGACTGGATGGAATTTGAACACACTCTCTAAATGTTGGCGTTCCCATAGTTTCTTTCTTTGAAGCAAAATGACTCTCAAGGGAATATGACAGTAAAAAAAGACTTAACTATAGATATATCACTGACACGATGTAATTTTTCAGCATTTTCAGAGGCATCAAACTTGTGGCTTAATCATTCAAAAAAGATGTGAATAAATTGAGCTGGTGTGTAGAATAGATTGCCGAAAATGTTGAAGCATAGAACACGAGACGCTATGAAATATGGCAAAAGCGTGAACTTTATAGTTTGCAAGGTGTATTTTAAACTTGGGAAACTTATGGTTGAAGAAACGGACATAATAGAATTTCTCAAAGCACATGATGGTAAAGCATCCTTAAATGATGTTGCAGAGGGTTTGGGCATACCTAAGTATGGACCAAACTCTGCTTACGCTCTCCTACAATCATTGAAAACTAAAGGTATTATTGAACGTCGTGGCGAACTTTGGACCCTAGTTGTGGAAGAAGTTAAGCCTTTAGAAAAAGTTGCAGAAGCACCTCCGCCCGCGCAACTAGCAGCAGAAAGAGAGGTTGCTATCCCCGAAGTGGAAAAGCTCATGAAAGCCATGGCGAAAACCATTGCAGAAGCAATGAAAGGCGCCCAAGCTCCCACTGACGAGTGGGAACTAGCAACAAAGCCAATGACTACAAAAATTGAAAGAAAAGAAGAAAAACTAAGCTCCCTCGTCTTAAGACCAGACGCGGCACCTGAAGCAAAAAAACCATTGTTAGGCTTCCCAACAGGCACATATATAGACTATTTCTTCTTAACGCCAGAAGGAAAGCCGCTAAACGGAGTGCCAATATGCGGGCAATTCGCAATAACAGGCTTGCCTGGCGCTGGAAAATCAATAATTGTTGAAGAAATAGCGGTTAGAGTTGCAGCTTCTGGAAAAAAGGTGCTTTACGCAACGGCTGAAGACACTTGGAAGAGTGCAACCCCACGGTTCGATTTGCAGTCACGCCTGAAGCAGAAGGCAGAAATTTTAGGTTCAGACTGGAACAAAATCCGTGAAAACCTTTTTGTGCTTGACACGGTGGCTTATCCAGAACTTCGAGACTGGAGCACCTTCGCGGAAACCTACCGTTACGTTGCTGAAAAGGAGAAAATTGAACTGGCCATAGTTGACTCTGTGACGGTGCTTGAGGCATATCGTGGAGCATTAAAATACCGCGTCATGGAACTGGCCAGATACAACCAAGTCCACGGCATAACAGCCCTATACGTCAATCAGCGAAGCTCAGAGGTCTGGGACAGCTATGATATGGCAGGCGGCATAGGATTAGCCCACAACTTGGACGGGACAATAATAGTTGATTACGGACGTGTTTATTGGCAGGACCAGCAGGTTGATTTAGACTCAAACAGAGGAGAATTTGTCCGCATCTCAAGGGTTTTAGACTGTAGAATGTGCAATTTCGAGAGAAGAAGAATAAGGGTTGACATAACACCGGATGGCTTTCTAAGGGCATTGGAGCCTATACCAAAAACTGAAGAAACAAAACAATAGTGAAAAAGCAAAATGTCAATAGTCAAACCACCATCCTTCGAAGAGCTTATTGAAACCTACGGATCCCCAAAAAAGGCAATACTCCACCTAATCGAAGCTGGATTCTCACCAGAACAAATAGAGTGGAAAATGGGCATACCATACCATCGCATACGCCTGTACATGGAAGGAACAGAGCCGAAAACTGGCGTGCCGTTCTCAAAAATAGTGGAAGTCTACGAACGCTTAGCAATCCTACGCGGAAAAAAGGGAAAAGAAACTGAACTGGCAAAATTCTTCCAAAACCCAGACCTCCCACTAGAGATTAAAATCCGCTTCGCCATTGGAGCTATAACGGAGGAGAGTCTTAAAATCGGGCCAGGTCTTATTGAAAGAAGCATCAGCCTAGCCACAGGTGCACCAATAAGCAAAGTTAAGAAGCTCCTAATAGATTACGGTGAGCACGGTGAAGTCGCTTATCTGCTAAAAAAACCCAAAGACTCTGAATTAACAGTTAAAGAAGTCTATGAAGTCATTAAGTTGTTGCCAAAACTTCAAGGCATAAGAGAACGAGAACTCCTCATTACAAGCCTCTTGCGAGTTAGCACACAAACGGAAGCAAAATATGTTGTTCGACTTTTGCTCGGAGACCTAAAACTAGGCTACTATGCTTCAACCGTGGTAAGAGCCGCAGCAAAAGCCTACGAGGTGCCACCTGAACTGATTGAAAATGCTGGCGCAATGTTAGGCTTGACAGAAGGTATAACAATAGCATCAGAAGGTTTGATTAAACTTTCAGAAATCAAGATGCGTCCGGGCCAATTCATCAGCCCCCAACTAGCTCATCTATATGAATCCGACAAGGTTGTTTATCCGGCGAGAGCAGAGTACAAACTAGATGGAAGCAGACTTCAAATACACAAGTGGGGAACGCAGATTTGGCTTTTCTCAAGGAGAGCTGTGGAAAAATCACAGACATTGCCCGAAATAGTTGAAATTGCCCAGAAATTTAATGCCCAAAGCTGTATCGTTGACAGCGAAGTAATAGCCATAGATGATGCTGGAAATTCGCTACCTTTTCAAACTTTGCTTGAAAGAACTGTGCCGAGAGAACTTACACCCGAGGAGCTTGAAGAGAGAAGACAAAGAGTTAAAGTCACAATCAAAGCCTTCGACATATTGTTTTTGAATGGACAGGTACTCCTTAACCTACCACTTTCTGAAAGACGAAAATATCTTTTAGAGGTTGTTCCAGCAGAGTACGTTGTTGAGGGAGTTAACTGCCAAAACGAAATCGAATTGATGCGTTTTTATGAGGAAGCCTTGAAGAAAAAATTTGAAGGGATCGTTGTCAAAAACTTGAACTTACCCTATGAGATGGGGCAACGCACATACACATGGCTTAAGCTGAAGCCCGAACGCGATACAATAGACTGCACGATAGTGAAAGCCCTCTACGGGAAAGGCAAACGTGCAGGCCTA
>Ga0315309_1001313_pt1 | contig 14925 bp, 15 predicted proteins | sample TDP4_MG_FD_203080 | JGI IMG/M metagenome (GOLD analysis project Ga0315309, IMG submission 203080) | Freshwater sediment microbial communities from Lake Towuti, South Sulawesi, Indonesia - TDP4 | ecosystem: Environmental > Aquatic > Freshwater > Lake > Sediment | place: Indonesia: South Sulawesi... | reverse complement strand
AGAATTATCAACATGACAGCCTCAAAGGAAGAAAGAAAACCAACAGTAGAGGAGCTTTTGGCAAAAGCCAAAAAACCATCGCAACTGGCTCCGCCATTGCACAGATACTATGAGGGAAAAGTTCAGATAATGCCGAAATGCGCCATTACTAGTCCAAATGACTTTGCAGTCTGGTACACGCCAGGCGTGGCAGCCGCGTGCCGAGAAATTCAGGCAGACACAGAAAAATCCTTCGAGCTGACAAATCGTTGGAACACCATAGCAGTTGTATCCGATGGAACACGCGTTTTAGGCTTAGGAGACATAGGTCCCGAAGCGGCGATGCCAGTAATGGAAGGAAAAGCGCTGCTGTTCAAATACCTGGGCGGAGTAGATGCTTTTCCAGTCTGCCTAAAAACCAAGAACCCTGAAGAAATCATCCGCGCCTGCGAGCTGCTTGAGCCATCTCTAGGAGGAATAAACTTGGAGGACATAGAGAAGCCAAAATGTTTCCACGTTCTCGAAAAGACTAGGGAACGCTTACAAATTCCAGTTTGGCACGACGACCAGCAGGGAACAGCCACAGTAATCCTCGCGGGCTTAATGAACGCCTTCAAACTTGTGGGCAAAAACCCAAAGAAAAGCCTGATAACTCTGGTGGGCGCAGGCTCAGCCAACATCCGAACAGCTTATGTTCTAATCCGATGGGGAATAAAACCAGGCAACATAATAATGGTCGACTCAAAGGGCATAATTCACTCAAACAGGTCAGACATAACAGAAACAGAGGACCCGTGGAAATATGAATTAGCCCAAAAAACAAACGCGGAAGGCAGAACAGGTAGCATAGCTGAAGCCTTCCAAAGCGTAGACGGCGTGGTAGCCGCATCCAAACCAGGACCAGGGACGATACAAAAAGAGTGGGTCGCTACAATGGCTAAAGACGCAATAATATTCGCCTGCGCAAACCCAATCCCTGAAATATGGCCATGGGAAGCGGAGGAAGCAGGCGCCCGCATAATAGCAACGGGCAGAAGCGACTTCCCAAACCAGGTCAACAACAGCCTAGGATTTCCAGGCATCTTCCGCGGCGTCCTAGATGTAAGGGCGAAAACAATAACGGATGACATGTGCATAGCCGCAGCACAGGAGCTAGCCAAGTTCGCAGAAGAAAGAGGAATAAACGAAAATGACATACTTCCAAGAATGGAAGAATGGGAAGTCTATCCACGGGAAGCAGTAGCCTGCGCACTAAAATCAATAGAACAAGGCGTAGCAAGAATAAAGCCAAGCAGGCAAGAACTACACGAAAGGGCTGCAGCAATAATCAAAAACGCAATGGAATCCACAAAACTGCTAATGAAAGAAGGACTAATAAAACGGCCACCAGCAGAAGAAGAAATACTGAAAACAAAACCATAAAAGAAGTGTTAAACCGCCAAATATGCCCAATTCTTCATTTTTTGCAATAAACATTAGAAAATTATTTAAGCTCTTTCGCAGAACATAGATGGGTTAGGGAGAATGTAGGATGCGTTCAGACTATGCCCTCTACACAGTAGCAGTAATATTCTTCATTTTGACAGCTTTGGTGCTTGCATACCAAGTAGAATATATACAGCTATGGACGGTCACAACAGTCGTACTAGGACTTCTCTTCATTGGATTAGGGTACACCCAAAGGCCTAAACCAAAGCCTGCGGTAGTTGAACAATTGCCTCCAGCTCCGATAGCGACCACAGAAACCGTAAGGGAGGAAATCCTAGCCAAGGTGGAGGTTCCCCCGCCAGCCATGGAACTTACAAAGGTGAAAGGCATTAAAGAAAAGCGGGCGGAACAATTGAAAGCGGTGGGCATCAACAACGTGGATGATTTAGCTAAGGCTTCAGCGAATGATTTGGCTGTTAAATTGAAGATTTCTCCGAAGATCACCGGAAGATGGATTGAAAGCGCAAAGAAACTTACTGCTGAAAAATCCTAGGGCTTCTTAATAGAGGATAAGCTTGGCTTACGGTGTCAAAATTCTTACGATGTTTCTTCTTTCTAACCGTTTTATTGCGTCCAAAAACTCGTTCTTCTTTTTTCCAGTTAGCTCAAAATTTTTGAGCATCTCCTTCACAGGCATCTCGGGATTTTCAAATCTTCCAGTCCTTTTATGGAGATGACTTACAATTAGCCGCTCCAATCTCCCACATCTCCAAGTGGTGTTGTGAATAAGAATTACGATTGCCCTAACAAGTCTCTGCGTCTCGCTGTGCGCTTTTCTGGTCACGATTTCTCCTCTATTTTAACATTATTCCTTCAAGGTTTTAAGAGTTTACGTTTAACACTTCCAAAGAGAGCACTAATATTTAAATGGAGACGGTGTTTTAGAAGGGAAAAGGTGAAAGAAATGTTCCTAGAAGGGCGTCTAGGAAAAATTTGTTTTTCCCGTTTATCTGAGGGTGAAGACTTAGCGGAAGCCATTCAGAAAAGGGTTGAGGAAAGCGGGATAAAAGCAGGAATCTTTATTGCAATTGGAAGCTTGAAAACGGCTACATTGGGGTACTATAGAGAAAGGGAGTACAAGTCTACACTGTTAGAAGGCCCCTTAGAAATAGCTTCGTGCATGGGGAACATAGCCGTTAACGGGGAAGGAAAAACCGTGATTCATACGCACGTTGTTGTTGCAAACGAAAGGGGTGAGGCTTTCGGCGGTCATTTGATGAAGAACTCTCTTGTCGGCGCAACAGCAGAGCTCGTGATGATTGAAGCAACGGGAGTGAGCTTGAAAAGGGCTTTTGACGAGAAAACAAAATTGAATCTGTGGAAACTAGGCTAACGATTTTTTTAGACGCACTCCATGGGCGTCTTCATAGTAGTTTTTAAGCTTTCCAACTTTTTCGTATCCGTATCTTCGGTACAGGTTTAATGCTGCAATGTTGTCTTCTCGCGCTTCTAGATAGCATACTTCCACGCCATAATTTTTGAATATTCTCTCAATCTCTTGTAAGAGCTTTAGTCCAATTCCTTTTCGACGATGCTTTGATGAGACATCTATCGTGAGTATGCGTCCAATCGCCTTTTTTGCGTCCGCGTAGACTCTGCCTACGATGAAACCCACTATTTCGCCTTCTATGCTTGCGACTAAACTCACAGAGTTATAGTCAGTTAACAAGTAGGCGATTTGCCTTCTCGTAAACGCCTCCTTTTGGAAGCATTCCATCTCGATTTCGTAGAGTTTATCTAAATGTTCAATCGACGCTTCTTGTATTGTCACTGACATTTTAAAGCATCATTCATGAATTATGCGACAAGCAAAATTTAGGTTTTCTGCAGCTCGAATTTTTGCGCAATGAATTGAGTAAAAGTTTGTTTTCGAGTTTACCATAGTTTAGGTGTTGACTTTTTTACTATTTGTGGCCGTTGTTGTTATCGCTTTTACCCCGAGCCATTGCTGCGCTGCGAATCCTATGAAAAACCTAAGCCACACTGTTAAGATTCTGGTTAGAATGGTTGCCGTTGCGGCTACGTCTGGCGGAACACCTAACACAATATACAATGTTGACATTGTTATTTCAGGCAAGCCGACCTCAAACGGCACGCCCAACGGAATAGCTTTCACCGCAGCCACGATTGAGCATGTTACAATTATAACGCTCCAGTGGATTGACGTAAACCCTATGGAACAAAACACTAAGTAAGCAACTGCTAAACTGAAAAGCCACGAAAGAACAGAGAAAAACGCTGACACAAAAAGAGTTTTTGGAGCACGCCCAAACTCTTTTATTGCGCTGTGAAACGCCTTTGCTGCTTCCACAACCTTTTTTCGAATTTTTGCTGACTTCCAGCGTCCTCGTGTTACGTATTCCGCAAGCCTTATCACCACATCAATTATTTTCAGAGTCCATTCTTCCTTAACACACAAAAGCAATAGTAACACTAGAAAAATTACGGTTGCGGCAACTAGGAAAACGGTGAGGTTGAGCACAATCCCGTAAAGTTGTTGTCTCATCAGCAAGGCTATTGCACCTATGAATAAGCTTGCAACATTTACGCCCATGCCCATAAGCCTTTGAGTGACAAGAGAGGCAACAACCTTCCCTATTGCCCCATTCTGCTCCCTTGTAACCAAATATACTCTTGAAATTTCGCCGCTTATGGATTCTGCTGGAATCACTATGTCCACAAATGTTCCAAACCAAACGTAGAGAAGGGATTTCATAACTGAAAGTTTCACGGAGAGAAAATTGAGCAAGGAACGCCATGATAGGGTAAAGAAAAGGGTTTCAAACATGACAGCCGCGATTGCTAAAAGGTAAAGAGGAAGGTATATGCCTTGAACGGTCGCGATTATCTTTGGAATGTCCACATTGAAAAGGTATAGGTATAGAAAGAAAGCCAGTAAGCCGAGCGCTGGCAAAAGAGCGGTCTTCCAAGTGAACTGAAACTTCATTGAAACCATGTGGTAATGCACCTAACAGTGAAGGCAAAAGAATTCGAGCACAATTATATATTTTGCTTATTTCCGCTACATCTTCTGTTCTTTATCTCAAAATTTAACTACGTCAACGTTGTCATGTCTAGGTGGTGATGTCATTGGAGTTGAAAGGCGTTCATTTTCTCCTCACCTACAGGTGCGATTTGGAGTGTGACCACTGCTTTGTTTGGGGAAGCCCGAAAGCAAGAGGGGTTTTCACCCTTAGGCAAATAAAGGATATCTTAACAGAAGCAAAGAAGCTGAGAACCGTGAACCACGTTTCGATAGAGGGCGGGGAACCCTTTTTATACTATCCGATTATGGTCAAGACCGTCAAGGAAGCGGTAAACCTTGGCTTTCGCGTGGAGATTCTCTCGAACTGTTATTGGGCTACTTGTCCAGAAAATGCTGTGGAATGGCTTCTTCCAATAGCCGAAGCCAAGAACGCTGAACTGAGCCTGAGCAGCGATCCTTATCATGGAGAACGCTGGGAAACTGAAGAAGTGAAAAATGCTGTGAGAGCTGCAAACGCCTTAAACATGAAAGTTGGGATAATGGCCGTCAAATATCCAAACGCTGAAGTTCCCTGCCCAAACGAGATTGAAGGAGCAAAAGTTGGTTTAGGGGAATTGATGTATCGCGGCAGGGCATTCTCAAAATTAACGGAGAAGGTAAGCAAAAAGCCTTGGCGTGAATTCACAAAATGCCCATACGAAGACTTTACTAAGCAAGAAAGAGTGCACATAGACCCGCTTGGATATGTGCATGTCTGCCAAGGCATCTCAATTGGCAACGCTTGGCGGAAAACATTCTCAAAAATAATCGAGGAATACAATCCTAATGAGAACCCGATTCTTGAACCCTTAATTCGTGGCGGTCCAGCAGCATTGGTTGAGAGGTTCGGTTTGCCGCATGATGAATTTTACGCTGACGCATGTCACTTATGTTATGCAGCCCGATGTACGCTCCGAAATAAATATCCCGAAATACTAACACCTGATCAAATGTACGGAGAACCCGAAGAATAGTGCATTAAACGATGTAGAGAAGTTATAAAGGCAGCGATTCCACAATAAGGGTTCTAGGTTGGGTCTATGTTAACGCGGGATGAAGCCCTTCACTTGGTTAAGAAGAACGTTGCGAAAAGGAATGTTGTTTACCATATGCTTGCCGTTGAAGCCATAATGCGAAGCGTGGCAAAACATTTTGGGGAAAACGAAGACCAGTGGGGTTTGATTGGCTTGTTGCACGACATTGATTATGAGAAAACTGAAGCTACGCCTGAAAAGCACAGCCTTTTGGCTGAAGAAATCTTAAAGGGACTTGTCCCAGACGAGGTTATCAGAGCCATAAAAACCCACAACTTTCGACATACGGGCGTGATGCCAGAAACTCGCGTCGAGAAGGCGTTAATTGCTTCTGATGCAATTTCGGGCTTGCTGGTGGCATGCGCCTTGGTTATGCCTTCCAAGAGGCTGGCAGACGTGAAGGTTGAAACTGTTGCCAAGAAGTTTAAGGATAAAGACTTTGCCAGAGGAGCGGAAAGAGAAAGAATCCTAGTTTGCGAGGAAATCGGAATTCCAAGGGAGAAATTCTTTGAAGTCGCCCTAAACGGGCTAAAAAACATCGCCACACAAATAGGACTATAAAGCCAGCAAACTATTTCCAGAATATGCCGCATCATGTTTTTGGGTGAAAATTCCACCAATACGACCTACCCCCTATGATTTCCAGAAGACTAAAATGCTTTAACATGGGTGACGTGTTGACACATAATTCTTAAATAGACGACCGCCATTTTTCGAGGGAGTGGTCGGTCAACTTGGCAAGGAGCAACGGAATTGAATCGATTTATGGCCTACGGAAGAAACATCCTAATCCTTTCAATAGTCTTCCTAGTGGGCTCCTTAGCCCTTAACCTGATCAGTCCGATATGGCCTATTTACATAAGAAGCCCCCTTGGCGCATCCATGACGGAACTTGGATTTGTGTTCTCTCTATCGAACGCCGTCGCTGCGGCCATGCAAATCCCTAGCGGATTCCTATCCGACAAGTACGGTAGAAAACGACTGCATGCGTTGGGCACGTTGCTGGCTGCTTTTCCGCCGTTAATGTATGCTCTAGCCAAAAATTGGATGGATTTGGTGCCTTGGGCTATGCTGTCTGGCTTTGCAACAGGCTTGTACATACCTCTCCGATGGGCGATGATAGCGGACGATTCCTCAACTGAAACTATGGCTAAGGCCTACAGCTGGACAAACATTTCTTGGCTAGTAGGTTCCACTGTTGGTCCCTTTGTGGGCGGGGTAGCTGCGGATTTGTTTGGTATACGCTTTCCTTTCTTTCCCTGTTTTATACTGATACTCGCTGTTTTCCCTCTTACACTTCTTATGCAAGAGACGAGAAGGAAGCCGCAAGTGAAAGTTATGCACCACAAGAATGAAAAAGTCGATATGGTTGATGGATACCTGTCAACGGTAGTTCTGTTCGCATTGATTAACATAATTCAGGGCATAGGTATAGGCGTGACTGGACCGGTGATTTCGATATTTGTCCTATCGAACTTTCCTGTAGACTACGCGTTCATAGGCGTACTATACGCCATTGGTTTCGGGGTCGCCTCTATAGTTGTGCAGATTCCAGGGAGCAAGTGTAGCGATCTATTTGACAGAAGGAAGGTTATGTTTGTAACTTTCGCGGCTTCATCGCCGTTTTTCTTGTTGTTCGCTTACTCCCGAAACACGCCAGAGCTGATCTTTTTTATGTTTCTATCGAACGCTACATTGAATCTCTCGTGGTCTGCGTTTCAGACTCTTATGATGGACGCCACACCTTCTTCGAAGTGGGGTCTCATCAATGGGGTTTCGGCGACGACCTTCTGGATAGGACTAATGACGGGAAACGCTCTCAGCGGTATCCTTTGGGACTGGCGCATGTTAGCGCCATTCTATGCTTCCTCTCTCGCGATAGGACTGTCCGCTTTACTGCCGCTTCTGCTAAAAGAGACCAGAGTCAAGGTAAAGCAGTCTTTGACCGCTAAGTAGACTCTTACGTTGCTTCGCTTGCTTAACTGAAACTAAAACTCAGGTTTAGACTTGCCCAACTTCTTATCTAAGCATGCTTTAACGAAACCATAGTATTCTGGGTCTGGTCTTCCAGGGCGGCTTTTGAACTCCCCGTGAAATTGCGAAGCGAAAAAGAAGAAGTGTTTCGGCAGTTCTAGGATTTCCATCCTTCTGCCGTCCGGGCTTCTTCCCGAAAATGTCAAGCCATTTTTTTCAAGCCTTTCCAAGTAATCCAAGTTAACTTCAAATCTGTGGCGGTGGCGTTCATAAATTTCTTCACTCTTGTAAAGAGCATGCGCAATTGTGCCCGGCTTTATGATTATTTTGTGGGCGCCCAAGCGCATGGTGGCGCCTTTATATTCTATTCCTCTCTGTTCAGGCATCAAATCTATCACCGGATAGGATGGGGTTGGATTGATTTCTGTGCTGTTTGCCTCTTTTAAGCCGCAGACGTGACGTGCAAACTCTATAACGGCTAGCTGGAACCCGTAGCATATTCCCAGAAACGGAACGCCGTTCTCTCTTGCAAACTCAATCGCCATTATCTTTCCTTCAGTGCCTCTCGGACCAAAACCGTACGGGACAAACACTCCGTCAACGTCTTTGAGAGCCTCCACCGTCTTCGGGTTTTGCTCAAACTTTTCAGCCTCAATATACTTTATGGAAACTTTTGTTTTACACGCGGCTCCGGCATGCCGAAGCGCCTCGTTCATGCTCACGTAGCTGTCCACCAACCCAGCGTACTTACCGACCAAAGCGATTTTAACTTCATGCTCCGGATTCAATGCAGCGTGTACAAAGTTTCTCCATTCAGCGAATTCGGGTTCACGCTCCGAGAACCCGAGTCTTTTACAAACAAACTCGCCCATTCCCTGCTCGTCTAAGACAAGCGGCACCTGATAAATCGACTGAACCGTGTAGGAGCAGAAAACGGCGTTTTCAGGGATTGTGCCAAACAAGGCTATCTTCCTGAGAGTTTCAGAATCTATCATCTTTCTGCATCTGGCAACGATGATGTCTGGCTGGATGCCTATGCGTCTCAGCTCGTTAACACTGTGCTGAAGCGGCTTTGTTTTCATCTCCTTTGTAACATCCAAAATTGGAACCAAAGCCACATGCACGTACAAAGTGTTTTCATAGCCCTCTTCTAAGCGCATCTGCCGAATTGCCTCCAAGAAGGGTAAGCCCTCTATGTCGCCCACCGTGCCTCCGATCTCTGTTAAAACCACATCCACCTTAGAGTTTTTGGCAACGGCGCGTATGCGATTTTTAATCTCATCAGTCACATGGGGCACAATCTGCACGCACCTTCCGAGAAAGTCGCCTCTGCGCTCTTTCTCAATAACCTCCTTGTACACCATGCCCGTAGTAACGTTGTTCTCCTTTTTCAAGTTCAAATCAAGAAAACGCTCGTACCCGCCTAAGTCAAGGTCTGTTTCTCCTCCATCATCGGTCACGTAAACCTCGCCGTGCATGTAAGGATTCATTGTTCCAGCGTCAACGTTCACGTACGGGTCAATTTTTACAACGGTGACCCTGAAGCCTCTAGTCTGAAGCATTTTACCTATAGAGGATGTCACAATACCTTTTCCAACAGAGCTTAAGACGCCGCCTGTGACAAAAACGTATCTGACCATAAAGTCTTTGCCTCGCAATAACAAAGCATAGGCAATCTTTAACATTTAAATCCTTTTGCGCCACGGAAAAACGGTTAATTATTCCAATAACACAGCAGAACAAAGTCACTATTATAAAAATCGAATTTTCCCCGAATACTTTGTCAACCTACCAGCTAACAGTTGTTATTGTTTTTGTCCGCACTCCGGGCAGAAGCGAGCCAGCATAGGAATTTCCTTTTTGCAGTTCTTGCAGATCTTTGAGGCGTAAGCCCATACGTGCTCCGAACGAAGCAAGTTTCCGCAAAACACACAATAATTAAATGTTGTTGGAACACGACTCCCACATTTTGGACAAGTCAAATATTGAGTTGGCATCGGAAGAGGAACGAGAATCAAAACTTCAAAGCTCAATTCCGCTTCATCCCAAAATAATTAGGACTTCAGCCTAGTATAAAGCTTAGTTATCCTTTTTAACCGTCTCTTGAAACGTGCTAAACGTTACGGATATTTTGAGTGGGGCTTAGCGTTGTGAGCGTTCGGCTTGACTTATAATCGAAGCTACTTGTTCCTTGCTGAGGGGTAACCCATGAAAGTATCTTCCACGAAGTTTCAGGTCTTTCAGAAACGTTTCCTTAATGGCTAGTGGCTTGTCGAATCTTATGACGTACTTGAATTCTAGGGCTTTTTTCCATCCCCACCTTTCACATTCACGCTGTTCCTCTTCAGAGAGCTCTTCTTTCCCGTAAACATTCTCTATTACTCCATAGCCAACAACAGCATCTCCGATGGAGGAAGTTTTGTGTAGAAATATTATTGTTTGTCCCGGAAGCCATTTTCTGCGAAACCCCGTGTAGTAGATTGCTGAATCAAAGACTTGTTCAACCCAAGTCTCTGTTGCGATTCTTAAGATGTAGCCCTCGGTTTCTCCCATGAAGCCTCTCACTCATACTATTAGAGAATTATCGCTATTTTTATGTAGTCCTTAGACGTGGATAATGTCTCAAAGGCTTCATTAATGTTTTCCAAACTTCATTTTCCTTGTTATACACATTCACTTGATAAAGCCAAGGAAATGAAAGCGTCACAACCTAGAATAGCCTTTGAAACTTCAAGTCCTTCTATTTGGAAGTTAGGAATGCTCTGAGTACGTCTCGTCAAGGACTTGTTACCTTCAGTTCCAGAGCTTTTAACAGGGGTATTGAATTAAACTCTTTTGATAGTTTTAATAATTACCAAAAATTTTAAAAGAAGACTGGAGCTGAAATGCAATAGGAGTTAATGGTTATGGCTACTTGTCCAAAATGTGGTGCAGAGATAAGTGAAGACGACAAATTCTGCGGTTCTTGTGGAGCATCATTGGCAGTGAAAACAAATGAGAAAGTTGTAAAGGAAAGTGAGGTGAAGGAAAGAGAGGTGTGTTTTGGTGAGCGCGAACGTCGTCGAGACTATTTAGGCTTGGTTTCCTTCGGCATTTTTATCGTAATAGTCGGCCTTGTTTTTCTTGCAAACCCGAACGTCGCTTCTAATTTTGGTTCGTGGATTGAACAGATGTCAAGAGAAAAAACTTTACGAAGACCACCTCAAGATCTGATTGATAGTGCCATACTAATTTTTTGTTTAATAGGGCTATCCAACTTTTTCGTAGCGGGCATACGGTTTATGACTGATAAGGTTAGCAAGGTCATGAGACGAGTCTTGGCAGACATACTAACAGGCGTTGCCTTAGTACTATTCTCTTACCTAATATACCTCTATGGCAGTCATGCGCTTGCATGGCAGATGGTTCCAGCGATAGAAGCGGTGGCCGTTGGATTACTCGTAATATTCTACAGTTTGGTGCGCTATCTCTTTCCAACGAGACTTCAATAATATTGCATCAGCATCATTTGTTTAATTAGTGACATGACATGAAAGTTCTCTTTATAGAACCTCCCAAGGACATCTGGTTTGTAATGGGGGAGTATTCGCCACCGCCCTTTGGAATAATCCAGCTTGCCGCCTATCTTGAAAGAGAAGTGGAAGATGCATATATAGAGGTATTAGACTGTAACGCTCAGCAAATAGATTGGAAAGGGATGGAAGAGAGAATTGAATCCTTCAAACCAGACATAGTAGCTTCAAGCGCATTAGCCACATGCAACACCTACCTAGTTGCTAGAACCCTAGAAACTGCAAAAAGAGTAAACCCAGACACCCTTACAATCGCTGGAGGACAACACTTTACTGCAACAGCCCAGGAGAGTTTAGAAACCTATCCGGAAGTCGACATTATTGTTCGAGGCGAAGGCGAACAAACCCTCTTAGAACTTGTCAAAAAGGCAAGGAAGAAACCGTCTTTTCCACGGATAAGAGGCATATCTTTTAGGCATAATGGAAAAATCCTGCACAGTCCACCGAGAAGTCTCATTGAAAACCTAGACGATCTTCCATATCCCGGATACCACTTTGTCAAAGACATTGTCCATAAGTATCATTTTGCTGCGATGGCTGGCCGAGATGCTCCCTACGCTTTGATTGAAGGTTCGAGAGGATGCATCCACAACTGTACATTTTGCTCTCAATGGAGACATTGGCAAAGAACATGGCGGAAAAAATCATCTCAGCGCATAGCAGATGAAATGAAGTTCTGCTATCAAAACTATGGTAGTAGATTTATTTGGTTGACAGATGACAACTTCGACTTTGGCATACGTGCAAGTGAACTTGCTGACGAAATCGCGGGGCGAGGAATCGAAGAGGATTTAATGTGGTTTACTCAAGCAAGATGCGACGATGTTGTCAAACATAAGGATGTTTTGCCAAAAATGCGGAAGGCGGGTCTCCGCTGGGTACTTCTAGGCGTGGAGAATCCGAAACAATCCACCCTTGAAACTTTCAGAAAGAACATAACGCCTAAAGACGCTAAAGAGGCGGTGAAACTTTTGAAAGAAAATGACATTTTTGCACAAGCAATGTTTATAATAGGTGAACGAAAAGACACTGCTGATTCGATTGCAGATTTAAGAGAGTTTTTAAACGAGTTAGACCCAGACTTCGCCATATTCGCTATACTAACGCCATTTCCTGGAACAGAGCTTTTTGAAGAAGCAAAAAGAAACGGATGGATAGAAGACTTCAACTGGTCGCATTATGATATGGTTCATGCAATAATGCCAACAGAAACATTGTCAAGGAAAGAGGTGCAGGAAGAACTATACAAGTGCTATCAAAGCTTCTACGGTTCTTTGGGAAGGAGAATGCAAGGATTGTTTTCAGGAAATGAGATGAAAAGAAGGGTTTACTGGTACATGGCTTTCAGAGGAATCATAAGACAGTTTAAGAAGCTTTTTTAGGCGATATTCAATGTCAAGCATACGCCATGATCCCATTTTGATATTCGCGATAAGCGTTTCCATTTTCGAAATATTCATCGTACTGACATTCGTGTTTAATCCGCCACTAACTTATGAAAATTTTTTCTGGCGAAAACCATTAGCCGGCTCGGTGTTCAGTCTTATTTGCGTGTTGGGAATTTTTGCCGCTTTATTTCCAAAGCAATGTTCAGACATATTTCATTTCCGAAGAGAGGATAGGGACTTTGCCTCCCATACAGTTTATGCCACCTCTAAGGGACATCACCCTAATTGCAAAGAATTTCTAGCCCATGTGATACAGATAAAAAGCCACACCCTTTGTGCGGCATGCACCGGTTTGATTCTCGGCGCGCTTATGGCCCTTGCTGGAACAACTTTCTGCTTCTTTGCTGGATGGTCCATCAGAGAAATGAGTTTTCTGGCGGCATTGATTGGAGTTGTAGGAGTAATTCTGGGGCTTTTTCAACTAAAATTCAAAGGTCTTGTTCGTCTAATTTTAAACACGTTCTTTGTTCTTGGAGCTTTTCTAATTCTAGTTGGAATTGATGAACTAGCTCAAAGTCTAATCGTCGATCTGTTTCTGATTAGTTCTATTGTTTTTTGGATTTCGACGAGAATAATGCTTTCACAGTGGGATCACTGGAGAATTTGTAACAATTGTAAATTTCCATGCGAAGCTGGTGAGCAAAGAAAAGTAGGGTTAGATTCTGCGGCGCAGTCCGTAAAGGACGCCGACAATAATTAGTATTCCAAAGATTATTACTGCAAACGGCCAGACTTCCACAGTTTTAGGAATTAATTGCGCCTGCTGCAAAAGCCATATACCCCCGGCTAATAGGATTATTATGCCAATTGCTAAGCCCACAATTGCGCGGCCCCGGGGAATTCCGAAACATTCCTCTTCGTATTTTCTTCGACGTTCGACCCCGAAGCATTCCTCTTCTTTCTTGACTGCATGAAGAGGTTCTCCACATTGAGAACACACTTTAGCATCGTCCGGATTCTGGGCACCACACTTAACGCAATAAACCATTTTATTTCTCTCCGTACTACATTGCTTGCATAATGTTCTTAAGATTTTTGGTGAGAAACTGGTTATCTAGGGGGTTTGAGCTTGAAACTGTTCAGCTTTATTTATTATCGAATCTACTTGTTCCTTGCTGAGTGGAAAACCGTGAAGGAATTTTCCGCGAAGTTTCGAATTTTTGAGAAATGTTTCTTTTGTGGGTAGGGGTTTGTCAAATCTTACAATGTACTTGAATTCTATTGCTTTTTCCCATCCCCATTTCTCACACTCATGTCTTTCCTCTTCGGAGAGTTCATCCGAAGCGTAAATGTTTCCTATCTCACCATAACCTATAACGGCGTCACCTATGTTGGTTTTGTGCACGAATATTATGGTTTGTCCCGTCTTCCACTTTCTGCGGGTGCTGGTGTAGTAAATTGCAAGGTTAAAAACTTGGTCAACCCACTCTATAGTCGCTATCCTTAAAATGTAGCCGTCAGCTTCAACCATGAAAATAGTCCTACTTCTATTGTTATGGGTGTATGGCTATTTTGATTTCGCTTTTTGACATGGAGAGTACCTCAAAGGCTTCTTTGATTTCTTCCAGCCTCATTTTTCTTGTTATAAGTGGCCTAACATCAATTGTTCTAGATGCAATCAGATTGAGGGCTTTTCTGAAATGTAGAGGAGTCGTGTGAAAAGTGCCCAAGACTGTTACCTCTCCATAGTGAAGCAATTCAGTGTTAAGTTTGATTTCTGTTCCGGGCGGGCATCCACCAAACTCTAGGACTGTTCCGCCTTTCTTAACAAGCTTTAGGGCTTGCTCCCATGTGAAAGGCAATCCTATGGCTTCAATTACAACCTCCGCGCCATAACCACCAGTTAACTGCCGAACTTTTTCCACAACATCCACTTTTCCAGCGTTAACTGTTTCATCTGCCCCAAGATTTTCAGCAAACTTTAGCCTTTCCTGCACAAGGTCTATGATTATCACTTTTTTGGCGCCCATTTTCTTGACGGTTAAGAGATGTAACAATCCTATCGGTCCAGCACCAAATATCGCCACAGTATCGCCCAACCTTACCCTTGCCTCTTCAACTCCATGTAAAACGCATGCTAATGGTTCAGTGATTGCCGCTTCCTCATAGGAAACATTCTGTGGAATTTCCTGCATGTTCACCAGAACCATGCGGGCTGGAACCTTAATGTATTCTGCGTATGCTCCCCAGAGCCAAATCATGTTTTCGCAAAGGTTGTATTTACCCTTCCGACACATTACGCAACGCAGACAAGGGGCGCTGTTTCCAGCGCGGACACGCATACCCTTTTCCGGCCATTCCAAGCCTTCGCCAACTTCAACAACCTCGCCAGCCCATTCATGCCCGAAAATTGTTGGAAGCTTTATGACTTTTTCGATGTAGCCTCTTTGAAGGATTTTTAGGTC
>Ga0315309_1001312_pt1 | contig 14928 bp, 14 predicted proteins | sample TDP4_MG_FD_203080 | JGI IMG/M metagenome (GOLD analysis project Ga0315309, IMG submission 203080) | Freshwater sediment microbial communities from Lake Towuti, South Sulawesi, Indonesia - TDP4 | ecosystem: Environmental > Aquatic > Freshwater > Lake > Sediment | place: Indonesia: South Sulawesi... | reverse complement strand
TAACCGACGAGGGGGTCGCGGGGGTCGCCGAAAACCTAGCAAGCCTCGGCATCTCGTCAGCCTTCATCGCGGTCAATGCCTCGGCCGAGGAACATCCACCGCAGCCCATCGATGCAAGGCTCACCCACAATCCGAAGAGGAAGAGGTACGTGTCGGAGGAGGGAAGGTTCTACTACCAGGTCGACCCGTCCTTCTACGTGAACTCCGTAGTTGCCCCGAAGAGGTCCGCGGACCAGGACCTGATGGGATTCGACGCGCTTCGCGAATCATTGGACATCCTCGGGAAGAGGGAGATCCACAGCTACGCCTGGCTGACCAGCCTTCACAACGGCCAGTTCGTCAGCGAGGGGCACGAACTGGCTACCATCGACATCACGGGGAGGCCGGACCGGAATTGGATGTGCCCGCACAACCCGAACGTGACCATCCTGCTAATGGAGATGCTCAACGAACTCCAGACCAGATATGACCTCCAGGGCATCCTGCTGGACCACTTCTGGTGGAAGTACCCCCACACCCACATGTCCGCCCTTGAACCCGGCATCGTCTGCTTCTGTGAACATTGCCGCCAGAGAATGGACTCCGCCGGGATCGAGGCAAGGAAGCTTGTCAGGACGCTTGCGCAGATCCCAAGGGTCGTCAGAAGGCTGTCCAAGGCCAAAATCGACCAGATAGGGAGGGCGAAGACCGAGGGGCTGCTGAGCACCGTCGGGCTGCGGCCGGGGGAGGGCGCCGGATACGCAGACGTGATGAACGCCCTCTTCGAGGACGGAAAAGCTAGGGAGAAGCTGCCCGACCTTGCAGAACAGGATCCTCTGGGAATCTTCGGGTGGCTCAGGGATAATCCCGTCTTCTTCGAATGGCTGGACCTCAAGGCCGATGGCCTCCATGAACTCCTCCGGGCCATCCGGGAGTTGACGAAGGCCAACAACCCACGATTCCAAGTTGGATTGGCCATGTGGTCGCCCAGGTCATCGTGGACGGTCTGCCAGAGCTATCGTAGGCTGCGCGACGCATGCGACTGGATGATGCCCATGGCCTACCATAGGCTGTGGGGGTGGTACTCGGCCTGCGTCGCGGAGGAGATCTTCCAGATAGTCCACCCCAGAACCCCCTTGAAGTTCGCCTCCTACAAGGGCATACTGGCCGCATGGTTCAAGTTGGCCGGGTACACAGCACGTCCCCTCAGGAGCCTGATCTACAATGGACTGCCTGCCGACCAGATAAGGAAGGAACTGCTCCGAGCACGTTCCCTCGCCGGTCCAGACATCCCCCTGTATGCGGGCCTGCAGTTCTGGGAGCCCGCCAGCAAGGTCCCCCACCCTGAGGAGTCCGCGGAGTCGACAAGGATCTCCCTGGATTCCGGGATGGACGGCATGATCATGCAGGCCTACGGCTGGGCGCCGATACCAAACATGATGGCCGCGGCGGAGGTAGTTGAGGAGTTCAGCCGTACTCAGCCATTGCCTGCTGCCTGACCTCAGGGGGGACCTCTTCGATCCTGTCGATCTTCCCGTCCCCAAGATATACTATCCTGTCGGAAAGCCGCGCGAGGCGCGGGTCGTGCGTGGTTATGACGAAGGTCTGATTCTCAGCCTGGTTGAGCTCCTTCATCAGGGCAACGATCGACTTGCCCGTCTTGGTATCCAGGTTGCCCGTGGGCTCGTCGGCAAGGACGATCGAGGGGTTGTTCGACAGGGCTCTGGCAATGGCCACCCGCTGCTGTTCGCCCCCGCTGAGCTCAGACGGCCTGTGGTACATCCTGTGCTCCAGGCCCACCCGCTTGAGAAGGTCCATCGCCCTCGCGCGCCTCTCCTTCTCCGGCTTTCCCACAAGCTCCATAGGGAGCTCCACGTTCTCCAGGGCCGTGAGAGCCGGAATCAAGTTGAAGAATTGAAAGACGAACCCGATCTTCTTTCTCCTGATCAGGTAGCTGCTCTCGAAGTTGGCCGTGATGTCTTCCCCATCGACCATGACCCTGCCTTTCGAAGCTCGGCCGATCCCCCCGATCATGTTGAGCAAGGTGGTCTTGCCGCTGCCCGACGGCCCCACGAGGCAGACCATCTCGCCCTTGGACACCTCGAGATTGACGTCGTTGAGTGCGTGTACCTCCACTTCCCCCAGCATGTAGGTCTTCCAAAGATTCTCGGTCCTCACCACGACATCGGCCATCGCACTCCTCCGGGTGCTCATCCTCCTCTTGACATATAAATGAATATGCGCACCTTGGGTGCCCATCTCGAAGGGTGGGGTTGGCTGAGAAGCGATCGCATAGCTCCGACCCCATTGGAATCCCCATCTGCTCTACAGGTTCAACCAGCCCGCCGTCGCCGGTCGATGGCCAATGCTGTCGTCAGCGAGGGGGAATCTCACCACGGCCCGTGGCAGCGAGGACTCGGAAATGCCTCTCGGAGCCCCATCGGAGCGGAGGACGCTGCGGAAAACATTAAAAGGTCTAGGGTGGCTGCCTGCGTCCAGCGAGGAGACAAGGGAATGCCCGGGAAGAGGTTGATCATCGGCGTAATCGCAATAGTTGTTCTCGTCGTCCTGGCCATTAGATTCACCCCCCTGTGGTGGAGCGTTGTGGGGATGAAAGCCAAGGTGGGCTTCATTGGGGCTCATACCACGGCAAGCCTCGAAGACTCATCGGACGTGGGCTATATGAGGCTGAGGGACTACCTGCGCAACAATGGCTACGAGGCCGTCCAGATCACGATGCCGAGGATCACTCTGGCCGACCTCCAACTCTATGATGCGTGCATACTGTTCGCGCCCGAGACCGAGCTGGAGAAGGACGAGATCGATGCATTGCACGCCTACGTCCAGAACGGTGGCGGATTCCTCATCACGGGCACCGGCTGGTCCCAGGAGCGGTTGGGGTTCATAAACAACATAACTGGCGACTGGGGTTTCGAGTACATGAACACAAAGGCCTATGAGCCGGAGTCCACAACCACCGACTACGGCGTTTCCGTAAGCCAGTTCACCGTGGCGGTCTTGGGCCTTGTCGAGGGCAACCCCATCGCGGAGAAGATAACCTATCCCTTCGTTGTGAGAAACTCTGCAACGATCAAGATCACCGACGCGAGCAAGGTGACGGCAGCCCTCACCTTGACCGGCTATGCCTTTGGGGAGGACTTCAACCACCAAGACTTAAAGCCCAACAAGGACCATGGTGAGCCCGTCGCGGAAGAGGCAATCATCGTGGTGGATGGAGAGTTCGGCAGCGGCCGGGTCATCGGCATGGGCGACCACGATCTGTACATGAACAAGTGGCTCTTCCAGTCCAAGCCTGCCGAGAACGCCAGGTCCATGCTCTTCTTCCTTGACTGGCTGACCAAGCAGTAGGGCCTTCCTCCGAAGCCAGGGAAACACCTTGGAGAAGACCAAAGCCTACTACGACAGGTCAGCACTGCGGTTGGAGCAGAAGAAGTTAGCCTGTGCCCTGGATCGTGAGGAGACCAAGAGCATTCTATCCTCCATACCCGCGGGGATCGATTCGGTTCTGGATGTTGGCTGTGGAACTGGGCACTTGCTGGACGAGGTCCCTTGCAGGATGCGAACCGGCCTCGATTTCTCCACGTCGATGTTGCGCCTCGCTCAACACAGAAATCCCGCACTCCGCCTCGTTCTGGCGCATGCAACGCGCCTTCCCTTTAGGGAGTCATCATTCCAGGCCATAACCTGCCAGGATGTCGTCGGACACCTCCGGGATACGGGCACGATGGCGAGCGAGATCGTCAGATGCTGCGCGCCGGGGGGACGCATCATCGTCACTGCCAGCGCAAGGAGCCTTGCGTCGAGGATCGTCTCCCTCTACATACTCGCCCGCACTGGCCTGCGCGTGCGATCATACCGCCCCGAAGAACTGCAAAAGATATTTGAGGTTTCCGGAGGCCAGGTGCTTTCCACCGAACTCATCAGAGGTTCGCTAGTGAAGCTGATCGCCTCGCCTCGAGAGTGATCTCTGGGATTCTGTTGGTCGTCATACACGGAGTCAATCGGAGAATCCCCAAGGGAGTGGCCCTTCGGGAGGCTGGGGAACTGAAGGAGGGCTTCTTCAAGCTTTGGAAGTTCCGTCTTTCCCCCAGAAAGGAGTTCGTCCAAGACGCTATCCTGGTATACTACCCGTTCTACCTCATCCCCTACCAGATAACGTGGGGAAAGGCCCCCTTCGCTCCCGGCATGATGATCGATGCTCGTTTCAGGGAGTTCTCGGTCCTGGCCGGGGTGCCCCCGCGCAGCCGCATCGAAACCAACGACCTCACCATACAGCCCACGGTCGACGAGTACTCGGCAAAGCGCCACGCCGAAACCAAGCTCCGGGAGGCGGTGCAGAGAAAGAGGGCGAGGGAGATGTCGAAGAAGAAGGGGAAGGAGCTCACCAGCTACCAGATAGAGGAACTTGAGCTGGCCTACTGGCCCTTCTGGGCGATCAGGGTCCAGGACATGTGGAAGAACTACAGGTTCATCGGCGTGGACGCCGTCCTCAATTTCCGAGGCTACAACCTCTCCTTCACCCGCTTCTTCTCCGGCCCCCTTTACTCTCTGATCAGCAAGGGATTCGACCAGCCCATGCCCTCATCGACAGAGAAGGTCCCCATCCAAGGTGAATAGGTGAAGGAAGGTCCGACGCTCGTCATTGCCGAGAAGCCGAGCACGGCGAAGAGCATCGCAAGGGCCCTGGCCGCAATATCCGGCAACGCGCCCAGAGCGGTGAAGGGAAGGGGGCTCATCTACTACGAGCTCATCGTCAACGGCAGGTTGCACATAGTGTCGCCAGCGGTAGGCCATCTCTACGGCATCCACCAGAAGGGATCGGGGTGGTCGTACCCAGTTTTTGACGTGGAATGGAAGCCCTCTTGGGAGATCGACAAGTCCAGCCAGTTCACCAGACCCTACCTAGAGAACTTCATGTCCCTTGGGAGGCAGTGCACGTCCTTCATCTCGGCGACGGACTACGACAGGGAAGGATCGGTGATCGCCTACAACATCCTGAAGTTCGCATGCGGGACCGAGAAGGCCAGGAGGATGAAATTCTCCACCCTCACCACGCCCGACCTCGTGAGGTCGTACAACGACGCCGGGGAGCTGGACTATGGCCAGATCCAGGCGGGACTGGCGCGTCACATCCTGGACTGGTACTGGGGCATCAACATCACCAGGGCGCTGACCCTGGCAATGAAGCCCCATTCAAGGGGTTTCGGCATCCTTTCCTCGGGCCGAGTCCAAGGGCCCACGCTGAAGCTGCTCGCCGATCGTGAGCGCGAGATCTCGAGCTTCGTGCCCGAGAAGTTCTGGACCATCCTGCTTCTTTGCCGCCACGAGGGATTGGAGTTTGTGGCTCGCAGCGATCCTGAGAGGATCTGGGATGAGGCTCAGGCTGAGGAGATCTACCAGAAGTGCCTTGGCCAGCCGGCGTACGTTACCCGCGCAGAGACCAAGGTCGTGACCCTCTACCCCCCGCCCCCCTTCGACCTGACATCCCTTCAGACAGAGGCATACCGGCACTTCGGATTCACCCCGGCAAGGACGATGAACATCGCGCAGGCCCTCTACGAGGAAGCCCTGATCTCATACCCGAGGACGAGCTCACAGAAGCTCCCGCCCACCATTGGGTATGAGAGGATCGTGTCCCAGATCTCCAACCAGGCGAGGTACTCGGGCTTGTGCGGCAGGCTCCTGGCCGATGGAAGGCTCAAACCCAGACAGGGCGCCAAGTCCGACCCCGCTCATCCGGCCATATATCCCACCGGCGCCCGGCCGGGACGGCTGAGAATCGATCAGGACAAGCTCTATGACCTCATCTGCAGGAGGTTCCTCGCAAGCTTCGCACGCCCCGCGAAGCGGGAGTCCACGGACGTCGTGCTGACGGCGGCGGGATTCCCATTCCGGGCCTCGGGGCGACGGACCCTTGAGGCCAACTGGATCGAGTTCTACGGGCCGTATGCCAAGTTCGAGGACGTCATCCTCCCCCATCTCCAGGAAGGAGAGCAGGTCGAGGTTCTGGACGTCAAGAAAGAGGGGAAGGAGACCGAGCCGCCCGGGAGATACTCGCAGGCGTCAATAATCAAGGAAATGGAGAGAAGGTCGCTGGGCACGAAGGCAACCAGGGCCCTGATAGTGCAGACCCTCTACGATCGCGGCTACGTCCGAGGCAGAAGCATCGAGGTCACCGAGCTGGGGATGTCCGTCGTGGATACGCTTTCCCGCTACTGTCCGGGCGTGCTGTCCGAGTCCCTGACGGCCAAGCTCGAGAAGGAGATGGAGGCGATTGAGGAGGGAAAGGCCCCGATGGAGAACCTCGTTGAGGAAGCGAGATCCTCCCTGACCGAGATCCTGCAGAAATTCAAGGAGAGGGAGGAGGCGATCGGTCGGGAGCTGGCGGAGGCATCCCTTCAGGCGAAGGCCAAGGCAAATGAGGTGGGCCCTTGTCCCAAGTGCGGGGGCACGTTGAAGTTCATCACGTCAAGGAGAACCGGAAAGAGATTTATTGGTTGCTCCGGATACTCGAAGGGCTGCAGCTTCTCAGCCCCGGTTCCTCAGTCTGGGAGACTGAACGTCACACAGGCCAAGTGCAAGGGCTGTGGTCAGCCTCTCATAAGCGTTCTGAGGGCCGGGAAGAGGCCTTGGAGATTCTGCTTCAATCTGGAATGCCCGCTCAGAAACGCGACAAAGGGGAACCGCAGTGAGTGAGGAAGAAGAAGCAAAGACCGGCGAGAAACACGAGCAACCCCTAGACGTGCTGTCCGGGATGGCCGACAAGGAGATACTCATCCGGCTTGTGGACAAGACCGAGCTGGTAGGCCGGCTGATTGGCTTCGATCAGTACATGAACCTCAAGATGGAGGTTGATGGGGAGGAGCTTCTGATCAGGGGCAACAACGTGATACTCATCGGGACCGATTGGCAGGATGTTCGGAGGGCCGAGGCCGACAGTTCCCAATGATCAAGGCCGTCTTCCTCGACCTAGACGACACGTTGTACGCCTACAGAGGTTCCATGGCGGAATGCGAAGGGCAACTCTTTGCGACCGCCGGCGAACGGCTCGGGGTGTCCCCTAACAGATGCCGATTGGCCTGTCGTCGCGCGAAGGCTGATCAGTACGGGAGCCGACCCCTGGACCCAGCAATCCTTGACTGGCGTGAGAGAATCCCGAGTCTGATTAGCCGGCTTAGAAAGACCCCCGACCCCCAGTACGGCGAGCAGCTGTTCGGACACCTCTGGGACCATTTCCTGTCGGTGATAGGGCGTACGCCGACGCAGCTCCGGCACTCAAGTCATTGGGACTTTCGGGCAGGAGGACCGCCATCATCTCCAATGGAACCAGGGAACAGCAAGCCGCAAAGGTCAGCCGACTGGGCCTTCCGCAGCTTGTGGATACGGAGATCTACTCAGAAGACATCGGCACCAACAAACGCGATCGGGCGATCTTTGACCGCGGGTTGCTGGAGCTGGGCGTCCGCCCCGAGGAATCGATCATTGTCAGGGATCCGTGCCACGTCGACATCAAAGGCGGTAGAAGGGGCGGCATGTTCACGTGGTGGCTGAGGAGGGGGGCCTATGCTGGCGTGCTCCGCAAGAGCAGGACGACAGCCGGACTTCACGATTGGTTCCCTAACTCAACTGGGCGCCGCGCTTAGAGCGCCCTGGACGATGCTTGGGGCTTCCGGGCCCTTCGAGACCTGGCCCTGCTTCTCCTCTGCGGGTTCCTCTTGTGCAGCACAAGGGCAAGCGCGAACGTGAGCATCGAGGCCGCCAAAAGCCATGCCGACCTGGTGTTCCTCAGTCGCCAGTACAGAAGGAGGAGGAAGATGCTGCTGCTGGAAAGGATCAAAGGATAGTCTGACACAAGGGTCAGGATGGCAGCTCCGGTTCCCAGAAGACACGAGGCGGTTATGAGGCTGAGCACGAAGTTCTCCAGTGTTGACTGAGGGAAGAAGGCCAATAGAGCCATCATCAAGAGCGATAGGCCTGTGATCGACATCCCAAGGAGCGCCGAACCCCACCCGCCCTCAATGGAGACCTTTTCTCCCGGCAGGTCCGCCATAGCCCGGCTTGAACCCCAGGGCTTAAAACCCCTTCCGGAACCGGTCTTGCCATGCCTTGCCCAGAACCATTAATATCGATCGCGATCCGGCAGGAACCAGGGTGCCGCCTTGGTCGATGATCATCGCCACTGTCTCGGATGTGGCCGAGCCATCTCAAGGAAGGAGCAGTTCTGCAGCGGGGAGTGCGAGCGCACCTTCGTCTCGGCGGCCCGACGGGAAAGGCGCCGCAATCTCGCATTCCTGATCGTCCTCGGCATGTTCGCCTCCCTTGTCCTGATCATCCAACTCTTCTACTGATGAGCGATTTGCCCGATGCCGGAAAGAGGATTCTCAGCACGGTTGAGAGGATATGCAGGCTCGGACCCCGGCTGACGGGCTCCGAGGCGGAGCAGGCCTGTAGGCAGCTGATCCTGGACCGACTAAACGAGCTGGAATGTGGATCCGCTAGCGCTGAGGCCTTCGATCTGCTGAACTGGACTCCGGTTTCGAGCGAACTCACAATGATGCCCAGTGGCTCGACCGTCCCCGTCGAGCAGCTGGGATACTCTGCCTCGGCTACCGTCGAAGGTCGACTGGCATACTGCGGCGGGGGAACGAAGGATGAGTGCAGCCGAGCACGAGCCAGCATGGCGCTCTGCTCTTCGGAGCCCGAGATCTCGCCCATGTTCCTGCACAAGATACAGAAGTACAGGAACGCGGTTGAAGCAGGCGCCGAGGGCTTCATCCTTCTCGGCGAACCGGGACATGCGGCACCCCTGGGCATCATCCGCAAGAGGCGGCCGGGCCTGATCCCGGCAGTGTCGGTTGGGTACCAGGCCGGCAGGGAGCTGCTCGAACCGGAGGCGGCGCAGCACGCCTTCCGACTGAAGGTCCTCAACAGGGTCTTCCAAGATCGCTCGGCAAACGTCGTGTGGCAATCAAGGGGCTCGGACCCCGCGAACGTCTTCTGCGCCCACTACGACAGCTGGACCGAGGGTGCTTGGGACAACGCATCGGGCGTCGCAACCCTTCTCGAGCTTGCCCTCTGGCTCTCGACCCAGAATCTGGAGAGGAAAGTCATCCTGTGCTTCCCCAGCGGGGAGGAACTCGGGCTGTTTGGTTCGACGGATTTCTGTGCGCGACATGCGGGAGGGCTTTCCTTCGCGGTGAACGTCGACGGGGTGGGCTACGGCGGTGCCGAACTCCAAGCAAGGTGCAGCGACCCTGACATGGCAAAGCTACCGCCATTGAAGGGCGTTTTCTCCCAGCTTCCTCTGACGCCTTGGGGAGATCACTGGTCGTTCCACCGTGCGGGACTCAGGACTATCTTCCTGACCTGCGGCGGTCCGTCCCCGGTTCAGCACACCGTTGAAGACAAACCTGACCGCCTCAATCCTCTAGATTTACAGGCCTCCCTGAACCTGCTGAGGCAAATTGCATCGTATTCTGCCTCCGTTCGGTGAAAAAAGCCGGGAGAGCTTGTTTCGACCCAAAAAAGGGCGCGTGCAAAACATTTATATACAAAACGCCGGAGCGGGGCGCATTCCAGCTGCGGTCGCTAGCTGAGGTGGGCTTTTGTTTCAGGGCGTCATTGTCTGGCAGATGAGCGCACTCGACATCATCCTCGCCGCCTTGTGGCTCGTCATCATCCTGTTCGTTGCGTTCTATGGTTCCCGGTACTCCAGGGGGACCTGGATGGAGTACATCATAGGAGGCAAACGCTTTCCGTGGTGGTACATCGGGATTGCAGGCGTCGCCGGAGTGGGCCCCACCGGGCCGATCAGCAACATCACGATGATATCCCAGTATGGGCTCATCAGCGTGTTCAGCATTGGGGAGCCCTACGGCGCGGCCAGGAGCTACTGGAACGTCCGCGTCTACTACAGAACGGGCGCCATCACAGGCAACCAGTGGCTCGACCTAAGGTTCGGCGGCAAGCCAGGTGCGTTCCTTAGAGGCTACAACTCGCTCCACGGCATGTTCGTCAGCGGCCCAATCTTCCTGGGCCAGGGCGCAAAACTTGTCGGACAGGCAATGTACCAGCTCGCGGGAGTCAACGACATGGTCTGGTCCGCGATCCAACTCTACGTCGGGGCTTGGCTGCTGCCGGTCCTGTCCGGGATATGGGGGATGACCTGGACGAGCCTGCTGGTGTACCCGCTCATAATGGTCATGTACGGCCTGCTGACCTACTTCGCATGGACTACCGCAGGCGGCTACGCAGGCATTGTTTCGTCATTCCAAGCCTGGGGAAGCCCGTACAACCTGAGGATCCTGGGCTTCACCGAGGAGTGGCCTTTGGGCCTGTGGCTGGGCGGATGGGCCTTCGCGCTTCTCGGCTGGGGTGGTGGAGGTGGTTGGCAGGTCCTGGGCGCGAAGAGCGAGGACGATGCGCTGGTCGGGACCACATTCGGAGGCTCCATTCTCAGCTGGCCGGGCGCGCTCATATGGATCCCCATGGCACTGGCGACGATGGTCCACTTCCCCGAGATTGCATTTGAGGAACTGGCGTTCGGGAAGCTGGTCAGGATTCTTTTGCCATCGGGTCTGATGGGCCTCTTCGTCGGGGTGTGGCTGACCCCGGTTCTGATCACGGGCCAGGTCGGAAGGATCTGGTCCGGCGGCACGTTCGCGAACGACTTCTACCGGCGGCTCGTCGCGCCTGGCAAATCCGACAGACACTACATCTGGATCACGAGGATCTCGCTGCTTTCCTCAAGCGCGTTGGGCATGATGTACGCGTATTACACCTACCAGATCGTCCCCGTGATGTTCTGGTGGGCGACGCTGAATGCTGGGCACGCCATAGGCGGGCTTGCGACCTGGTACTGGTGGAGATGGGGCGGATGGATCGCCCTCTTGACGAGCCTCATACACTACCCGATCAACATCGTCATCATGAACGTCTTCGAGGGAGCGTATCCGGTCTATACACTGATGTGGATCATCTCGGTGCTGGCATGGTTCCCGGCCATGCTTCTGGTGTGGATACTGCCCCCGTCATCGCCAGACGTCCTGATGGACTATTACAGGAGGACGAGGCCGCCCGGCTTCTGGGGCCACATCAAGCTTCAGGTCGAGGAGCTTGAGAGGGCGGCAACCAGCGGTCTGTGAGGTGGGAAGAATGCAGAAATGGATCGCAAGGGACATGGTCTTCGGCCTGCTCATATCCTTCGCGGGCACATTCCTGGGGACCGGCATCACTCTGTGGTTGGTTACTCCCTACAAGGAGGTCGGACAGCTCATGATTCCGACCAGCCTCATCTGGTACGTTCTGTATGTATGGGACGTCAAGAGACACGGCATGTGGCCGAGCGGCGAGATCATGGGGTAGGCCCCCGCAAAAACTTAATTAGGGTCCTGTCGGATCAGACGGTCTGGGTGGAAAGCCAATGGCGGCCTTGGAGGTTCATGCGATCGAGAACATGGAGGACCTGTACATAGTCCAAGTCAAGAATACCCTGAACAGGTCCGTTACGCTCCCAAGGGGCAGCGTGATAAGATTCAGGGCTTTCCACTGGGACGGAACCGTGACCGTGGATGAGCTGGAGATCGAGGACGACATCGTCATAGGTGCCAGGGACATCCACAGATTCGAAGTCGAGGGCGAAGGCACCTGGGCCGGCGACAAGGCCGAGATGATCTACGAGACCAAGGAGTTTGGCAAGCAGGTGACGGTCTACAGGGTCTAGGCCCGCGTTTCCCTGGCTTCTGCCCGGCATCGATATACGGCCTGGGGAGATTAGGATCCTACGTCCGGCCTATACCTTCGAGAAGGGCATCCTACACCGAGACCCACCTAGCGTTCAGCGCGGCAGGACCACGACCGGTTTCATTTTCATGCGAAGGACACATCCCTTCCGGCGGGTTGGCAGATGATCTCGACGGTATTCCATTCGGAACCACCAAGGTTGCTTGACAGGATCCCGCGCCATCTGAAGGGGTGCCAAGCGAGACTGGAAGAGTCGGACGCTGTAGCGGTGAAGCTGCACATGGGCGAGGAGGGCAACGCCAGGTACATCAGGCCCGCAGTAGTCAGGGCGGTTGCAGATTGGCTGAAGACAGAGGGCATGGAGCCTTTCGTCACCGACTCCACCTCACTCTACAAGCGCAAGAGGGGGACGCTGTTCGACTACCTTCGAACCGCTGCAAGGCATGGCTTCACCTCCGAGACGATGGGATGCCCTGTCCTGATCGCGGATGGGATCAAGAGCAAAGGGATCATCGTGGAGGTCAAGGCTCCGCTGAAGCTGGAGAGGGTAGGAGTTGCATCGCTGATATACGACGCCGATGGCCTCGTGTCCCTGAGCCACGTCACCCTGCACCCAGACGTGATACCGGCCGGTAGTCTGAAGAACGTCGCCATGGGTTGCACGGACAAGGAGGCGAAGATGCGAATGCATGCCTCGGATGCAAAGCCAGCGTTCAACCTAAGGAAGTGCACAGGGTGCGGGACGTGCGTCCGGCACTGCCCCAGCGGCGCACTGGCCCTGGAAGCTGGAAAAGCCAAGTTCGACCCCGACAAATGCGTCTCCTGCGCCGAATGCATCGCCTTGTGCAACTACGGAGCTGTGAAGGTGAACTGGAGCGCGCTGTCGAAGGATGTGTGCGGAGGGGCCGTGGACGGGGCATCCGCAGTGCTTTCCACGTTCAAGCCGAGGAGATGCATCTTCATGAACCTTGGCTATGATGTCACCGAGGAATGTGATTGTGCCGCTGGAAGCGACCTCCCCGTGGTCGCGGATTTTGGTCTGCTGACGAGCCTCGACCCCGTCGCCGTTGACCAGGCCTCGGCGGACATGATCAATGCAAGCCCCGTCTATCCGGGCGGACCATTCGGCCGGCTTGGGTCACAGGGGGACAGGCTGTCGATAATCAAGCCGGGCGTGGACTGGAGGGGCTTCTTGGATCTGGCCGCGTCCTCCAATCTGGGGACCACTTCCTACCGGATCAAGTCCATCTAGAACCTCTGCCACTGCCACTTGCCCATAGCAGTTAAGAATGAGGCTCAAAGACCGAGCGCGAGACACGGTGTGATCTTGGCCAGCAGGTTTCGAGGACCCAGATACCGGCAACCGCCGATACGCAGGTACGACCGACTGCCTTCGAAGGAGACTCTCGCAGCCCTCGTCAGAATCTGCTCCTCCAAGACGCGGGCTTCCGTGCTCCTCCTGGCGTCTTCGGGAATGCGCATAGGCGAGCTTGTGCGCCTTCGCCTCGGGGATCTGGATCTTTCAAACGATCCTCCCGCCATCGTGGTCAGGGATGCCGTACAACCCCACAAATCCCGGGTGTCGTACATCACCGGGGAGGCGCGGCACGCTGTCGAGTCATACCTGGCCGAGAGGCGGAGAAGGGGAGAGGACCTAGGCGGGGAGTCGCCCTTGTTCGCCTACGAGAGCGGAACGTCCATGACGCCCCAGGCGATGATCTCCCTGATTCGGAGGGGGTTCGAGGCCGCAGGGATACGGAGCCCGAGGATCAGGCTTGATTCCCAAATCTTGAGAAGATGGTTCATGGGACAGCTGATACGCACGGGCGTCCCCCGCGCGATCGTCGATTTCCTGTGCGGGCGTCCGAATCGTGCGCGACCCGCCGAGGATGAGGTGAGGAGATGGTACATCAGGGCAATCCCCAACCTCACCATAGTCGCCTCGGCTGCGACCTGAGATCCACCCCCAGAACGGCCAACCACTCAGTCCAAGTGCATTTTCCTTGGCGCAGCCCTACTTGGTTCATCCGGAAGTTTCGCTGGACCCTCGATAGCTCGTTATCCGACTAGCCCGCACGTGGCCCCGGCAGCAAATGCTCTCCTCAGGAGGTCCCAGTTAATAGAGGGGACCCGTAACTGGCAAGCGTGAACGCAATAGTCGTGATGCTTGACAGCTTGAGGGCCGACCACCTGGGATGCTACGGAAATCCCTGGATTAGGACCCCAAACATCGACTCCCTGGCCAAGGAATCCTTGGTCTTCGACTTCGCCTATGCCGAGGGATTGCCCACCATTCCGGTGCGGACCTCGCTCTTCACGGGCCGATACACCCTGCCCTTCAGAAGATGGCAGCCCCTGGAGAAGGAAGATGTCCTCCTTTCGGAGGTTCTCTGGGACAGGGGCTACCGGTCGTGCCTGATCTCGGATACCTACCACATGCACAAACCGCAGATGGGCTTCGCACGGGGCTTCGACACCGTGGTCTGGATCAGAGGTCAGGAGACGGACCCCTACATCGTCGACCCGGGAATCGCGACCGATGTGGAGCAGTTCAGCCCGAAGGACTGGAGAGCTGCCTACCCGGGACAGACCGATGAGCAGGCAAGGGAGAAGCTTGCGCAGTACCTGAGGAACACGGCCCGGTGGCGGGGCGAGGAGGACCACTTCGTTGCCCAGGTCGTAAGATCGGCAGCCAAGTGGCTTGAGGATCAGGTGAAGGAGGGCAGGGACGACCATCTTCTTCTCTGGGTAGACAGCTTCGACCCCCATGAGCCCTGGGACCCTCCGAGCCCGTACAGCGAGATGTACCCTGTGGACGAATACGACGGACGGCCCATCATCTGGGCTGGAGGGGCATCCGACGATTGGACCCTCGCGGAACTGAGGCACTACCGGGCCCAGTACGCCGGGGAGGTCAGCCTCGTCGACGAATGGACGGGCAGATTCCTGGAGAAGGTCAGCAACCTTGGCCTCCTCGACGACACAATGTTGATCCTGCTGTCCGACCACGGAGAGCCCTTGGGCGAACACGGGATCGTGAAGAAGGTCAGGCCCTGGCCCTATGAGGAGCTGTCGCACTTCCCGCTGATACTGAGGCCACCAGACGGCTCCGGCATGTCAGCAAAGCGCGTCAAACAGTTCGTTGGCATGCCTGACATCATGCCGACCATACTGGATCTGTTTGGG
>Ga0315309_1001311_pt1 | contig 14930 bp, 20 predicted proteins | sample TDP4_MG_FD_203080 | JGI IMG/M metagenome (GOLD analysis project Ga0315309, IMG submission 203080) | Freshwater sediment microbial communities from Lake Towuti, South Sulawesi, Indonesia - TDP4 | ecosystem: Environmental > Aquatic > Freshwater > Lake > Sediment | place: Indonesia: South Sulawesi... | reverse complement strand
GTCACAGCCAGATTATTTCGCAGGGGCGAGTGCCAACGATCTACATCGAAGCGAGGGCGAAGGTTGATGCCAAAAAAGCGATAAAGAAGGCGATGCCACTTCTAAAACGTTGGAAAAACATTGGTTTGGTAACAACTGTCCAACACATCGATGCGCTTGACCTAGCAAGGAACATGCTTCGCAACGCGGGAAAAAAGGTCCTAATAGGGAGCGCAAACGGACTCGTCAAGTATACTGGGCAAGTTATAGGATGCGACTACAACACCGCTAAATCAATCGCTAAAGAGGTTGAGGCATTCCTCTTTATTGGGGGCGGCAGCTTCCACGCCATAGGCGTAGCTTTAGCTACAGCGAAGCCAACAATCGTCGCCGATCCATATGAGAAAAGAGCCTATTCTATTGACGAAGAAGCTCAAAGGATAATTAGACAGAGATGGGCAAGCATCTCCAAAGCAAAAAAGGCAGAAAAATTCGGGGTTTTAATAGGGTTAAAAAGCGGGCAAAGGAGATTTAAAGAAGCCCTAGAGATTAGGGAAAAACTAAAGAAAAGTGGCAGAGAGGTCACATTACTCGCGCTTAGGGAAATCACTCCTGAAGCCCTCATGGAGTTTCCAAGCATAGACGCCCTTGTAAATACCGCTTGTCCCCGAATTTCCTTAGACGACGCGTCAAAGTTTCTCAAACCCATCCTTACGTTCAATGAGGCCCTTGTCCTGCTTGGGGAAAAGAGTTGGGAAGAGCTATGCAGAGAAGGCTGGTTCGGAAGATAGATTTAGAAAAGGCGCTTTTAAAGGTTGAACCCCATCCGGCGCCTAAAGCCTACCTTGAACAATATACGATTCCTCCAGCGGCGGCTGCTGAAATCCTCTATATAGCAGCGTACATTTACGATGACATTATCGAGAAAACTGTTTTGGACTTGGGCTGTGGCACGGGAAGACTAGCAATTAGCGCAATTATTCTTGGAGCAAAGGAGACGATTGGCGTCGACATAGACAAATTAGCCATAGAAGCGGCTTTAAGAAACGCTGGAAGGATGAAGGTAAAGAAAAGGACTTGCTGGGTTGTAGCTGACATAGATGTTTTGCGGGGATGCTTCGACACGGTTTTGCAGAATCCTCCTTTCGGCGTGCAGAGGAGAAGAGCAGATAGAAAGTTCATTAAGAAAGCCTTAGAGTTGGGGCGTATAGTTTATTCGCTTCATAAAAGCGGAATTAGCAACCGAGAGTTTATAAAAAGGTTTATTGATAAGCATGGAGGAAGAGTTGCGGGCATATTTCCCATGGAAATGGAGATTCCGAGGCTATTTGAATTCCACACTAAAAGGAAGTACAGCGTTAAAGTTGACCTCTATAGAATAGAAGGAAGAGCACATGAGTGAAGAAAAGAAAAGAAGCGGGCAGTTCGTTGTGCCCGGTGAACGGCTGGGCGTAATCGAAGAATTCACGCCCGGCCCCGGAACATACACCGAACAAGGCGTAGTATATTCTAAAATCGTTGGATGCGCGCTTTTGGACATGCTAAACAAAAAGGTTTTAGTATATCCCTTGGTGCATGCGGCGAGTGCCCCTCGAACAGGAAGCGTCGTCACTGGTCAAGTTTCAGATATGCAAAGTAAGAGGGCTACGTTGCGCATATTTAAAATTGGGGAAAAAAACCTAACAGGTTTCTTTTCAGGCATTTTACATGTTTCTGAAGCGAGTCCACGCTATGTTGAGACAATGTTTGATGTATGCAAAACTGGTGACATCATGCGCGCCAAGGTGGTCAGCGAGAAAAACAGAACTTATCAGTTGTCGACGGCGGACAACGATTTAGGGGTTATACTTGCCTTCTGTTCGGCATGTGGTCACGTATTGACATTAACGAAGCAAAATATGCAATGTGCTAAGTGTGGGAAAATCGAAATGCGGAAGGTTGCCTCAGATTATGGGAAATGGGATACAGAGGAATGAGGGGAGAATGAAGATTAAGATTCTGAAGGAATCGTCAAGTGAGTTGAAAATAGAGCTTGAAGGGGAGGACCACACCTTCTGCAACGCCTTGCAAAAGGTCCTACTAGAAGACGATACAGTCGAAATGGCTGGATACGACCTGCCACACCCGCTGATCTCCAACCCCATAGTTCATGTTCGAACTAAAGGACAGCGAAAGCCAGAAACAGCCCTACGAGACGCAGCGGAAAAACTGCAGAAAAAGGGCAAAGAGTTCAGAAAGTCCTTCGAAAGAGCGCTGAAAGCATGGCAGAAGAAATAAGGGCAAACCAGATTTTGAAAAAATATGCGAACCTTCAAGAAATAATGCTCGACAAAGATTTGGCAAAGCTAGGCGACGCCTACGTGAATTTTGTTTACTCCCTAGCCCTTTCACTCCGACTTCAAAGACCCACGGGCGCCAAAGTGAACAACCAAATTTTAGCTAGAGCCATAAAGAACGCGGGCCTACGAGAAATGCTGCCTCGAAGGATGGATCGCCATGTGCAAGGAAACGCTGCTGAAGCATTAATAGCGTACGCTTGGCTAAGGAAATCCCTAAGCCTTGAGGATTGTTTGAAGTTTCTTGGGGAAGATAAGAATGCAGAGGAAGTGTTTGCTAATCTTTTGAAAGAGATAGGGAAAAGGCTTGATGCAGTTCATGTCTAAAGGCGAAGCTGTAAAATTCCGTTGTATAAAACCAGAAATCAGAGTGCTGGGCGTCGACGACGGAGATTTCGTCCCGCGCACAAAGGGCTTGGTTAACATAGTCGGTGTTGTTTACCGAGGTGGATACTGGCTTGAGGGTGTTATGCGAACAGAAATAGAAGTAGACGGAATGGATGCCACTGAAAAAATAGCTGACATGATAAAAAATTCCCCTCATTACGATCAACTTCGGGTTATAATGCTAGACGGAATCACCTTTGCTGGCTTCAATGTAATAGACATAAAGGAGCTTTTTGAAATGGTGAAATTACCAGTCGTGGCAATTGTGCGCGAGAAACCCGACTTAGAAAAAATAAAGAAAGCCATTAAAAATCTGCCCGAATATGAAAAGAGACTGACGGCAATAAAAAATGCTGGAAAAATGTTTAGAGTGCTTTCAAGAAAAGCTGCAGAGCCAATTTATATGCAGATTGCTGGAATCTCTGAGTCAGACGCCGAAACTATCGTGAGGAATACCTCGACGCGAAGTAACGTTCCCGAAGCATTGCGAGTAGCCCACATCATAGCGTCAGGTTTAGCTAAAATGGAGAAAAATGATCCCAGCAATGGTAGTTATCGGGCTAAGAGAGGAGCTTTTTGAATTTATTGTATTTGGCGGCTGTTAAGCTTACAATTTCCTTTCTTAGGTTTTCTCCTGTTAATTTTGATTCCCTCATTTTTGCCATTTCCTTTGCCAGTTGGATGTCGTTAAAGACACCCGTTATCCAGTTTTCGAGGTCTCCTCTGGAAACGTGGAACTCTAATGCTTTCACGTCAACTTCCTTAAGACGGTCGCAGAATTCCCCGAAGCTTTTCGCCGACAAGCCTGCGTATTGGTCTATTCCAGTGTAGAAGTGGAACTCCATGCCTTCGGGAATCGGACTGAGCGCCTTAAGGGCGGCTTTTCCCTCTGCCGATATTGAATACCCTCGCCCAACTTTGTTTACGTATCCTGCCCTAACAAGCCCACGCACGTAACCAATAATTCTTCCTCTACTCATGCCAGTTCTTTGAGTGAACTCTTTTAAGCCGACTCGACCGGTAAGCTCATTAAGAAATCTAAGAATTTTAAGTCGTTCTTCAACCAAGTTGGCATCACCGTTACAACAAATGATCGAATTTGTTTATGTAAATTTCGATTGAAGCATGTTTTCCAATAGCTATCCGCAGCACATAATTCAATATTCGTGTACGAACTATATGTTGAATAAGAGAAAAGATTTAAAAGACAGAAAGTTAATGGGAAAAGACGCGTGTTAATGTTGGTGACATAAATGGAGTTTTGCCCTGACTGTGGAACGAGACTAACTCCAACCCGTAAAAAAGAGGGGAAGAAAGCCACTCTTCTGCTTTCGTGTCCAAAGTGCGGCTACGAGAAGCGAGCAACTCGTGCACTTCCAGCTCTGCCTAAGGTTGTTGAGCACTCTCCTCAAGAACGCATCGCCATTATAGGGAGGGAGGAACAGAAACTGCGAACTCTGCCCACAGTTAGAGTGGAGTGTCCCAAATGCGGGAACAATTTAGCCTATGCGTGGCAAGTGCAGACCAGAGGAAGCGACGAATCTTCGACACAGTTTTTCCGATGCACAAAATGCAACTACACCTTCCGAGAATATTCATAAAGATTCCTACACTCTCCGTTCCTCTAAGTAATGAACTTTCTATTGAGGCATTAGAATAGGAGTTACTCTAGGTTCATTTTCTTTTTCTAAATAATTTTAGCGCGCGCTAATGTCTTTATTCTGTTTTCTCTATTTTGCCCATGTTTTCAAGGCATTTTGACATGAGGGCGCCGTAGGCATTGGATGGAACCTCAGTTTTGCCATAGTTACGATAGCTCTTCACCTTTTCTAGTATAAGCTCAGGAGTAACATCCTTTTCGAAGACGAGCTTTCCAGCCTGAAGAATGTCTACGGGCTCCTCTAAGCTCCTTAAGGTGTCTGCATTAATGGATGTGTCTCCACAGTAAATTCTCATGCCCTCAACGTAAGGAACCGTTACGCCCACATTCTTGGCTATCTTCGCCGAAATCTTGCCTATTAGTTCCTTTGGAGCGATAATCACTCCAACATTCTCAATGCGCTTTATTCGTTCAATTTCTTCCTCGCTTAAGTCCTTGAGATTTAAGACGCCAACGTTCTTAACGACCCCTTCTTCTGGTTCCGCCTTCAGAATCTCCTCTCCTAGATCACGCGCTTTCTCCTTTTCTGGTTTCTTTTCCACTTTCATTTTCACCTCCTCTAACTTCAAACACGCTTCTTGACGACCAATTACGCGTGGAGCAAAGCTATATCAAAAACAACAGACTGTCAAACGGTAGGCTGCTTGACACCATAGGATTGCATGGGTAAATGTTGTAGCTCCTACGGATAATGTCAATTGCTTGGTTCTTTTTAATCTCAGCTTCCAGCAAAGGTTTCTCTGCTTGCTTATCTAAGCGAGGCTCCGTTATTCCGAAGATTTTGCTTAACATCTCATTTATGGCTTTTCTAACATTCCTTCCAATTTTATTCCAGTTCATTTTTCTCACCTCATTGATATAAAGGGTCTGAGCAGTGTAGTTATTTATTGTGGGAAAAAGTGACCAAATGGTTGGTCACTCTGCAATTTCGTAAGCGTTTCCATATCCCTTAGCGCGTTTAACTATGCCTTCTTCTTCTAAGCGTTGGAGCCTCTTTCTAATGATTCTCCTCGAGGCTTTTCCACGCATCATTCGGACTTGACGCGTTATTGCCGATATGTTTAGTCTTTCGTGTAGGGCAAGGGCTTGAACTATACACCTTGAAATATCATCTTGAGCGACCCACTTTTTCTTTAAATGTTTTTCAGCGGTTTTAAGCCGCGCAGCAATTTTTAATGGTTCACCATGTAAGCCTATGCCGATGCGAGTCATGCGCAAGTATGGAGCGAACCTTTCGTATTCCGTATTTGACATAAAATATGGCATAAAAGTTTCTAGGATCTCAAGCCTCTTGATTATCAAATCAAGTTTTCTGCTTATTTCCTCACTGCTTGAGCCGCCTTCGCTGCCCTTTTCATCACCGCTTTTCTTCGCCATTGTTCCACAAGTCTATATAACCTAAAATAAATTTTTTTCTTTTCATCGCATATCTTGTATTATATGTGCCAGTTTTTCCGATGTACAAAATGCAACTACACATTCCGAGAATACAGCTGAATCACCATATTTGCTCCTGCCCAGAATCGTCGCTTAAAGCTCCTTACTAATTAAACATGCTGTAAACTATGTTAAGCAGTTCGCCATCCATCCTTCATAAAATATTAAACCTAGAATAATCAGAGAGTGGAAGAGGTGATAGGAAAATGGTTAAGGATCCTGTTTGCGGAATGAACGTGGACGAAAAAACAGCTAAGATAAAAGTTGTGCACAGAGGAAAAACTTATTACTTCTGTAGTGCTGGTTGCAGAGAAGCATTTGATAAGAGCCCACAAAAATATGTGACGACCTAAACTCTAATCGGCATTTTTAAGAAGGCTTTAATATACTACTAAAAGGGTTAAAAACTAGGAGAGTAATTTCACATAGGCATTAGGAGAGGAACATGTCTTGTTCAAGTTTAGAGTGGCTGATTCAAAGCTTTTGAAGGACATGATTACGGCTATTTCAACGCTTGTGGACGAAGCTACCTTTAATTTGTCCCCTGAAGGAATTAGGCTTAGGGCTATGGATCCCTCGCGAGTTGCCATGGTCGATTTTGAATGGCCCAAAACAATCTTCGACGAATATGCCTGTAGCGAAACCACGAAGATGTGCATAAACATTAGTGAGCTGTTAAAGCTTCTAAGGCGGGCTGGTAAAAACGAGTCAGTTGAGCTCTCCCTCGACGAAAAAACAGGCAGACTAAAAATAACCATTATGGGAAACTATATGCGAACCTTCAACATGCCAACGTTAGAGGCAATGGAGGAGGAGGTTCCAACGCCCAAAGTCGCTTTCAACGTGAAGGCTGAAGTCACAACGGAGGGTCTTCATCAGGCTATTGAAGACGCATTGCTAGTAAGCGACCACATGCGAATCGAGGCGGATAGCGAAAAGATAACGATGAACGCAACAGGCGACATTATGGGAGCCACTATTGAGTTGAAGAAGGGCGGCGCGGCGATCCTTAACCTAGAGGCAAAGGAGCCGTCTAAGGCTACATTTAGTCTAAGCTATCTTTCTGAGATAATTGGAGCCGCGGTTGCCACATCAGAGATTGTCACTTTGGAATTTTCCACAGACATGCCGATTCGGCTTGATTTCAAGCAGCAAAAGGAGGGAAGGCTAACCTTCTATTTGGCTCCCCGCATTGAAGTGGAGTAATAACGGCCGATGGAGGGGGAACAGGTACTAACAGAGAGCGACCTGGCTAAATATCCCTTCACTGCGGAAGCAGCCAAATACGTCAAAGGGTTAGACCTAAAAATCGAGGATTTAGCGAGCATAGACTTCAAGTTTATATTAGACAGAGCTGAAAGCCGAATAGAAGAAGCCCTATTATACGCTATGGTTAGTGGAGAACTGCGCAACATAGAAGTTGAAATCCCCTCCTTTCCCATCGCGGTTATGATGGTTGCCGCCGCTGGAGACACTTCCCTCAAAAGTAGGTACGCTCTAGCCGAAGCGAAACGGGCTTATGATCTGCTTAAAGAAGAAAGCAAAGAGAAAATAATGGAAATCGCTGACAACTTCAACTGGAGAATTAGACCAGCCGAGGACACGAAAAACTATGACTTTGCGCTCCACTTCGCTGATTTTTTAAGGAATGCCGCAGATTTTCATGACTTGAAATGGAAACTTGTCAACCGAGCTTTATTGAATGGAGAAGTTTACCTAACTAAAGAGGAAGCCGCCCGCCTCATCGAAGAAGAAGTGCGTAGGCACATCGAGGGAAAACTCGACACTAAAGTGGGGGGGCTTCCAGAGAACATTATGAGCCGCGTGGAGCGGTTAAGGCAAATTTCCGTGGAGAAAAGGGGAGAAAAGCGGTTTGAGGAGCTTCCTAAAGGAGTGGTTGTTGCCGCCTTCCCGCCCTGCATAAAAAGTTTGTATGAGGCTGCCTCGTCTGGTCGCCGCCTCTCTCACATAGGCCGCTTCGCATTAACCTCCTTCCTCGTGAACATAGGCATGAATGTGAACGACGTAGTGGACCTTTTCCGTTCGTTTCCCGACTTTAACGAGAGGCTTACTCGTTATCAAGTGGAGCACATAGCTGGCGAAAGAGGGTCCAGAACAAAGTACATACCTCCAACATGCAGCACATTGCGCACCCACGGCGTCTGCTCCTCCATGGAAGAAGCATGTAAAAAAGTGCGCCATCCGCTCGCCTATTACCGAAGGAAACTCTGGGCCATGAGAACCGAGGCTCCTAAAGAGCAGACCTAGAAGATGAGAAGTAATCCTTAGGCATTTTCATCGGCGTTAGGAAGGTTGAAATAGCCAGCTGGCGACAATTAGGAAACAGAGTTTGAGGCTTCGGTTGATTTGTCCTCCCCTTCATCGCGCTTTATTCAAGAAAAGTTCGCCGAATATTACAGTGAGAAATCTTCTGACATTCAGCCTCCGCCCTCTTTCGAGAAGCGTGAGCTTGCTTTCCTCTTATTTAGGGAACGGATAATGCTTAGGCATAAGGGCTTCAAGGAAATGGATGATTTCAGGGCTTTTCTAAAGAAGATAACGCCCTCAGACGTTTACTACTCAACCGCCTACTATGAGAGGCCAGAGGCAGAGATGGGAGAAAAGGGCTGGCTGGGCGCAGACTTAGTCTTCGACATTGATGCGGACCATATTCCAACTCCATGCGCTAAGGTTCACGACACATGGACCTGCGGTAATTGCGGTTTCGCTGGAAAGGGAACACCGCCTGAAAAGTGTCCTGCATGTGGCGAGCAGAAGTTTGATGAAAAAACTTGGCCGTGCGAGGTTTGTTTAGCTTCTGCCAAGGCGGAAACAATGAAACTCATGGATTTGTTGATGAGGGATTTCGGGCTTTCTCATAAGGAAATGAGGATTTTCTTTTCTGGGCATAGGGGTTATCACCTTCATGTGGAAACCGAGGGGGTACGTGGGCTTGACCAGATGGCTCGTAAGGAGATAACCGATTACATTTTGGGAATTGGGCTGGACACCAAATTTCATGGTTTAGGGGAAATAGGCGAGAGGAAGTCCCGCATATTGGTTGGTCCAAGCTTGTCTGATTTAGGGTGGAGAGGACGAATAGCTAAGGGAACATACGATTTCCTCCTAACCGCCTCTCAAGAAGAGCTGGAAAAAATTGGATTAAAAAGGAAAGTTGCGGAACTTATAATCAAAGATAAAGAGACGCTTTTAAAAGGCTGGGAAAAAACGGGGCCATGGGGAATAGTTAAGGGCATAGGCACTGAAAGCTGGAAGAAAATAGCGCAACAAGGCATAGAGAAGCAGTCAGCCAAAATTGACAGCGTAGTCACAACCGATGTTCACCGTCTAATAAGGTTCTCCAACACCCTACATGGAAAAACTGGTCTCAAAAAAATCGAAGTTCCCACCGCTGGCATAGAGCACTTTGACCCCTTCACCAGCGCCATAGCCTTTAAAAAAGGCTTCATAAAAGTTCTTGTGTCAGAAGCACCCAAATTCAGACTAGAAAATGAGATGTATGGACCATACAAAAATCAGGAGGTCGAACTTCCAACCGCAGGAGCCTTGTTACTTTTATGTAAAGGATTAGCGGAAATGCCAGAGGCGAAATAAATGTACGACGAACTATACGAAGCATGGAAAAGAGAGAAAGAAACCGCGGAAATCCAGGCGCTTCCAGGAGATTTTTACGTTAGGCTGGCTGACTACGTGAAAAAAATAAGGGAAGAAAGCCGAATGCTGGACGAAAAGACAACCAAAGGGCGGCTCATGTACTTCGAATTTAGAAATGTTAAGAAGATGGTAAAAGAGCTTATTCAGCTTCGCTATAGAAAGGCATTAAGAAAAACTATGACTGAAAGAATATTGCCCAAGGAAACCTTAACCAAGGAAGAAGAAAGGCTGCATGGAGGAATCCTGCCCCTAGCCGAATCTTACCAATCTTTTTTGAAAGATATGATTAGAGGGCGGCTTTCAAGTGTGGAAAAGGAGAAGCCGAAACACGTTTTGCTGAGGTTCCTTAAAGAGGTTCCAGCCATAATTGGATCTGACATGAAACCTTATGGCCCGTTTAAGGTTGAGGACGTGGCGACCTTGCCAGTCGAAAACGCCAGAATCCTTATTAATCAAGGTGTCGCCGTAGAGGTGGAAGCAAAATGAAAGTTCCCAAAGCCATTAAAACCTATTGTCCAAAGTGTGGAGCTTACAGCGAGCATACGGTTACCCTGTATAAAGCAGGGAAAAGACGAGCCTTAGCTAAGGGGGAGAGGCACCATGAACGCGAAAAGAAAGGCTACGGAGGGCAAAAGTACTCCCTTCAGCGGAAGTTTGCTAAAACAACAAAGAAACAAACTTTGAAGCTTAAGTGTAAGGTCTGCGGCTACACGAGGCACAAAATTGGCATACGCCTAAAAAAACTAGCCATTGAATAGGAGGGCAGGTAAATGAGTGAGTGGGAAGGCCTCATACCTAGGCCCAGAAGCGTCTTCCTCCGTGTGAAGTGCCCAGACTGCGGAAACGAACAAATCGTCTTCAGTCATGCCACGAGCATTGTTCATTGCAATGTCTGCGGGGCGACGCTTGCCGAGCCATCCGGAGGAAAGGCGACGGTGAAGGGCGAAATCGTGGCCGTTTTGAAGTAGGATGGAGGAAGCGAGTTGGCGCTCAAGGAGAAGGGATGGCCAGAAGCAGGAGACCTTGTTATCGCCACGGTTAGGAGCATAACTCATTACGGTGCCTACGTTCTTTTGGACGAGTATGAAAAAGAAGGACTGCTTCACATATCTGAGATTTCTTCATCATGGATTAGGAACGTCCGCGATTTCGTACGCGAAGGCCAGAAAGTTGTACTAAAAGTTCTGCGGGTTGACGAGGAAAAGGGGCATGTTGACCTCTCCCTCAGAAGAGTTTCAAGGAGTGAGAGAAGGGAGAAACTCCTCGCTTGGAAAAGGGATAAGAAGGCAGAAAGTCTCCTACGAAGTGCCTCAGAAAAATTAAAGGTTCCCCTTGAAGAAATTTATGCAAAAGCCGGAGACCCCATCGAAAAGGAGCTCGGGCTCTATAAGGGATTGGAAAAAGCCGCAAGAGAAGGAGCAGAAGTCCTTTTGGGATTAAGTGTACCCAAAGACATGGCCGCGGTGCTTGCAGAAATAGCGAAAGAAAAAATTAAAATGCCCATGGTTAGGGTGAAGGGAATATTGGAGCTTCAGTGCACAAAACCAAACGGCGTAACCATCATCCGAGAAGCCCTGTTAAGCGCTCAACAAGTAGAAAAGCCTGAAGGGACCATGGTCAATGTATACGTGGTTGCGACGCCAAAATATCGTGTAGAAGTTTTGGCAGAGAACTACAAAGATGCGGAAATGATTGCCAGAAAGGCCGCGGAGACCGCCATAAAAAACATAACAAAGGCTGGAGGACAGGGCAATTTCGAGAGGGAGAAATGAAAAACTCGGCTGACCATAGGTTTATATGCGAATCACGGTTTCTAATATTCCAGACTTGCAAGGGAAACTTGCCCTTTATGGCGATAAAGCATGGTATGGTTACTAAGAAAGTGTGAGAATTGCAAAAGGTATACGCTAAAGTTGGAAAAGTGTCCACATTGCGGAGGAACACTGCGTATTCCCCATCCGGCTAAGTTCTCCCCTCACGATAAATATGTCAAATATCGGCATGCAATGAAGGAGATAAAGTGAAAATGGAAGGAACAGTGATTAAGGAAAAAGCCAAAATTGAACTGAAAAATCCAGTTTTAGTAGAAGGGCTCCCTGGACTAGGGATGGTTGGAAGAATTGCCGCAAGATATTTAATCAAACAATTGAAGGCTGTGAAATTGGCTATATTATATTCCCCCCACTTTCCCTACTACGTTATCGTAAACAAGAAAGGCGGCGTCAGACTTCTCCGTGGAGAATTCTATTTTTGGAAAAATGAAAAGGGAGAAAATGACCTCATCATTTTAACTGGGGACAGCCAAGCCCAAACTATTGAGGGGCAATACGAAGTATCAGACCGTATACTCGATTTCGCCGAAAAAAACGGTGTAAAAACCATCTATACGATAGGTGGGTTCCGAAGAGAAGCAAAGGGAGCCCCAAAAGTAATGGCAGTATCGACAAATCCTAAACTTTTAAGAAAAGCATCGAAAGCAGGGGCAATAGCCAGCTCCGCGGGAAATCCCATAGTTGGAACAGCCGGACTGCTTCTAGGCTTAGCTCGGTTCAGAAACATCGATGCACTCTGCCTTTTAGGTGAAACCCGCGGCTATTTGCCTGACCCAAAAGCAGCGAAAAGCGTCTTAGACATTTTACAGAAAACCTTAGGCATCAAAGTTGATTTAAGTGAGCTAGACAAGGAAATAGAAAAATCCAAGGAAATCATGGAAAAAATGCAGAAGATAGAAGAGCAACGGGAAACGTATGCACGCAAAATGCGTAAAGCGGAAGAAGAACGTATCACCTATATTGGCTGACGTTAAAGCTATTTTTCAAATCTCCAGCTGTCCTTTCTGATGGTTCCCCTGACCTGTTTTTCAGGCGGCGCAGGTTTCCACCTTTCGTTTGACTCCAAAATTGCGTGCAGAAACTTTGAGTCACATTTCTTAAGTAAAAGGCGAATGTTTGGGATTAAGCATTCTCCGCCAATGTAACCAGCTTGAAGTATGGGTTTATCCTCTTCGGTTTTAATGAAGTCCACAACTTGACTATATTCAACATTGTTTTCTTTGCATATTCGGTGCATTTCTTGGAACCAGGCGATTAACAAAGCGTAATAACTTGTGGCGAAAAGCTTGGCGAATTCGGTTTCCCTTGGGCTTTTGCAGACGTAAGTTTTCATTCCCAAGGATTTAAAATGCTGTTTTGCCATCTCACTAGCTTTTTCGTTTACTCCTCCAATAAACTTGACAAAGTGAAGCATGTCATGTTTCATGTAGGGGTACATTCCTCTAGTTGGACTATGCGCGATTAGTTTACCCGTTTTCTGGAATATTTTCTCTGTTACTGTTGGAGCCACCGTGGAGTCTATGATTGCCAAGGCTGGGTTAAACTTTCGTATGTATTCAATGGTATTTTCTATGAATTCCTGTTCATCGTGGCAGCCATAGCAAATGTGCATGATGTCCACGTCTTTTAGGTCGGAAACTTTGTCTATGTCTATTCCGCTGACTTGAAAATCGCTTTTTCCTCGGAGAATTTCAAACAGTGCCGAGCCAACCTTGCCTTTGTATCCCACAACCAAAACTTTAGTCATATTTGCCCTCCTTAACAATGTTCTCAATCACGTCAACGGGATTTTCCAGTTTATCAAATTTCTCCTTTACGTCCCATTTCATGCCTACGTACTTCTTTGCATATTTCATAGCATCGGACAAATTAACGATGAATAGGGGGAATTCAAGCTTCGAAAGGTAGTTGTTAGTGTAGTAAAACTTTGGTTTTATGATCGGAATTACTATGCTGGGCGTTCCTTGAAGGGCTGCTTCCCTTGCTATGGTTCCTCCCACGCTCACCACAAGATCGGCCCTTGCGGCGAGGCTCACGGAGTCAACAAATTTCTGGGGAACAATAAGTCCTCTTCTTGAACGTTTGTCATATCGTGGGATAAAAACCACTTGCCCTAATGAGGTAAGTTTTCGTGCAATCTCTTCAGTTACATCCATCTCTCCATAAGCGTAAGATGCTTTAGTTTCCGTTTGCCTAACTACGATCAAAGGCTTTCCATATTCTTCGACATTTAATTTTGGTTTATAGTCTTTAATCCAAGCAACTTCGTCGACGCCGTCAAACTGAACAATATTTTTGACCCCGTAACTTCGGTAATGACTTTGTGGAATCGCTTTGGAAATGACTAAAACATTGACCAGTTGAAGCGTTAGTCTGTTGACTGCCTCAGCGTGTGGGGCATCTGCGGTGGAAATTATTGGGATGCCGAGTCCAAAGGCTACGCGGCACGCTTCAACAGATTGATGTGAAATTGAGAGGTCTGGGCCGTCTTCCTTAAACATTTTGCAAAATGAAAGTTCTCGCTTAACGCTTGCTTGTAACTTTGTAAAAATTGACGTGGGCTCATACTCTCCAACCACTGTGAATTCTTCGCCGAGCATTTTAGCCAAAGCCACAGTGTCAGGGTGCTCCCTCGTGGTTAAGATAAGTTTGTAACCCAAGCTTCGAAGTCGGTTGGCAATAGCCCAAGCGTATCTGACGTGTTTCCCAGTGCAGGCGTCAATCCAAACCTTCATTTTTTAAGCCTCAAAAACTGTAAATATCGTGTGGTCTGATCAACTATACATTGCCCCTAAAACTTGACCGTTTCGAATCAATTTGGCAGGGGCGTCCATATGCCTAATCCAATAAAGATCATGTGGCAGAATGTTGTACTTTGGAATTTTCGGAATGATCTCCTTGTATGCCAGCTTCACGTAAAGATATGGAAAGTTGGCGAACCATTGTGCTGGCATACCGCACTCAGCATACATTTTGGCTCCGGCGTAGCTGAAAAAAAATGAGGTGGTGAACATTCGACCAGCGTTTATCTCAGTTGGGCAAGGCGTTCCATCCGCGTTCTCCTTAAGGTCAACGCAGGCAATTCCACTGTATTTTGGGTCGATGGCAAGAACTGCCTCTGTTCCAATTTTGTTCACTTTTTCATCATTTATGGTTCGCTGGACAGCGGGCGTTCCAGTAACCTCAGAGGGCGCCAGTTGCGGATAAATGTATTCGAGTCTTTCTCTAGCCATGGAAGTTACGAGTTCGCCGTTTTTGAATAAGCTGTGGAAACCGATGTTTCTTCCGCCCAAAAATTCTTGGGCGATGAACTCCCAGTTTTTGCCTCGTGACCTCCAATATTTTATCCATGCTGAGGCTGTTTCTTCGCTTGTCGCTGGGGTGCTTCCTTTTCCTCCGGCTCCGTGTCTCGCCCTAATCCAGACAGGGGTTCCAAGCTCGTTGAAAGCCCTTTCAATGTCCTTTTCGCTCTTTATTTCTAGTGTATTCGGGGTTGTGATTCCAGCTTTTTTCCATGTGAGTGTTGAGAAGAACTTGTCTTGGCAGATTCTTATGGTTCTTTGGGATGGGAGGAAGGTTTCTGCTCTGAGTTTATTTCTGTTCTCTCCAATTACTAAAACTTCA
>Ga0315309_1001310_pt1 | contig 14932 bp, 20 predicted proteins | sample TDP4_MG_FD_203080 | JGI IMG/M metagenome (GOLD analysis project Ga0315309, IMG submission 203080) | Freshwater sediment microbial communities from Lake Towuti, South Sulawesi, Indonesia - TDP4 | ecosystem: Environmental > Aquatic > Freshwater > Lake > Sediment | place: Indonesia: South Sulawesi... | reverse complement strand
AATAAGAGCGGAACCGTTCAGTTAGAATGTCAAGCTGTCCTCTTTAGTATTTTAACTCCTCTTCTGCCACCAACGTAGACTGTGTCGGCAATACCTATGAAAAGTCCAGTTTCGATGATTCCTGGGATCGTTTTCAGTCGGTTTTCCAGTTGTTTCGGATTTTTAATAGTTCCAAAATCTGTGTCAAGAATGAAGTTGCCATTGTCAGTGATAAGTGGACCTAGCTTTCCCTTCGCCATTCTAACAATCGGCTTTCCACCTAGTTCTCGAAGTCTCTTGGTGACTGTGGGTGCAGCGAAGGGTAAAACCTCAATTGGAACATGCTGTTTCAGCCCTAGTTTTTTCGTAAGCTTTGTCTCGTCCACAATGATTATTAGCTGCCTTGCAGCTGCGTCTACAATTTTCTCCCTTGTTAATGCGGCTCCTCCACCCTTAATCATATTTAACTTTAAGTCAATTTGATCAGCGCCATCTATGGCTATGTCTGGGTGCGGAGCTTCATCCAGCGATGTTAAAGGTACGCCGCTCTCTACGGCCAGCCGCATTGTGTGGTAGGATGTAGGGATGCCTTTTACAGCTAATTTCTTCCTCTTTATAATTCGCCCTAATTCCTTGATTGCGTATTCGACTGTGCTTCCGCTGCCTAAACCAACAACATAACCATCTTTAATATGACTAATCGCTTTTAGGGCAGCCCTTCTTTTTGCATCTTCCCTCCAACTCAAGTAGGGTTTACCCCTCAGCCTTCTGTTTCCATCTGCTCCAAACGTTCAAGTTCCTTAATTACTTCAGCGCGAATTTCCTCAATTTTTTCTTCAACCTTAGTTTTTGGAGCCTTAGTGACTGGCTCTGCTGCAGCTCTTCTCGTTGGTCTTAATCTTTCCCTTTCTTCAACCACCGGTGCAACCAGTGTAGGCGCAACTAGTGCAGGCGCCTTAACTTCAGTTGCTGCAACATTTAACTGCGAGCGGAATTCTCCAATTTTCCTGTTAATTTCCTCAAACTTATTTTGAAACATACTGACGAGTTCAGCTTGAGTTCTTTCTAATTCGTGTAATCCAATTACGCTTTCATCATAGGTGAGCTTGCTTTCAACGCGCTTCTTATCTACCTGATAACGACTGACAAGCCGATCCCTTTCAACATCGCTTAGCTTTCCTTCAGCATGCGCCTCATACAAATGTGTTAAGGCGTAATCCACGATTTCCTTCTCAACGCCTAGAATTCTGAGTTCCTCTCTCGCCTTAACCGCCTCATTTTCAGTTATACTACGCTCAACTCTCATAGGCAACTTTGCCTCCATTAATGTAGGAATTTTTGGAGGAGCCGTAACAGGCCTTTCTTCTCTCTTCTCTTTCTCTTCTGGTCCTTCCTTCTTCCTAGACCAGTAAATTAGAAGCACAAAAATGACGCCGCCGAAGGCGACGAACACCCAAGGCATGACGTCCTCCAGCAATGTCAGCTCAAGAGATGGAAAAAACACGGCGTTCCCCCTCATCAAAACAAATGAGCCCATTAACAATGTGCCTGCATTCAACCTCCTATACATTTCTTGCATATGTTAATCTTTTCACCTTTACTATTTTCCAATACCTCGCATAATCTATATTTTCCACAATAATTACATTTAGCCCTAGCTAAGTCGATTGGAGCGTAGGCACATTTCTTAACAAGCCTAATAATTATGCAGCCCCTCATAGGCGCATGGGCTGGTGGCGTTAATAAGACGATTGGTAAAAATATTGAAACCTTTCAGGTGGGTCAAAAGCTTATAAAAATCAATTTCACTTCAATCCTTTAGCCGAGCGCCCGCCCTGGTAGCACAGCTTGGTAGTGCAACAGCATGGTAAGCTGTAGGTCGCGGGTTCAATTCCCGCCCAGGGCTCCACTTAAGAAAATTGCGGCGGTAGCTAAGTTTGGTCTAAAGCGCAGGGCTCAGGACCCTGTCCCGTAGGGGTTCGAGGGTTCAAATCCCTCCCGCCGCACCATCTAAAAACCTAGAAGAGTGGAAGCTTTAAAAACCAGAAAAGTAGAAATCCTCTGCTAAAGTGATGTTGGTTGGCATCCGAATTAGAAGTCATAGTACAATTACTTATGTCGTCTGCAGCTCTAATTGTAGCAATAATAACGATTTTAGTCAGTTTTCGGCTGATTAATTTCTTTAAAGGGTCCCCTTTTGAAAAACCTTGGAAAATTTTACTTCTAATCCCAGTTTTCATGGGAGGAATCGCTATCTGTGAACTATTGGACATAAACGTTCTCCGGGTACGTGCGACCTTAGCATTAGCGGCTTCAATAGTATTCCTTTACTGTATCACCATATTCTATCGAACTTGGAAATCAATAGGTAAAAGATAGCATGCCAGAAGTGAAAATCTCAGAGAGAATATACTTAATCGGCGGACCACAAATCTCGCATCCCTACGACTGCTATGTCTACTTGATCGACGGCTCACCAGGGTCATCAATAATCATAGATGCTGGCAGCGGCTTCGGCGTTAACGAAATAATTACTAACATTCAGAAACTCAAACTGGGTGCACAAGTTTCAACAATAATTAATACGCATTGCCACTTCGACCACGCGGGTGGAGATTCAAAGTTAAAAAGAACATTAAGATGCATGGTCGCCGCTCATAAGCTGGATGCAGAGGTAATTGAAACTGGGGATCAAGATCTAACAGCTGCAAAATGGATGGACATGAAATTTGAACCCTGCAAAGTTGACTGTAAAATAAGTGGGGACCCACTCAAAGACGATATAACAGTTGGAAGCTACAAACTTCTAGCAATTCACACGCCGGGGCATACTCCTGGGAGCCTATCACTATACGGCAACATAGAAGGAGAAAACATACTGTTCTGCGGAGACATAGGCGGACCATTTACACACGCTTGGAACAGTGATGTGGAAAATGCAAAATCCTCTGTGAAAAAATTACTAAAGCTTAATTCAACCTTACTCTGCGCTGGTCACGGCTACTTTAGAGGAAACATAAAAGAAGAACTAGAAAAACTCCTCAAAACCCTATGATGAGAATAAACATTCACCGATAGTCAAATCCCAATAAGTATAGTCGCCCTCCTCAACAAGCTTCTTCCACAATTAGCCTAATGCTCCTCAATAAACCCTTTATTTAACCCACCCATCTATACACATTTGACCTTTATTCTTTGTAACGTTTTTAGGCTGAGTAATGATCTTGGATGATTTGGGTGAAGATTTTGATTTCATTTAGTGCATCTTCTATCGGTCGCTCTACTGGTGGCATTGGATAGTATGCAGCCACAGTTTGTTTTACGTCTGGGGTGGGAGTTAGTTTTGCTCTATATGCCCAGTCTTGGGCTTTAATTTTTAATCCTTCAAAACCATTTGACTTGAACATTGAGAGAATTCTGGAGGAAGATATCTCGTTCGGAAGGCAAACGGTAGTCACCAGTGTCAACCCAACTCTTAAGTGGTAATGGTAAAGTTAGTTGTTTCGCGGTGAGTTTCAGTTTATATATTTTAATTATTATAAAACAATTAATAACTTTATTTAAATGCTTAAATATGGGGGACACCTTTACTTTATCGATAAAAATGGAAGAAACGAGCGACGATACGAACAGGATCCTGAATGATATTAGGACGTATTTGCGGATTACAGCTTTAGCAGCCGCAAGGCAGACCGCTATGAGGGTTCTCGATTCTTACGAGAAGGCCATCGTTTATAGCAAAATGGACGGAAAGACATCATCATACAAGATTGCAGACGCTACTGCAGTCCCTCAACGGACGGTTGCAGATTGGGCCGATGAATTTGTCAAGTCTAGTCTGGCATCGCCACCTAACGAATTCTATCAATCGCACAAAGCTTTGTTTTCTCTGAGTGAATTGTTCATAGACCTCACGACTTTGAAACGACGAAGGAAGCCAGACCAAATGCAGCGGCCCTCGCCATCACCAATAGTGAAAGAGACCATAGTTAACTCGGGAGAACAAGCATGACAGAATTCGAAGAAATCCTCAGCGAATTGCAGAAAATGTCGAAGGTATTGGTTCTAGCGAATGCAAAAGTAATCGAAGCGGAGCTATCAAAAATTGCAAGCACGAATGAGCGGAAGAAGATGTGGGTCTTAATCGACGGCAATCGGATGCCGAAAGACATCGCTGATCAAGTTAAGGTTACTCCAATGGCAGTTTCAAACTTTTTGACTGCAGCTGTCGCAGCTGGGTTTATTGAGTATAGCCGAGGTAAACCACCTCGTCGGACATTAGACTATGTACCTCCAGCCTGGATTGAGTTGGCGAAGTTGCCAGAAGCGGGCATCGAAATCGCCACAAGCGCTGAGCAAACCACAATTAATACTCCAAAGAAACAAACACCACCAGAGGTCGCTCAGTGACAAATGGAGATGAGTTGCAATCAATGACCACAAACGGAAAGTCTACGCAAGTAACAGAGTTAGATGTTCTGAAAGAAATTCTGCGATGGGTCAAGTTCTCGGGTATGAAAGAAGTTAGAACTATTTTGACCACAGTACTCGACGACAACCAAAAGCGAGTTGCATATCAGCTCAGCGATGGAACGAGGGGAACTGTTGAAATTGGAAAATCAGTCGGAATAAAGAGTACGGCAACTGTATCAAAACTATGGAAACAATGGGTGAAGTTGGGTTTAGGAGAATCAATTTCAGTCAAGGGCGGCGAAAGGTTCAGACGGTCGTTCGACTTAGAAGATTTTGGTATCGAAGTCAATTCTGGGAAAGCGAATGAACCAACTGCCGAATTACCCGCGGAGAGCATACCGCAAGAAGGGGTGCCTAAACTTGAAGAATTCCAACAAACTTCAGAGGCGAAGAAAAATGAGTGATGGTAAGCTTGACGACATCAAGTCTCTGCTGGAGGATATCAAAGGCCTGCTACTTGTCGCGAATCAAGACAAGCTCGATGATATGAAGCAGAAGTTATTGAAGCCAGGATCGATTGAGAACCAAGTTTACGAACTCTGCGATGGGACGAACACAGCTCAGGATATTGCGACCAAAATACAAAAGTCAACAGATTATACTAATGCTGTAATCAGCAATCTACGGCGAAAGGGATTGGTAAGGACATTGGAAATAGAAGGCAAGAGAATTACCGTTCAAATATTCTAGGTGAATCGTTTGCCAGAGACTCCCGAAGCTCATAAAGAAATAATCGCAATAAAGAGAGAAGTTCAAGAGATTCGACAAACGCAAGACGCAGAAATCCATCACAATCGTCAAAAATGGGAAGAGTATGTCTTCAGATTGTTGCAGAACCGAACCGATATGATGCGAGTTCTGCTGGCGATAGATGGAACCAAATCTGCGAAAGACTTGGAGAAGGAGTGTAACTTGTACCAAATGAAGTGCTGGCGACTCATAGACCAATTACAAAGAGAAGGGGTCATCTATAAACTTGAAGAGACCAAGAAGGGCAGCCCTATTTATGCCAAATCTAGATGGTACATTGTCCTTCGTCTCGATGAAAAGGTTCAGAAGAAACTCGCAGCTCTGACTTCACAACCAACAGAGACCGTTATATCGCAAACTATCTTGGGAGAAGGAAATGTCGAGAACCAATCACAACCCGAAAATAGCGTTGATCAACCGAGTGCTTAATTTCGTTCTCGCCAGAGGTTGGACCAATTATGACAGCTTCAGTTTTAATTTAGCCCGAAGAATCGCTAGAAGCAAATCGCGATCAATTGGCCAAGTAATCAAAACAATTGAGGAACAAAAGGAAAAACAGGCGAACAAAAATGGATGAACAGCAATTTAAACAATTGTCGAATAAGATGGACACTATAATTAAGTTAGTTGCTTTGAGTGCAGTTGAGGGGAAAGAGCTCAAGAAGCAGGTTTCAATACTTTCCTCAATTGGATTCCAACCTAAACAAATAGCCGATATGCTTGGCAAGACGCCCAATCACATAAGTGTACTATTACATAAATTACACAAAGAAGAGAGCCAGCAAAAAGAGGAAGTTAGTGAAGAAAGCCAAACTAGTCAAACGTAAGGTATAACAAATCCTGAATAAAGGTAGAAAGGATTGTTCATTGGCAGGTTTTCTAAGGAGGTTTTTCGTTGGGTGAGGTAAATAATCACGTAGAAATTGTTAAGATTCGAAATGAGCTTGAGGAAATCAAAGAAGAGCTTTACGATCGATGGCATCAAGATAAGGACCTTTACCTGAAAAGAGTTGACAAGGCGCTAGATAAGAATCAATTGAGAGTCAAGATTTTTCTCGCCATCGATGGCATCAGATCAGTCAAAGAGATTGAAGCTGAGATTAATTCATCTCACGTGAGCGTGTGGCGCGCTTTTAAACATTTGTACAAAGAAGGAATAACGCGAAAAATTGGGAGCAAATCAGGGAGTCTTATTTATATCAAGAAACCTTGGATAAAGGTCCTTAATATCGACGACTACGTGAGAGAAAATTATCCAGAGAGACCTTCAATTGAAACGCCGCCTTAACACTTCAACGGCAATAGCAGTATTGAACATAGTGCTGAACTATATTCTGTCGAGAAGGTGGAGAGACTACGATGATTTTTCCCTTCAACTTACCAAGAGAATTCTAGCAAAGAATCCTAGGACAGAGAATGAACTTAGTAATTTACTTTTTAAAACGGGCGGCCAATTTTTCAAGCTGAATGGCGTGTCAAAACAAGATTTTGTGAACGGTTTTCCATTACGCCGTGTAATAGAAAAGATGAACTCTCCTTTAATGTTTAATGATAGACAGATTGCACAGGTGCACCGTACAATTCAGCTTCGTAAACCAAATATTGAGAGAATATACGTCGAGAACATAGATTCTTTCTCAAAAGCAAAAACTGTGAGCAGGGGCGAAGTACAAAATTTAGTGCCAATAGATATCTCAGAAAGTTTCGTCAAAGAAGCTTTTTGTAAAATACTTTCTGTATCTCCTCCACGGGATTGGGGAGGCGAAAGAAGCGATTTATATGCTGATGTTAGGTATCTTGGCAGATTGATTCCAGCTGCTTTTATGCTTAAAGGTAGGGGGACCCTAGGAAAACTTACAGTGAGAAAATGCGGCAAAAATGGAGATCAAATACTACGATTAATAGAAGAACCAGCAAGACTTTTTGTTGTTCAACATGTAGACTCCATAGACTCTAATGTAATTAGATTGCTAGAAATTGCTGTAGGAAGCGTTGCAAAGGAAACTCAAAAGCTCTACTATTGCGTGTTGAATGGAATAGAAACTGCTCGTATATTGCTGGCTTATGGTTTCATAAATTTAAAATGAACCTATGCAAGTTATTTTCCAGCTGCTTGTAAAAGATCCTGTCTAACTAGAACTAGCGTTTTATCGCTTGAATAGTTTCAGTTACCTGACCTTTCTCCTTAGCTTAACTAACGTTACTAACGTTTTTAGGCTCACTAACGTTTTGCTTACTAACGTTTTCAGATCTACTTACGTTTTCCAGCCTAACATTCCTCGCAAACATTAACCCTTCCATCTTCTTTTACGATCATGTTTGATTTATATAAGAGGTAGCGGAGTCTCAAGAATATGGAATTTCATTGCCCGCTTTGCGGTCAGCCAGTTTCAAAATCTGTTTTCGACAAAATTACGGGTATCTGGAAAGCGCGACAAAAGGCGTTAGCTGAAATTAAAAAACAGAGGGTAAAACTCAATAAAGAGTTCAAGCTAGAAAAGAGAAAATTCGCCGAGAAACTTGCGGTGGAAAGGAAGAAGTTCGCACAGCAGAGGACTGTTGCAATTCAGAAAGCTGTTAGCTTGAAAACCAGACAGTACGAAAGGCAGATTGGAGAGCTCAAGCAGAAGGAACAGATGATAAAGGAACAGGCGCAACGCCAGATAGATAGAACGGCCGCGAAAGCACACATCGAAGCTGAGCGCATTGCTAAATCCAAGTTCAGCGAGTTTAAGAAAGAACACCGCGCGGACATCAAGAAGCAACTGAAGCTAGAGAGAGAGTACATAAAACATCAGACTGAGCTAAAATATAAGCGCCTCGACATGAGCTTCCGTAATGCACTACGGCGAATGGACGTCCAGAGTAAAACAATCAGCGCACAGAAAAGCGAAATACAAGAACTGAAGAACCAACTCGAAAGACAGACCACACCGCAACTTGAAGGCTTGCTTTACGAGGAGCAGCTCGCGAAGGAACTGAAAAAGTGCTTTCCAGATGATTATATCCAACACACGGGGAAGGGGGGAGATGTCCTTCAAAGAGTTATGCAGGACAAACAACAGGTCGGTTTAATAGTGTATGAATGTAAGCGCGTTAAGCACTACTCGACTCAGTACGTAAAGCAAACCGCAAAAGCCAAGAATGAAAGAAATGCGGACTTCGCCATTTTAGTAACGAACGCAATGAAAAAGGGAACCCAGGGTTTCTTCGTGGAAAGGAATGTTATAGTTGTCCATGTAGCTGGCGTACTGTCAGTAGCCGGAATCCTACGGAGTCAAATCGTCCAAATTGCGAGGATGAAGCTCGGGCAGCTCCAGAAGGATAAAGCAATAAAGCTCGTCTTTGATTACCTCGAGGGCCCAGAGTTTGCAAATTCCATGGACTCGATTATACAGGAGAGCATCTCCGTCAGCAAAGATCTGATAGACGAGGTCAAAAAGCATATGGCGACATGGAAGAAGAGGCGCGCTTCTTACAGGGCAATCTATGAGGAAGCAACTATCGTTAAGGGTAAGAGCAAAGACTTGTTGAGCGGAAAATCTGTACCCAAGATTCAAAAGACAGCCTTCCCCGTGCTCGTGAAGCTCCCAGAGGTAGAGGAGCCTGAGCAAAAAGTGCCGATTGAAATTGTAGTTCCAATCAGAAAGAAGAAATCAGTCAAGGTTTATAACTCAAGCTTTACTTAACGATTTACCCAATGGTCCTTTGATAGACTCTTTCAATGTTTTGATGAATACTGCCCATGTAATATCTCCGTTCATCCATAGAACCATGTCCCTTGTATGATACTTTAGAAGTCTGAGGAAGCTCGGCCATGTATAACCCTCGGCCTCAAGTATATCTTTCCATTTACACTCCTTCCACAAATAGCTCGGTACCTTGTTTCCAGCCCAGGCAGCTAATGGATCCCAGTCTATACTGCTACTTTCTTTTCCTAAAATCGATTTAAGTTCAAGAATATCCTTTTTAACTTCTAATGGCTCTGGAGGAACTGGTAACTCATTATTAGTTGGCAAATTTTTTAACCCCTATGTACATATGGCTATGTAGTTAGTACTATTTAAAATTTTCAGCTGCTACAATTTCTGAGCGGAGCATGCAGTAGGGGTCAAAACCAAGGTCAAATTACGGTAAGCAAGCTCTTTCTCGGCGCCTAAAAACTAAGCGAGTTACTTGACTTTATTCCGTTGACTTATCTGAAAATCAAAAGCTTTTTTCATTATTTCTATAGGAATGGATGATGGAATAATTTTAAGCTCGACGTAAGGATCAATAAGTTTTCTATAGTATTCGGGAAATGATTCCTTACTATCCGCCTTCTCTTCCTTGAATCTTGAAGCAAGAAGTTTATCTAGCCGCTGTTCAAGATTTGTTAGCCCTGATTCTTTTATTAAGTCCTTCTTAATAGGCTTCAATTTCTTGTCCGCAACATACTTAACCACCAGCTTTATGTCTTCCCCTATTAATTGTCCATACGTTTCTATAGTTTCATGGAGTTTTCTTTCGTTTGGGGGTGAACCATGCCCCATTCCTGGACAGCTTTTCTCATAGTTTATATCATTAATATTTTCAGCTACTACGAATGGATAGAATTTACATAGTAGAGGTCTTGCGGGATAGATGAAACAACTCGTTTCTAGAGGATTATGAAACACGCATCTTTTAGTTGTTGGATAAAAGTGAATTATATGATTGTGAACAAGAGTTGCTTCTTCAAAGCATTCTAGCCCAAATGGCATATAAAAATTGAAGAGCGTATTTCTATACTGCGCTTCTAATTTCTTATCATATTCGATAAGCCTACCGGTACATGTACAACAATCACGAATGAATTGTTCAAATTGCCCAGAATTCTTTGTTTTTAAATGAGCGAGTATGGCTTTAATTTCCGCAGTAGATACAATTAGATTTTGCCTATAGCAACAGCTTCCACATCTTTGACATTCGAAGGATTCCCCTTTCCACTTTGCATAAATTTCGTTGCCCATAGTCTGTTTTCAGAACAATACATATTTTGATGAGTTTAATGAATTTTATTCCTCGAAATCTTTTCACTGTCTGTTATGTTGAGTTGGTTGAGTTGGGATATTCAAAGAAAGCGCGCGTAGGATATGCTAGGTTGCTATCAGAAGATGGTTTAGAACTTATATATACGCGAGACAACTATCGATTAACGTGATCTTTTTGTCCTTCAATTTGTCCGCTCCAAGTCCTGAACACCAAAGAATAGTGGGGGCGTTGAAGGGAATTTTGGAGCAACAATATGGTTACACTATAACTTGTGGTGATTACGGCAGCCTTCAGCCATGCCAATTAGAGATTAACTTCCGCCCTGATTTAGGTGGAAACAACCCGAGCAACAAGCACGTAGTTATTGGCGGGGCGGAAAGATGCGAAGAACTGCAAAAACAACAAACATTAGATCAGATTAAAGCGTTTGCAGATTATATCAAGGACAGACAATTTTATTTTCTGCATATAGCAGTTCCAAAAGATTGTCTCTCAAAACTTACAAGTATTCTTGAGCAATTGGGTTTAGCTGATAGGACAGATATTGTGAAACATGGTGTATGAGCTATTTTTCGAATTACAGATAAAATAATACATAATCTAGTAGCCATTTCAAGTTCTATATGCTACCACTTTTCAGCCGTATAGATAAAGCAGCTCCTCATTTTCTTTTCCGCAAGCGTTTCACAAGTGTCGGCAGGTTGTATATGAAGGCGAGTAAGAATAGGATTACTATAATACCTAGACAAAGACGACTATAGACAGTGGCGCCGCTACCAACTCAAAGAAGAAAAGGGCCACGAAACAATAGAAACAACAACAGACCGACTGAAGAATTTCTGCGACAAAATTAAGGTCCCGTATGATAAAATCGAAGTCGCGGACTTCCCTAAAGAAATTAACCGCATTGAGCTGGCGGAACTCTGGACACACATACTTAATGAAGGTTCAATTTTTCTAATAACAAAGGAAGAAAAACGGTGGAGATTAAGCTATGCTAATGAAGACCCAACCCTCGTTAACGACTTCAAGGAAGTTTGTGAGAAACTCGGCAGCTTTGCATATTTGCGTCCTAAAGAGAAACTCTTTGAATTTGAAACCAGAGGAATTCCTGCTGGCGTCTTGAAGGCCTCGGGGTATCGAGAGGGAAAGAAAACAATTGTTAACCCCGAGCTGCCTAAGCCCCTTCGTGAGGACTTTGAACTGTGGAAAAGGCATCTGGGGCTCACACTCGCTGAAGAAGGCCACATAGAATTAGCGGAAAAGGGACGGAGACTACAAATGGGCGTGTCGTATAGTAGAAGCGTAGATATAACGGATTCTTTGCCTTCATGGTTCATTGAACGCCTCGAGCCTGGCAACAGATACCTTGAGAGTGACTTGGAACATTTACTGGGTGAAAGATGGTCTGAAATAGAGCCGATTGTTACGGACAGCAAAAAAGCTTCAAAATTGCTAAGGGATGAGTTGGAGACATTCAACCGACTTCATAATTTCGAAGTAAAGGAGTTAAAATGTAATTTCAATGCGCTCCATTTTTCGAAGAAGAGACGCATAACGGCAGAGTTTGGAGTATGCACTTTTCGAGGTGAAGTTGTTGATATATTCGCCCGATATTATCGACCTCCAGAGGGAACGTGGAAAAGAGTTCTGTTCGATAGGTACTATGATTTCTACTTAAAACATAGAGGAAAAAAGTTGAGTGATGAGGATTTAAAGGAATTTAATGAATTAAAGAAAGAATATCCTTCAGGCGGTGTGCCTGACTGGTGGAAGAAACAGAAACTCAGGGAGTTGGGGTGGAAATTTGAGTAAAAAGTATAAAGAGTACACGGCTGAAGAGCTCGACAAATTGGTACTCGATGCATTTCAACACTACAAACGAGATCCATCTCAGAACGAATTAGAGGAGGAGGAATTCATCGCCTACTTTATGAAGTTTGTCGGAATGAATGAAGAGGAGGCTGAACACGTAGTTCATGAAGCAGAGGGTGAATGCATACTGTACAGCTGCGGATTGGAAACTTCAGGCGGAAGAGACGTCGTGTACGGGTACATTTATCCCAACTCGCGAAAAGAGGTGAAGGAAAACAGAGAATACTTAGCCAAAAGAGAAATGGAAAAAATCGAAAGAGAAGATGAATTCTACTCTGAGTCTGAGTAAACTTCAGCTCATTTCTCAACGCATCAATGAATGAAGCAGTGAATCTAAGGCGTTATTTGAGAACATTCAAACCAGTGGGCATGCTCCGACCGGGATTTGAACCCGGGTCTCCGGCTCGAAAGGCCGGAATACTTGACCGGACTATACTATCGGAGCATCTGAGCCATAGAGGTTGAAACCGCTTAATACTAAAATTTTTTGTGGTTAAAAACTTAGGTGGGCCCACGGGGATTTGAACCCCAGACCAACAGGTTATGAGCCTGTCGCTCTACCAAGCTGAGCTATGGGCCCGTGTGTCAAGATAAAACGGGTTTCAGTTTTCATTTAAGGTTTACTTGAGTGGCGCCGGCGGACGGATTTTCGGTAGTTCCTCTCGAACCGTCGACCAACGGGTTAACAGCATCAGCCTTAATGGAGGCTTGCCCACTAAGTCCGCTGCGCTACCAACTGCGCCACGCCGGCTCAATTTTTAGAGATTATTGGTTCTATTTATTCTATTCTTACGGTAAAAGCTAGAAATCCGAGGATGAACACAGTTACGCCTGCTATTATGAAGAGTGATTGGTAACTGCCTAAGAAGCTCACGTTTGAGTAAGCTATGTAGACTGTGAGAGTTCCTATTATTATGAAAGTTAATCCGATGAGTCGGATGAGGGTGTTTATTCTGCTAGGTTTTTTTAATTCGCTTGACGCTGCTCATCCCTTCTTTAGATAGTAATAGACTGTTCTAAGCGGTAATCCGGTTTTAATAGAGATCATCTTAGCAGTCTTTCCTTCTTTAGCTAGTTTAAACACTGAGTCTATTTTTTCCTTACTTCGTGTTCTAGGTCTTCCTTGAGGCCTATTCGATGAAATTAATTTTACTCCAACCTTATTTAATGCATTTTTTATTTTTCTAGGTGTTTCCTCGTATAGACTTCTTGGAATCTGAATCAGCTTAACACTTGGCGCCTTATTTAGGATCGAAACAATGATCTGAATGCTTGGGCGCATATCTATGTAAACCTCCTTAGCGCTAGGATTGAGTTCGCTCTGTATCTTACGAAGCAGTTCAGTTCTATTTCTCGCCCTTATCGTATCCATCCTAGGTCTCCTTCAATGCTTCAACGAACCCCTTTGCCCTAGTTGTCCTCGGAACCTCTATCTTTGCCAGTTTATCTCTTCCACTCTCTGGCAATTCACTACTAATGTTAACTTGAGCAAGTTTCTCCAAGGCTTTTATGCCTTCAGATTTGGTTGTGTTAAAAAATTTTGCTGCTTGAGATAGTTCATGTTTTGAAGTTAAGTGAAGTAGGGCTGCAGCCATTCCTCTGCTTGATAGTAGGCCTAAGCTCCGTATTTTTTGCTCGTAATTTCTTTCAATGGTGAATTTTAGGCGGATAACTTCGAGTGGAATTGCTTCTTCGGTTAAGCCCAGCGTTTTTGCTGCAAACGCTGAATCTTCATCCCTTAATATGGTGAAGACGGGTTCTATTATGCTGATTTGAGGGCTACTCTCTAAGTATGGAAATGCTCCTGCCAATCTTCTTCTTGATTTTGGAGATTTTAGTAGAAAGTAACGCGCCAGATCGTGGATAAGAACATATATTGGAAGTTTTAGCAGAGTTTTTTCAGCATCAATTTTTCTAGATATGATTCGAACTTGGCTTTTTTTAGAAAACCATACATCATAAGTTAAACTCACATATGCAAGCGCGATGCACGCCCTTGTGTATCTATCATTCAGCAGAACTGGTTGTGTACGGCGATATCTAATTGACTCAATTCTTGCAGAGGGACCGAATCTCTCTCTAATAACCGCCTCATAGTTAACTGCTTCTCTAGCCTCTGTACTAAAGCGGACGCGTCGCCTGAAAATTTTATCTCCAGCTCGGACTCGAACTATAATTGAAAATGACTTCACACTTCTTCCAACACTTTCCCTCAAATATCTGGTTATTCTTCCATATGTAGCTCGAGCATAACTTGAAAGCTGCGTTATTCTCCTCATATAGTCTCCTGACAATGGTAGATATGGGATAAGTTCTATGCGAAAAACACCCGCACTATTCGGCGTAAATAATATTTTAGATGAACCACAGTTCTGACATCTGTTTGTGCTGATTGCTTTAAGAGCTATTTTTCCTCTGAGAAACTTTCCACAATCTTGGCACCAAACCGCACAGTATTCAGTTAGATGATTTATCGCTATCCTATGCGCAGCCAACGCTGCTCTTAAACGGTCAATAATCGCTTTTATAGCGGATATCTGCACACTTCTAATTTTCGCATAACGCATCAGGTAGCCAATCTCAGATGGGTGTTCTTCAGGTGTTTCTCTTACTGCGGTTGTACCCATCATTCTTGGAGTTGGGTATGGAGTGTAAACACCGCCTCGAAATTCTATATCATTTCTTAAGAGATCCAGATCATCGTAATCCTTTAAGAGAATCCTGTAGATTTCTAAGAAATATTTTGGATCCCGCCGCAGTCTGGGTAAGTTGATGTTTGCACCGAGTTCCTCAATTATGTTGAGAAGTCTCTCAGCTTTCCCAGCTAATGGATACGCCTCCG
>Ga0315309_1001308_pt1 | contig 14950 bp, 11 predicted proteins | sample TDP4_MG_FD_203080 | JGI IMG/M metagenome (GOLD analysis project Ga0315309, IMG submission 203080) | Freshwater sediment microbial communities from Lake Towuti, South Sulawesi, Indonesia - TDP4 | ecosystem: Environmental > Aquatic > Freshwater > Lake > Sediment | place: Indonesia: South Sulawesi... | reverse complement strand
ACGCCTTGGACCGCAACCCACCGCGTCTCTGGCTGAGTGCCTGACACCACTTGCAGAGCCTAGAACGTCGACGATTGCTACTCTCATATTGCTTCCCATTTTCATCATGGTGTTCCTAACATCTCTGTTAAGCGGATTAGAACATTGCGCTTAGAAAATCCTTAAATATGTCGCTTGAGAAATATCATTCAAAGAGCATGTGCTAGGAGACTTTGAGCAGAACAACAGGTTGATTAGTTTTATGGCTGAGATTTGTCCTACGTGTGGCCTACCAAAAGATCTTTGCGTCTGTCAAGAGATAGTCAAAGAGGAGCAGAGAATCAAAGTCCGCGTTGAAAACAGAAAGTGGCACAAGGAAGTAACCGTAATTGAGGGAATTAATGAGAAAGACGTAGACTTGCATGAACTATCGACAAAACTCAAAAGTAAATGTGCATGTGGCGGGACTGCAAAAAATGGCAGAATAGAGTTACAGGGTGACCACAAGGAAGAAGTGAAAGGTCTTCTGGTACAACTTGGTTTTCCAGAGCAAAACATCGATGTTCAATAGAAGCGGATTGAGCAGCTGAATCATCTTTCTGCGGGTGATTTCCGCGTCTCAACAGGCAGTGCATACTCCCCTTTTTTCTTGAAGTGGAGATCAATTTCAGCGCAGGCGAGAAACTGTATTCTACTTTCTCCGCGTGTTCCCGTTTTTGCCTTCGGAGCATTACGCCCCTCTGATCCTCTTCCAATAGAATAGTACCTTAACTCCTTCTAGGCATCGGCTCCAAGTAATCACGGGGAAGGGGTGTATAAGGATTTTCATGGACCTACTTATAAGGAGCAAAAGGATGTCGACCCAGCTATCAGTGGCGACTTAGTAAGTAAGAACGCAAGAAGCGTAAGCTATATCTAGGTTTCTGAATCAGATTATAGTATCTCTCGGGAGTTGATCAGAGATGAAGGTGGGCATAAATGGGTTTGGAAGAATCGGCAGAAACTTCATTAGAGCCGCATTCAGAGACAGCTCTTTTTCTCGGAAGTTCCAAGTTGTCGCTGTAAACGATATCACTGATGCAAAGACACTTGCTTACCTATTCAAGTACGACTCAATTCTGGGAGTTTACGATGGGGAGGTCTCGTCACCGGATGATAATACTATCACTATAGATGGATGGAAGATTGGAGTCCTACGCCAAGCCGATCCGGCGAAGCTCCCTTGGAAAGCGCTGTCAGTTGATATTGTTCTTGAATCGTCTGGAAGATTCACAGCAAAGGTGGACGCTATGAAGCACATCCAAGCAGGAGCGAAGAAAGTCTTGATTTCGGCGCCTTCAAAGGATGCCGACGTAAATGTGGTAATGGGAGTCAACCAATCCAAGTATGATCCTGCCAAACATGATGTGATCTCCATGGCATCGTGTACAACGGGTGCCCTTGCGCCCGTTGTGAAGGTACTGAATGATGCCTTCGGGATCGAAAAAGGCTTCATGACCACAGCTCATGCTTATACTATGGATCAAAGACTTCTGGATGCTCCACATAGTGATCTTCGTCGGGCAAGAGCTGCTGCCGTCTCCATTATTCCAACCACTACAGGCGCAGCATCGGCTATTGGTTTAGTTCTGCCAGAGTTAGATGGGAAGCTGGACGGACTGGCTTTAAGAGTCCCCGTTCCTGACGTTTCAATAAACGATCTCGTGGTTGTACTGAAGAAGCAGGTGACCTTGCAGGAAGTGAAGGATGCCCTCAAGAACGCCGCCTCAACCAACCTAAAGGGCGTGATGGAGTACACTGAGGAACCAGTTGTCTCATCAGATATCTGCCACAATCCTCACTCTTCAGTAGTCGATGGATTGAGCATAAATGTTCTTGGCAAGAAGAATAACTTGGTCAAGGTTCTTGCTTGGTATGACAACGAATGGGGTTACTCTTGTAGACTGGTGGATCTTGTGAGATATATCGGCGATCGTATGGCTTAAGGAATGAAACTTGCTTCAGATGGGTACTTTCGAGAAACGTGTAGGAGACTTAAATAGATTACTTGCATTATTTCGAGTATGAGCGTCGGGTTGGCAGCTTATGACTGTCAAGGTAGCATTAAAAGTAGGGTGTGTCAAGAAATGTATTTGATTGGTGAGGCAATGGTGGGAGAGGGAGACGAGGTCGCTCACATTGACCTTATACTAGGAGACAAGAGCGGACCCGTAGGGAATGCCTTTGCTGATAGTCTATCTCATCTTTCGGCTGGCCATACTCCCATACTTGCCGTTATTCGCCCTAATTTGCCATCGAAGCCGTATACGCTGGTAGTTCCGAAGGTAACTGTCAAGGACATCGATGAAGCGAATAAGATATTTGGTCCCGCTCAAGCGGCCGTAGCCAAGGCAGTGGCTGATGCCGTGGAGGAAGGACTCTTTCCAAAAGATGTCTTAGAGGATACCGTGATAATCGCATCGGTCTTTGTCAATCCGAAAGCTAGCGATTACAGGAAGATCTATCATTACAATTATAGTGCAACGAAGCTGGCGTTGAAAAGAGCTATGACAGGATATCCAAGTTTAGATAAGCTCATGTATGAGAAAGATAGGGCCAAGCATCCAATCATGGGGTTCCGGGTTCCCAGACTTTGGAGACCTCCGTACCTCCAGATAGCATTGGATGTCCCAGACCTTCAAAAGTCGATGAGAGTTGTTGAGTCTGTTCCGACAAGTGACAGGATAATTCTTGAGGCGGGTACACCTCTCATCAAGAAATATGGCACAAGCGTAATAAAAGAGCTTAGGACGATGGCTAGGGATGTTTTCATCGTAGCGGATCTTAAGACGCTGGATGTCGGAAAGGTCGAAGTGGACATCGCCTACGATCAGACAGCTGATGCCGTAGTCGCATCAGGTCTGGCCGCCGCTGCCACTCTTGATGGGTTCATTTATGAAGCGAAAAGGCTTGGAATATATGCGATGCTGGATATGATGAATGTTGAGGACCCGATAAAGAAGCTATCCTCTCTTAAGGAACTGCCTGATGTTGTGATACTCCATCGTTCTATAGATGTTGAGAGGGCTGGCGGTGAAGGTGCTTGGAACGTGAAGGAGCTGAAGGAAGCTTTCAAAGGAAAGAAGATTTTGGTAGCTGTTGCTGGTGGAGTCACTCCTGACAAGGTAGCCAACGCACTCAAGCAGGGCGCCGACATACTCATTGTTGGAAGATACATAACACAGTCCAAGGATGTGGAGAGATCAGTTAGGGAATTCATCGTAAAACTTCCAGAGTCCGAGATCGACCTGCTTCGTGAACATGTCGAATGATCCTACGAACCTCCTCCGCCCTCTATTTTTCTCCATGAGGAGACAGTCTTTTCTCGTCATGATCAATTCTTCATTCTGCTTAGGATCTTGAGTATGGTTCACATCATTTCTCTTATAGACTTTTGACAGCGGGCTTGCTGGGTTTATATCTTGTCTTCTTTCAAACAATGAGTATGACTAGACACGTTCAGAAGCGCCCAACGGTGGATAGGAAATGCCATGTCTGAAAAAGATGTCACTGGTTCCAATTCTATTCACTCTTTTACTGCTCACGTTCGCAGTCTGTGGTAGTAAGGGACAAGGTGAGATGACCCGCATCCACTATATTGAGACGGACAAGAGCGTCTATGAAGTTGGACAGAATGTGAACATTACGGCGGCTTGGTATATCGATTACGGCGGTGGATTTGAATGCAGTGAAGGAGTTATCTCATGTTTACGAGGAGGATCAATCATTGACTTCAGGGAATGGCTCAATGAGCCACAAGGATACCATGTTCACAACGCGCTTTTCCTATTGAATCCAAATAATTGGAATCCAGGCAAAGCTGGAGAGAATGGAACTGCGGAGTGCTTGCTTTCTTTACCGATGGATGTGGATTATCATACCGAACAATTGGACTGTATGTTCATAGTGGAACGTGCAAGGCAGGACTGTTCGTTGAATGACGTCATTCCTTCTCAGGCTCTGGCAAATGCCAGTTCAATATCACTGTATTTCAGAGCGAGTAATGTAAATAACTCTTCGTTCGCAGTAAGTCTAAACAGTGTCTATTACAACATCACCAACCCATTCGGTTGTACGATCATAGTCAATAATAGGACGACTACGGACGCTGAAGGGAACTTCATCATTTCATTTGACCCAGGTTTCACTCATGGAGACTACGTAGTATCACTAAGAAGTTCCGAAAACGGGAAGTATCTTGAGGGGCGATTCGCCTATAATTTGACTGTAGGAAGAAGCCCTATCCCAACTGCGCTAGAAGTAAATTGGAGGTATACAGGAAATACCTTTAATTCCTCTGAGACTTATGCCTTGGAGCCCGTTGAGATCTCAGCCCGACTGGCACAGTCACTTAATGGAATCGGTATCAGCCATCAGCAAATAATTTTCACCGTCTTTGATTCCTTGAGCTTGAAAACTGTTTCTCAATCGAAAGAGACAACCAATGCCTCAGGGTTTGCAACTCATACTCTTATCACACCATACAAAGGGAGATTCGTCTTAAGGGCATCGTATAGCGGGTTGTACGGCACATGGCTCCCTTCACTCGATGCATCGATCTATCCAATAAAGGCAAGGGCAAGAGAGCTCTCCATAGACGAACTAGTAGGTCTACCATCAGTTATCAAAATGGATCAAGTGTACCATGTGAAATATGTTGTGTTTGACGCATTATCCAAATGTCCAGTTTCAAATCTTAGCATAATGCTAAGCGCAGATGATCTTCTACTGGCAAATGGTACTACTGACGAGGACGGAATCGCCGAAATTAGCATACGTATTCCTACTGATAGATGGGATCTGGCTGGGAACCTAACTCTGTTCACTGAGATATTTACCGGATCTGTGAAAGGAATCTATAGTAACAACTCGATATCCGAACATCTGCTCTGTAAGATCCCGACAGTCACCAAGTTAAACATCTATCCGCGGGATATGGTTGAGAATGGTGGAACAGTATTTGTTTCTGCACAACTTCAGTCATTCAACCTCACCCCAATTTCGGCTGAGCGTGTCACATTCACGGTATTCGTCGATCAGAAAAGCAGCCCATTCATTAACATAACAAAAGTAACTGACGCCCAAGGCATGTGTAATGTCTCATTGAAACTGTCGGAATCCGGTTTCGTAACGATAGTAGCAGACTTCAATGGGAACCTCATCTTTAACTACTCTAACGATACATGCTCCGCCTCGGTTTTTCCAGAGTTCTTTGGACGTCTCTCTTCGTCAATTCCTGCAACGTTTTTGACATGTCTTTTCTCCATCGCCTCAGCGCTATTCGTAAGGAGAGGAAAGCGAAAAGCAAGCTGGGATCATGTGACCATCCCCTGAGACTCCCAAGAAAATAACGGTTCACCATCATCGCTTCAGGAATTAATCCAAGGGACTTCCTTTCAAGGTCCTATTTCAGAGAGGTTTCCTCGACCCAGCGTGTCACACGCTTTCCCGTCTCTCTAATTATGAGATGTTCTTTCTTGAAGATGGGTGCCTCATGCTTGTATCTTTCAACAGCTTCTCTCAAGGCTTCGAACACGTCATTCCGGTGTCCCCCAGCAACAACAACATAGATTAGGTCATCGCCTGGAGCGAATTCTCCGAGATTATGGTAGATTCTGACATCAGCGATTCCCTCTTTTTTCTTCATTTCCGCACAAATAGTAGATAGTGCCGTATCCGCTTTTTCCTCATATGCCTCAATTTCTAACTTGGTAACCTCGTGACCTTCCGGGCTTTTTTCTCTAACAACTCCTATGAAAATGCCTATGGCCCCTACCGCCTCAAAACTAGAGTTCTCCTTTAGACTTCTCAGGATATCATCGAAAGATAATTCACCTTTCTTGTAGACTCCGGCTGGCTTCAAATACAGACCTCCTCGTTCAGACACTGTATACAATATGCGATCTTCACTTTTTACATATACCCCCAAAGATCACTAAGGGATAATATTCTCGTACCACGAGATTTTGACTGACTATGCGACTCAATCAGAATCAGTCTCTCTTACGGCACTCAGACTCAACAAAATCGTATAGGGATTCAGCAACTCTTTTAAGTGAGACATTATTTACTTTCTACAAAAATGTAGCTATAAGCGCAGGGGTAGCCAAGCTGGCCAAAGAAACTGCGTCGACCTAAGGCGGTGGACTCAAGATCCACTCTCGAAATGAGCGAAGATACGAGTAACACTCCGAATTCACCACGAGAAGGAGTTCGGGGGTTCGAATGTTCCCCTTCATGGGGGAGCTGGAAATCCCTCCCCCTGCACCAGTCAACACTGCTGTGTTCTCGTCACGCGAATCTCAACTTGGGCTGTGAATACTGTTCATCATTGTTATTCCAATTCAGCAGCCATTTCACCCTATCTTGGTAAGACAAAGACTTCAGACGGTCAGGGCTCTACGACAGTACCAAGTCTTCTTCCTTCTATAGCAAGCAGAATGTTCTCAGGGTTTGAACCATTGATCACTATTATCTTAGCCTTCTCGCACTCAAGAATCTTAATTGATCGAAGATCCAGTATCTCATGCGTTCCTGGCTTGTGTTCTTCTTGGGAGACTATCTTATGCAAATCGCTGTAACTCAGTCTGTCAAACTTCTTGGCCGTTGGGAACTTCCTGGGATCCGCGTCGTAGATTCCATCCTGATCTGTGGCTTTTACCAAGATTTTGGAATTAATCGATTTAAGAACGATCGCGGCGACTGTATCAGTCGTTATTCCCGGTCTCAACCCCCCAAGAACAACAATCTTTTCTGCCGCTAGAAGCCTACTGACTTGCTTAACCGACGAAGGGATCTCCTTGGAACTGCTCTCACCTAATGCTCGAGCAATCAATTGAGCATTCAACCTCGAAACTAGAATAGCGATCTCATCCTTCTCTTTGTTTGATAGCCCCACTTTCTCGGCGATAGATATAAATTCCCTCGCTACTTTACCCCCACCTACTACTGCCACAATCTGATGTCCTTTCGCTTTGAGAGATTTCAATACTTGGCAATACTGGAGAACTAGCTCTGGGTTCAGAGGAGAAGCAATGACGGAACCGCCAATTTTAACCACGATCTTCATCGCCTGACCAACACCAACCAAGGGGGATTATTGAAGAAAGTTAAATAACTTGTTCGCCAACTGATATTCAATAACAGCCCTACAATTATATCAGTGTTACTCGACAGGCGCGGAAACTGGAGATAAGGAGAACAAACACAAATGGCAAAGTATGATTCCTTCGAGAAATTCAAACTCGAGAGGGAATTGAATGAACTCTCCAGTAAACATGGGTTTCATACCGAACTCATCTCCCTATACATCCCTCCTGGAAAACAACTAAGCGAAGCAATTAACAACCTGAGACAAGAATACGGTACATCAACGAACATAAAATCCAAATCCACGCGGCAGCATGTATTGGATGCAATAACTATCATTACACAAAGACTGAAGATGATGAAGTCAGTTCCAGAGAATGGATTAGCTATATTCTGTGGGGCAATCCCTCAGAACGGGCAGGGAACTGAGAAAATGGAATTATATCCAATAGTACCGCCGGAACCCGTGCATGTGTACCTTTACCGTTGCGACAACAAGTTTCACATCGATCCTCTGAAAGATATGCTAAAGGAGCCAGAAACATATGGAATAGTAGTCATAGATCGAAGTGAATCAGCAATAGCAACGCTTAGGGGTAAACATCTGGAAGTAATCAAGAAGTCAACTTCAGGAGTACCAAGCAAGCACACTGCTGGTGGTCAGTCTCAGAGAAGATTTGAGAGGCTAATAGAGCAAGCTGCCCACGAGTTCTACAAAAGAGTGGGGGAGCACGCAAATGAAATATTCTTGAACATGCCAGACCTCAAAGGAATACTTATCGGCGGAGCTGGCCCGTCCAAGGAAAAGTTTACTGAGGGAGGATACCTGAATTATCAAGTCCAGCAGAAAATACTTGCCGTCATTGACACAGGTAACTCTGGAGAGGAAGGCATAGAAGAATTAATTGAGAATTCAAGCGAACTCCTTAAAGGAGTACGCTATACCGAAGAGAAGAAACTTGTACAAAGGTTCCTTGAGCACTTGGCGAAAGACACAGGGCTGGCGGCTTACGGAGAAAAGGAAGTGAGAGAACGTCTGAACCAAAGCGCTGTAGACACACTGCTTGTGTCGGAAGCGTTAGACACTATTAGAGTTACAGTTTCGTGCACGAGTTGCGGATATAGGAGAGAAGAGACAATCCGCAAAGCCGAACAAGCATCATATCAGCAAAAAGTTCAAAACACATATTGCCCAAACTGTAACTCTCCACTCGCCGTAACCGATATGAAGCCAACAATAGACGACCTTGGAGAATTAGCTGAGAAAACGAACGCCAAAGTGGAAATAATCTCGACAGAAACCGAGGAGGGACAAGAACTAAAAGAAGGGTTTGGAGGCGTGGCGGCAACACTTAGATTCCGTCCAGCCGCCTCACAATGAACACTTCAACTTTAGCAACTATTCTTGTTCTTGGGGTGAACATTACATGGAGATAGACTTTAAGCCTAGAATTGGAGACAAACAAAGGGATCCTAAGAAAGAAGAAGAAATACTCGGATTATGGAAACGTGAAGTAACGTATTCATTCAATGTGAGTAGTAAGAAGCAAGCATTCTCGATTGACACACCACCGCCCTATGCTAGTGGGAGATGGCATCTAGGAGGAGCAGTCCACTACTCGCAAATAGACATGATCGCTAGATGCAAGAGGATGCAGGGATACCAGGTCCTTTTTCCGATGGGCATCGATCGAAACGGATAAGCCCTCGATAGTGAAACGGGGCTCCGGAATACCGATCGAAGTCCAAGCGGAAAAAGAGTTCGGAGTTAGGATGAAAGAAACGCCGAGAGACAAGTTCATAGACTTTTGCCACAGCCTTCTGGACAAGTACGAGGATGATATACTGTCTCTCTCAAGGAGACTTGGTCTTAGCTGTAATTCGCTGGAACCCAATGATGTCTATAGAACCGATAGCCCTGAGTACCGTAGAATAACTCAAGCAACCTTCATTCAACTCTGGAAGATGGGTCTGGTCTATGAAGACAAAAGGCCCAACAACTATTGCACAGATTGCGGAACCACGATAGCGGATGCCGAGATAGAGTACAAGGAAATTGAAACTTCATTGAACTACATAAGGTTCAGGATAAAGGGATCCAATAATGAGATAACCATTGCCACCACAAGACCAGAGCTTCTTTGCGCATGCGCGTGTGTGCTAGTTCATCCAGATGATGAAAGATATGAGGTGCTCAAAGGAAAGTTTGTGATAGTCCCTATCTATGACAAACAGGTACCGGTGATAGCTAATCCTGCCTCACAGAGGGAATTCGGAACTGGTGCGGCCATGATATGCTCATATGGTGACTACACTGATGTAAGACTGTTTCGAGAACTCGAATTGACACCAGTTGAGGCAATAGGTCATAATGGAAAGATGACACAAGCCGCAGGGGATCTCGAAGGTCTCACAGTGGAAGACGCACGAAAGAGAATCATAGGAAAACTGAAGGAGAAAGGGATCTTAGTCAAACAGGAAAAGACAATTCATAGAACACCTGTCTGCTGGCGCACGGGAACTCCCATCGAGTTTATAGCAATGTCAGAGCTATACCTAAAGCAACTCAACCTAATAGAAGAACTCAAGAAAGTTGTGAACGACATAGAGTTCTACCCTCCAGAAAGTAAGCAGATCCTTGTAAACTGGATTGGTTCTGTAACGACAGACTGGCCCATAAGTCGACGAAGATATTATGGCACAGAGATCCCATTGTGGTATTGCTTGAAATGTGGGAGACCGTCGGTACCGCCGCCAGGAGAATACTATCAACCTTGGAGGGTCTCGCCACCCTTTAACAGGTGCCCACACTGCGGAGCGGAAAAAGGTTTCAAAGGCGAGCAGAGAACATTCGACACATGGTTTGATTCCGGGATCAGCCAGCTTCAAATCATACATTATTTAAGAGACGAGAAATTCTTCAAGAAGCTATTCCCATGTTCAATTAGACCGCAAGGAAAAGACATCGTCAGAACATGGTGTTATTACTCAATCCTAAGAACATATCAACTCCTAAAGAAGCCAGCTTTCAGAAAAGTCTGGATCAGCGGACACGTAATGGATGATAAAGGAGAAAGGATGTCAAAGTCACGTGGAAACATAACATTGCCAACTCCACTAATAGATAAGTACGGGGCAGACTCACTAAGGCTGTGGGGATGTCTAGAAGCCAGACTTGGAAGTGACATAAGATACTCGGAGGCGAGACTGGTAGGCGCCCACAGTTTCCTCACAAAGCTCTGGAATATATCAAAGTTCATTTCCTCTTTCCCGACACCAGATGAAAAAGAGACTGAATTACTGCCTTCAGACAAGTGGATACTAGCCGAACTTAATGAAGCGATTAAGGAAATAATCAGGGGATACGAAGAACTAAATTTCAACATACCTGGAATAAGAATACGTACATTTACTTGGGACATATTCGCCTCTCATTACATTGAGATAGTGAAGGCAAGAGCCTATAACAAAGGTAGAACATTCTCAGAGAAGCAACAAAAGGGCGGATGGCATACTCTACACAAGTGCCTCGAGACCATAATAAAAGTCCTCGCACCAATATGCCCTTTCATAACCGAAGACATCAACCGAAGACTATACTCCCCAAGTACAAGCATCCACCTGCAAGCCTTTCCAAAGCCACAACGCCAATGGGAGACACCCCTAAGAAATCTCACCCCGCTCATAATAGCTACAAACAGTGCAGTTTGGAAGGCAAAGAAAGATAACAAGCTTCCACTAAATGCGTCAATCAAAGAGCTTCGTCTACCAAAAGACTTGGAACCATTAAAAGAAGACCTGAAGTCAATGCACAATGCAGAAAACATAAACTTTAAACCTCCCCCGGAGACACTATCAGAGAAATACATTGCAATAGACATAAGCCAAGCCAAAGAAGGAAACAGGATGTACGTTCTCCTCTAGGATACCTCAACAAATCTTATATTTGAAATCACTATAACAGAAAAAACAGAACAAACAACTGGTTAGGAATCAAGATACCACAAATGACATAGAGGGCCCGTAGCTCAAAGCGGAGGAAAAGCTGAAAGCGATACCTCCACTGGCAAAGCTTGGCTGGAGCGTTCGGCTGAACATCAAACGCATTTGCGCCAGATGGGCGAATAACCGAATAGGTTGATGCAAAACGTCCAAGAGCCTCACCTTCGGCACAGCTCGCGAGTTTGAAACCTTCCGAGCAAAAGCCTCTTCCCATCGCCTTTTCTGGGAGTAACCCAATAGCTTACTTTCAGAATTCTACCGGAACTAGGCTGTAGAACACTTTCCATGAAGTGTGGGAACTGTTGTAGAAATTGCGAATTAGCGATTGAAAAATATCGCTAGGCGATAAACTGAACACAGAGCCTCGCTTTGGGGTAACCATATTGTAGCCTGTCGCGTCATCCCATGAGCAATCTTAGTAGAGTCTGAGGCAATCTTCCCAACCTGACATTGATTTCTTACGCGATCACTTCGTCCTTCACGCCAATACTGATTGGGGGTCTTCTCAGTAGTCGACTGATATCTGTCCACTGCAAAAAGACTCGCCAGATCAACCATTTTTCTTGAATGTGATACGGTTGGTCACCGACTCTGAATCCGTCGGACCAAGATTGAGAGCGAAAATGTTTCTTCTAGTTCTCCACTAAACATGTCATGCGTCGACATGTGGTTTTTTTCCACTTTACTATCCTCGCCTGCGTACGAAGATGACTTCTTCTATCCTTAAATAGCATGCGTCGTTAATCAGCCACCGATGTGATTCAACACAGATAATGGAGACTTCAATGCATCCTTCAGAATTGCTTTCTCCCGAAAGAGGAGAACATTGCAGAAGGCATAGGCCTACCTAAAATGGAAGTCTCTAGCATTGTTGCCAGGAGGAGCACAGTCTTGGGAAATCGATCGTCTAGAAACAATGGCAGGATGGATCTAATGAGCCATGCTTTACCATGTGAAAGGGACAGCGATTTGCTAGCGTTGGGGAGGATTTTCAGGCCCTCTTCCGGGATCACAAATGAGCTTCTGTGCATCGCCATTGATGATCTTGCAATGCATATGATCGTTCTAGGTCAGACGGGTATAGGAAAGACAACATTCACAATCGACTTGATACGCCAACTGTGGCATGCAGATGCATCAATCAATTGGACAATAATAGATCTAAAAGGGGAATACGTAGAGGGACTACTACCACACATAGGCGAGCGTATAACAGTCTATAGGCCAGAATTAAGGCAAGCCTTCACAAACCGCCGCGATGACGATCTCAGTCCTCACGAGAGAGTTGTCTTTGCTCCCCTTCTCATAAACCTATTCGAGCTGGGTCGAAGCAGCAACGGTGACGGAGTTGTCGAGAGCGAAGAGCGTGTAGAGAAAGTCTTTTCAGTCCTGAAGGAGAGCTTGGCAGGGCTTTTCAAAGAGAACGCCGAACTGAGTCCAATGATGGAGAGAGTTCTCCGTGAGTCATTGCAAGTCGCCTATGAAAAGAGAAGCGGGCTATCTCAATTTGGAGGCGGATTTTTCGACGCTATTCTCAACGAAATCGACTTTTACGGTCAAGCTCATGGCAAAGAGAGGACTGACTTGGCGATGAGTTGTGAAGCGTTGAAAAACAGGATAGACCGCTTCAGAAGAGGAATGCTCGGAAGAGTATTCAATAACCCCGTTGCTGATACAACGGAGAAACTTCAATCAGCTTATAGGCGAAATAACGAGGATAATTGTTCTTCTTCATTTATGGATGGGAAAGTCATAGTTGATTTGAGCGAGTGCATAAAGGTGGGTTGCGGCAGTGAGGACATTAGACTACTTCTCAACATAATCATGCAGATCATATTTGGCTCTGCACTCAGAAGAGGTGTTGCCAGAAGACAAGGGATTCGGCACCTCACTGTTGTCGAAGAAGCCGGCCTACTTGTCCCAGACGTGCTCCATCGAAGAACTATGGGGGATCTAACTGCCATAGAAGATATGATGCTTATGGCGCGAGGTTTCGGGGAAGGTCTTATCCTAGTGGCTCAACGCCCAACAATAAGTGACTTTGTTCTCGCAAATGCTGGTACAAAGATCATATTCCGTTGCTCGTGTGATTCGAAGAGCATAAGCGATCTCTTGGGGTTCAATGAGCAACAACTTATGCTGTACAAGTCACTTAAGAAATTTGAAGCGATAGCCCAAACAGTAGAACAAGACATTGTAAGAATTGTAACGCCGACGCCATGATCTTCTCGTAGACAAAAATCATGATAGTGAGAATGTCAAACTCAGGCTAGTTGAGAGAGGTGACTATTAGGAAATGGTTCCTTCGGTCTTCCTTACCTTCAAAAGTCCTCTTTAAGTTCGTGCTTTCCATGGGTTCAAGTCAAGCCTCCTCTGACAACAAGATAGAACGATGTCATTTCATAACGAGTTGCTAGAGATGTTATGAAACATGGTTAAAGAAATCTCTAATGTTCTGACAATCACTAGAGAGGTTAAGGAGTTGCTTGAGGCCATTAGAATGGCTTCTTTATCTGGCCGCGAGCCAGTTGAACTGGTCATCCTCGGGATTTGTAGAAGAAATGGAAACAGCTTGTTTAAAAAGGGAAAACATATATCCAAACTTATCAAGGAGAACCCGCATCTGCTTTACAGAAAGCCGAGTATGACACTCCAAGGAAGGAGGTGTAACCTCATCCTCCCGACACCCGAAGGAAACAGACTTCTCGATGCTCTGGAAGCAAACAATGAAGTGATTCATCCTGTTTCCCTGGTGAGAAGACAAAAGCATCCAGGCGCTCCCACACTATACATATTACAGTCATACTATCTCGATATGCGTGGGTGTAAACGTCCGCTGACGATGACATTCGAGGCGAAGCTTTTGTTCCTTGAGCATGGGGATGTTGAATCCACCCCCGCCCGAGCAACAGAAGTGGTTGGGGAAATAAGGTGCCTGTGGAAACAGTGTAGAGGTGAGGTTCTCAATTTCCAAGATCCGCAGCCGGTCGCAACGCTACCACACATCAAATATCTAATCAGATTCGTGGTTTCAAGATTCAGAGTTGACTCAATAAGCGCATATGGGTCGGAGTTAGAGCACGCCTGTCTCTTAGAAATGAAAAGATTGTTTCCTGGGACAAGAGAGATGAGATTGGAGACGGGCTACCGGGAAGTCCTCGTAGTGGGAGTTCCGATAACGAAACGCAAAGAAGTATTAATCTGCAAGAAGTGCAAGGCAACTTCATGTCAGCACGTAGCTCATGCTCTCCGCGAGCCTCAGATAACACGATCCTTCAATGAATAAGCTAAATGTGGAGGACACTGGCATCCTTACGCAAGTGCGTTATTGCCTTGTTGATGCATTAACGGGCCTAGTATGCTATGGCGGGCAAAGAGCCGACATAGATGATTGACCTGCGTAGCATCCATTAAGAAGAAGAATCTTTCAGCCCTCGTTTTATGGACATTCTTACGCTGAGCATTCATATATCTAGTTATAGTCGAAAGCAGATTCCCGTGTTAGCCTTATATATGAGCAATCGTTAATGCCCCCCCCTGATGTCGCTGTTCCGCGCTGGACTGTGGCGTCTGTTGTGCTTCCCAAACTTTGAGGAGGCTGTGGAATTAGCAGTTCGATAACCAAAGGTGGTGTCTGTTTTGCTTCTCGATGTGAGAGGGCGGCGTCCTCATCACTAGAGAGCTGAACTATTCTTCTAGGTGGTGAAGAAGCGAGGATACAGTGTTCAGATTCTTACACTGATCTACTCCAGCATCTAGAACGCACATGTGTAGCTAGCGCCGAACGGATTGCGCAACGGGAGACCACAGAGGACATAGCTATCTTCTCTCCACCCGCTAT
>Ga0315309_1001307_pt1 | contig 14953 bp, 17 predicted proteins | sample TDP4_MG_FD_203080 | JGI IMG/M metagenome (GOLD analysis project Ga0315309, IMG submission 203080) | Freshwater sediment microbial communities from Lake Towuti, South Sulawesi, Indonesia - TDP4 | ecosystem: Environmental > Aquatic > Freshwater > Lake > Sediment | place: Indonesia: South Sulawesi... | reverse complement strand
TCGACCATGCCTTAGCGATTGCTCCAACTCGAGCCTTCGCAAAAGGATTAACTGCTCCCACGGCAGGAATGGCCGTAGAGACGGCTATACCGAGCTCGCCGGTCTGTTGACAATGGGCGACAATCGAAAAAGTCGTCAAGTTCAAATGCGACCTTTGAGTTAGTTTAAGGATGTTTATCGACTTGGTGAAGCCATAAACTCTCTCCTTATTTGTTTTAGTTTCGTATTTACTATTTGCCATAAAGATCTATACAGCATAAGGGTTTCAAAAAATAAGGTTTACCAGCAAAATGGTGTTAGGCCGGGATTGGAACACGAATTTGCTAGTAAAAATATGCTTAAGATATCCTTGATTCGGCGTAAAAAGAATTCCAGTTTCATAAGAATTACTAAAATTCCAGAATATTAAAATGTATGTTCTTGATCGCCTTTGCACTATCATGTTGGGGTTAGACTTAGATCTCGGTTTAAGTTCTCGCGCGTGCTTTGTGGCAACTTTTACCGATAAATTGGGAGATTATAGGACAATTTTAGATAATGGTTTATGTATACTTCTCTGCCAGATAGATTATGAAGAATGGTACTCTTGAACATCTATCATAATGTAGTGGATCGCTATTCTTAACATCTTTTCCAGGCTTTGGCTCTACTATTCTTAGAATTTTGAAGCCCGCATCAGCGATCATGTTCATGCATTGTTCAATTGTTCGCGCGTAATATTTGAGGGTTATTGTTCGTCCTGGGCCGGGCTCTATTCGCCACTTCCTTTTATTTCGTGAGAAATAATCTTCAACAATTCTTCCTGCACCAACATCATTTCCCTCCCATCTTCCCTTTGACTCAATTATTGGATGAGTATCTGAAAACAAAAGTAGACCGCCAGGCCTCAGAACTCTTGCTGTCTCTTCAAGCATTTTGCTGTTCAAAATCGTAAGGATCAAAACAGCTACGTCAAATGAACCATCGTTGTAAGGTAACGAATGCGCATCTGCTTTCTGCAACATCAACGTCATATTCGTCATCTTAGCGTTTTTCTTAGCTTTGTTTAACATCTTTCGGGAGATGTCTGCCCCGAAAACATTGGCTTTTCTCCTTGCAAATTCTACAGAATAGGTACCTGGACCACAACCAATATCTATCAAGCGCTTCCCACAAAGATCGCCTAAGAGATTCAAAATGGCTGGGAACTGAATCTTAAATTCGTAGGAATCCCTTTTCCTCGTTGAGTACCAGTCCGCAATTTTATCGTAGGCTTCCTCAGCCTGTTCAGGTATTTCATCATCATAAACTCGGAATCTGTCATCACTTTTCAACGATTAGTATCTCCATAAAAATGCTGGCTGGCTGCTGATATAAGGGTTTGGAGGAAGCAATAGAAATTCAAAGTTCACATACTTGCATGATCAAACAGTTGACTACTTAAGAAGCCCGTGCGCGCCTCTAGTCAGACCTGTCATCTTTGTTAATCTGAACTGAGAAATTTAAACGAGACAAGTCACGCATCCCGGGTTACCATTAGACCGTGGACAGAGCGAGGTTTAGATTATCGATGAAAAAACTTCTTCCTCTATGTTTGCGCATTCAATTATCTTTTCATGTGCCCTAGAAATCATCTCTCCCGCATTTTCAGTTTGACTCGCTTTCAAGAGTGAACAGGCAATTTCAGACCACCCATCGGCAGAGTTGTTAAGTTTTTCCCCGGCTTCGCGTAGGCATCTATTAGGAATTAACTCGCCAGTTTCTTTTAGAAAGCGTGAGTATAGTTTTCTGAAGTTTCCTCCGCCTGTGCCCGCTTCTTCCATGTCAATGTAGGCTAGAAATAGAGTGAGCTTAAGTTGTTTAGGGTCCAATATTTTTGGCCAATTCAGGATGTCATCCGCTAATCGCCTAATGCCTTTGATACCGAAATTTCTGGTGGGTGGGTTCAGCATGTCTTTAGCTGTTTCCAATATAGCTTTCTTTGCAGCTTGGTTTAATGGTTGTCGTTTGGCAGGCAAGCTGATGTTAAACCATGTGTTCCTTGGAGGAAAGGGCTTGTACTTGGAGTTTCTGGCTTCAGCCAAACTTTTGAGAGACATTGCTTTTAAGCCATTAAAACTGGTATCTGCAACGTAAGCTTCGCCTTTTTCTTCGTCGTATCCTGCTAGAACTATCATGTGTGCACCGAAATGATTCCAAGGCTCTTTAGGTATATTCATGTAATCAAGGTAGTATATGTCAGCAAAGACTGGCACTGGAATATCCTTATCTAGCTTCTCCTTAATCGACGCCCAGGCTTTCTTCTGACTGCTTGTTGTTTTTCTCTCAACATTAACGCCCAAAAATTTAGGCAATGTGTTTGGAAACTTGCGAATTTTTCCGTCAATATAGAACGCGCGAATAGCGGTTTTCTGTTTCCAGTAAATGAATCCAAAGGAACAATCTAATCCGAAAACCATCTCTTCACTTAGCTTTAGCCCATGATATTCAAGCACATCTCTTATTGCTGAAGATTCACAATGCACACCTGGTCGATGAATGAAACTCTTTACAATCTTCCTCATCATATGAACCTCATTTACTTCTCATGCTGTTAGCTTCGCTCTATTAAAATTTGAGTTTTATGCCGCAAGTTAAGCCGATATTTGAACCTATCCTGGGCTACCACAGAACCCTAGTCAGGGAGGCGGGAGGCGTTAAAGTTCTACATTTCATTGTTTTGTTTGATGCCCATTGAACTATTCCACCATAACATGAGAAAGGTTTTATGAGGCAGTTCCTTCGTCATATTGATACCCGAGTTGAGAGGTTAAGGTATGGATTTCATGGATGTCGTACGAAAGAGGCGAAGCATAAGACGTTACAAGTCTGACCCTGTTCCCGACGAAGTTCTAACTCAAGTGCTTGAAGCAGCCAGACTTGCACCGTCCGGCGGCAACCGTCAACCCTGGCATTTCATAGTGGTCAAAGACTCTGAGACGAAGGGGAAACTTGGAATAGCAGAATGGGCTGCTGCAGCGCCCATCGTGATAGTTGGCTGCGTAGATCCCGAAAATCCGATTGCATCAAGAACATATATAATGGACTTTTCAATCGCCTTTGAACACATCGTTCTAGCAGCCACGAATTTTGGGCTAGGAACATCATGGCAATTAGGCTGGAGCGCCAAGTCCGGCGCGGAAGAAGCCATGAAAGAGGTTTTGGGTGTTCCTAAGCATATCAAGATCGTTGCTGTCACGCCGCTGGGCTATCCTGCTGAACCTCCCCGACCTAAGGATACAAAAGCTCTCTCAGAGATTGTTCACTACGAAAAGTTCTGACAACCAAGATAGGCTGAACTTTCGTCCCTCTATAGTTTTCTTGATGAGCCAAGCTATGCTAACTGGCGCTTCTATGAAGGACAGCTGCCTAGTACTTAGTAGTAGGTATCAATTGGTCCTCCTTGGATTCGAAGACGACGTGAAAAAAGCAATACAAGAAGAAATCAACCAATCCAAACATTAGCTTCTCAGTGGAGCCGGGGTTGGGATTTGAACCCAAGTAGAGCAGCTCTGCAGGCTGCCGCCTAACGGCTCGGCCACCCCGGCAAATGTTGGTGCAAAAAACTCTCAAGGAATCTGTAGCTTTTAATCTTTATCTTTGTGCGTCCCTCTTACATCTGTGAATGAAGTGGTGGCGCTGTCATGGGAAAAGTTCACAGACTAGTTTTAACAGTCAAAGAAATTCGTGGAAAATGCCCAGTTCATAAACTAGGAGACAGGATAGTTGTGGAGTCGCCTGAAATTGTCACAGCCCAGACGGATGCACTCTGCATCCATGCTTTGGGGTCAACGCTGTCCATGCTTGTTCCGTTAGCCCGCGGCATCAGCTTCAAAGATCTAGGTCTCGCCCGTGAAGAGGGTAACGTGGGCTACGTTCAATGTCTGGACCCTGGACCGCCATACACGCCCGGCGGAACTGTGATTTTCGAGATAGAACGTGAACCGGCAAGTAAATTTTTTATTAAGAAAGTCTAGATAACGTAGGACAAATTGGTGAAAACGCATGATTTCTCCTGTGCTCGAGTTTGTGCGCTTCGTTGTAAACCTCATTGCTTTAACTATAGTTCTCTATGTGGCGGGGTTCATTGTCGTGGGCAAGAAGCGGGCGCAGTTTTCAGACGCGTTCGTCATAGCCCTTCTAGGAACGGTCATAACCACTGTCTTCATGGTTTTTCTACCTGACATCCCGCTTTTAAGATTCGACGGAAGAAGAATTACAATAGGTGCTGGCCTCGGTTTGATACTATCCCTCCTAAGCTATTTGCTCTTAATCAGGCACTATTACGAAACTGGCTGGTTAGGCGCCCTAGCCGTCGCAATCATGGCAGTTCTAGTATTTGTCGCATTCACGGCTATTCTGGCAGCCCTCTTGGTCATTCCGTTTCTAATTCTCACATAGATATTGAAACTTCACAAAAGACTAGTATCAGAGCCCTAGATACAGCTAGAACATGGATGAAGGAAAGAAAAAAACTATAACCCTTGGTCTTGTCTTTCTTTTTTTCTTGGCGTTGTCCTACATTGAGAACACGTCTTTTTTCGTGTATATTCGGGACAGTTTCACAAATCCGCCGTTTGCCATCCCGCTCGTGTTCATTCACAATGTTCTCGCGATTTCGTTGATTATTCTAGCTATGGCGTTCTACGTTGAAATTGTGTTGGCGTTCATGCCAAAGAGAAAAATAGAGTATGTTGTACTTCAGAACCCAGAGGTCTTCGCCGTCGTGTTCACTGTTATGATTATTTTGATCAGCATTTTGAGAGCTAGCACTCTGGTTCGAGGGCAAGTTGATGTTAACACTCTAGCCTTGGTCATATTATTGAGTATGCCAAACGGGCTTGTTGAAGGCTACGGGATATTTCAAGCCATAAAGAAAACTCTGAAAAAAACCTTGGCAATGCGAGACCTAGTCATAATCTATTCAATATTTCTTATCGCTGCAGTCATTGAGGTTGGATTCGTTCAAGCGTTGCTTTGGATTTCAGCCAAATAAAGAAATGATTGTTTTGCTGGCCTTTTTGGAACCCAAGTGTTTTATCAATCTATGAATTGAAAGATAAAATGACTAAGAACAAGGATGACGTGTGAGTTTATGGACTCTGACTATCTTACAGATGAAGAGTACCAAACATACTGGTTCAAACTAGAAGGGTTACGGAAAGATATCAGCGAGAATTTAGGACTTAATGTAGAGATGAAGATTCTAGACGTCGGCACCGGATATGGATTTTTCGCAATAGAAATGGCGAAACAACTCAAGAAGGGAAAAATAATCGGAATAGACATCATTGACAACGACGTAAGCAGAGCGAGGAAACTTGTTAAGGACGTCGCGGTCGCAGACATTGTGTCAATTGTTAAAATGGACGCGGTTAAGTTGTCTTTTCCAGGCAACTGTTTCGACCTCGCTACGAGTTTTCTGGGCATGAGAGATATTTACATGACAAGAGGGAAAAGAGGTGTCAAAAAGGCTGTTGAAGAAATGATTAGAATAGTTAAACCAGACGGAAAAATAGTTCTCTGCATCACGCCGCCTGAAGACATGGAAACAGAAGACCAAAAGATCGCTGTAAAACTTGAAGGAGAAATCTTCGGAGCGAAGTCACTGTCCAAGAAGTTCTATGCCGACATATTTAAGGAAAACAATGTTGTGTTGAGCGGAACCCGAGCGTATTTCACTCACAAAAAGATGACAGCAAATCAAACAAAAACTGAGTTCAAAGACGGAATTGAAATTGCCAGTAAGATTTACGGCAGAGAGGTTCCATCGTTTAGAGAAGTGTGGGACAAATACGGAAAGACGATTGAATCCTTCGGATATGGCATGTATTCAAAAATCGTGACGCTAGTTGCACAAAAACTGAGTTGAGACAAAGTTCTCTGCATCTGGAAGCTCAGACTTCATGACTTTGGGAAAAGTTTTTGTTGGACTAACCCATGCAAAAGTAAGCAAGCATACATGAGGCGAATCCTGTTGAAAACCGCGGTCATCGTTATTGACATGATAAACGATTTTGTCACGGGTGTCTTCAAGAACGACAGTGCGGCTAAGATAATTCCCAACATTGAGGCTTTGCTTGACTTTGCCCGGAAAATGAAGGTTCCAATTGCCTACGCCACAGACGCTCATCTACATAACGGTGACCCTGAGTTCGATGTTTGGGGCTCCCACGCCGTTGCTGGTACTTGGGGCGCGGAGATAGTTGAGGCGCTGAAGCCTCATAAGGGCGATTTTCGTGTCTTAAAGAGGAAATACAGTGCATTTCAGGGCACCAACTTGGACCAATTGCTTCGGGAACTAAAAGTTGACACGGTTGTTCTCACGGGTGTCGTGACGGATATATGTATTCAACACACGGCTGCCGACGCCTTCTTTAGAGGCTACAAAATTATAGTTCCCGAGGACTGCGTGGAAGCGGTAGACCAGCCTACGCAGGAGGCGGCTATAAAATTCTTGAGAAAAGCCTATGGGCCTGAGATAACCACGTCGAAAGAATTGATGAAAAAGAAGTGGACATGAAGAGGGAAGGCGGAAACGACGGAACACGACTTCGATTTCGTGAATGAGAGCAACATGAGTATGCTGACTGATTTATATGAGTTGACGATGTGTGCCAGCTATTTCGAAAACAAGAGGAATGAACTGGCTACTTTTGATTTGTTTATAAGGAAGTTGCCGCCGAACAGGTCATACTATGTTTTTGCTGGTTTAGAAGAAGTGTTACTATTTCTCAGGCACATGAAATTCAATTCTGAACAAATCAGCTACTTGGGAAAAAAAGGGTTTAAAGAAGACTTCCTCAATTACCTAAGAGATTTCAAATTCAGCGGAGAGGTTTGGGCGGTTCCAGAGGGGACCATAGTCTTCCCAAACGAACCATTAATCAGAGTCACTGCGCCCATAATCGAGGCTCAGTTGGTAGAATCCTTCCTCTTGAACACTGTTAATGTCCAAACCATGATTGCAACCAAGGCATCTAGAGTTGTAAATGCCGCTCAAGGCAGGTCCGTAATAGAATTCGGTTTGAGAAGGACGCAAGGCGCGGATGCTGGAATGAAAGCGGCGAGAAGTAGCTACATAGCAGGATGCACTGGGACTTCAAACACGCTCGCGGGCATGAAATATGGAATTCCAATCTTTGGAACGATGGCGCATTCGTTTGTGATGTTCTTCGACAGCGAAATTGAAGCCTTCAGAGTTTTTGCAAAGACTTTTCCAAAGACATCAACCCTCTTGATTGACACCTTTGACGACATTAAAGGCACCGAAAATGCAGCGGTCGTTGCGAGGGAACTGGAGAAGAAAGGGCTTCGACTAAGTGGAGTGAGAATCGACAGTGGAAACTTGGCGGAGATAAGCAGAAAGGTCAGAGCATTATTGGATGAAAAAGGTTTGAGCTACGTCAATATCTTTGCAAGTGGTGACCTCGACGAGTACAAGATTGAACAACTGTTGAGCAAAGGAGCCAAGATAGACTCTTTTGGCGTCGGAACCCGAATGAGCACTTCTGAAGACCGCCCCTACGTTGACATAATCTACAAACTGTGTGAAAAAATGGAAAAGACAGGCAAATTCGTTCCCACGATGAAGCTGAGCAAAGGTAAGATTACTCTTCCTGGAAGGAAACAAGTGTTCAGAGTCAGAGACATAAACGGAAACTTCGTCAGAGATATTATTGCTTTACACAATGAAAAAGTTGAAGGCGAACTCCTGCTGGTCAAAGTGATGGAGAAGGGCAAGATAGTTTACGATTTACCGACACTTGAAGATGTTAGGGAAAGAGCTCTGGAAAACCTGTCAAAACTTCCAGATAAATACCAGAGGCTTGAAAAAGCGCCTCACTATCCCGTGGTGTTGAGTCCAAAATTGAAGAAGATGATGAATAAATTAACAAACGAATTAAGAAAGATTGAGGTTGGGGGCTCCATTTAACCCGCTGTTGAAGCAATCGTGTTTTCTATTCTTCTCTTTCAACCACTAAAGTGCAACGAGTTGCTAACGCAGCGATGACACCTAAGGCGGCAAGCCAAGGCGCAAGAATAGCTCCAACAACCCCCACAGTGGCAGGCATCTCGAACAACACCTTTCCTTTCTCGTCTTTCACAACAATCCTAGTTATGTTTCCTTCACGAATCAGTTCCTTAACCTTTTCAATAAGGTCATCAGCCGAGACTGAAAACTCTTCTTTTTGAACCTTGCGGATGGCGGACCCGCAAACGTGACAAAACTTGGCATCTTCAACCAATTTAGCTCCACATTTCCAGCAAGTTACCAAACTCTCACCAACTTGATATCGCTGCAAGCTATTGTTTGCGTAGCATATATTTTTTTGGCGCATGTCACACTCCTTGTAAGCACAAACAAAATCAAGGACGGCGTTAACTCAGGGGCAAAACATTATTTCTTTTGTGTCTATATGTTTGGTTTTGTTTAATGAGGGTTGTGGGTTGGAGCGGAGGACGCGCTATGAGATTTTTGCAGATTTGCTCGGCATTGTTATGAAGCGTGGCTCATGCGCTGTTACCCGTGCGTCCTACGGCGCCAACCTGCCCGTGGATAGAACAAAGAAGTTTCTGAATTTCTTGGCTTCCCGAGGCTTCGTGAAAGAAGAACTTGTGGGCGATTCCAAACGATACAAAATAACCAAAAGAGGTTTGGAATACTTGGAGACTTTCCAGAAAATGCAGAAGATGTTTGCTGCGTTGTCAGAGGAGCTGCCCTAGCCGCGTTCTTTTTAACATCACAATTTGTGACTACAGAATGAGCGCTCGGCTTATGAGTCGCCTTAAATAGAGTCCGAAGCCATGGTAAGTTTAAGATGAACATATAGTGGGTGAAAAGTAGTGCCAAAAGAGTTCGAGGTTCCACCAAAATCGACACAAACTTTAGGCACTGTCGAAGGCGACCTTATCGTTGGGGAGTCCGCAGTCATAAAAGGTGAGGGAACACCGCCAAAAACGAGTGTTTTAGGCACTGTACATTGCCGTGGCGACTGTGTTTTTGACTGTAGTCTTGCGGCTGGTAATTTGAGCGGCCAAGGCTACATGGCGGTTAAGGGAGACTTGGAGGTTAAAGAACGGGTAAGACTAGGCAACGGCGTAGGGTTTGCGTTATTCCACGCGAGGGCTACGCTGAATGTTGAGGGAAAAATGACCGCTAGAACAGTCGACGTAGACAACAGACTAACCGTGGGAAAGGATTTTGAAGTCGAAATCGTTGATGTGGGCGGTAGACTAGACGTAAAGGGCAACACAAGGGCAGAGCGAATCGATGTGGGCGGAAGTTTCTCAGCCTTAGGAGAGGTTGAAGCCCAAACTATCGACGTAGGAGGTTCGGTCAACATTGAATCCAAAGTGAAGGTGGAAAGAATCGATGTTGGCGGAAGCGCCAAAGTGGCTGGCGGTCGAGTAAGCGAAGTTGATGTTGGCGGGTCATTCGAATCTAAAGATTCATTGGAATTTAGTTCCATCGACGTTGGTGGAGCTGTGAAATTAGCTGGAAAAAACGTTGGCGGCGACATCGATGTTGGCGGCATATGCAAGGTTCAAGGCGACCTGCAATTTGGTAAAATCGATGTGGGTGGAGTGGTAGAAATATCAGGGTCAGGCAAAGGCAGCAGCCTCGATGTTGGGGGCAGGGTCTGGGTCGGCGGCTCCGTGCAACTTTCGGGAAAGGTCGATGTGGGAGGACGCGTTGAAGTGGAAGGTGATTTTTCAGCTCACGATGTGGATGTTGGGGGCAGCGTCAGAGCAAGAAGCATAACCGCAACTGGGGAGGTAGATGTGGGCGGTTCGATCACCACGATGTCAGGCGTGTCCGCCTCTTCAGTAGAGATTGGCAGACACGGCGAAGTCGTTGGTCCAATACGTGCAGACACAGTCTTAATAGGAGAAAAAGCACGAGTTGAGGATGTCTATGCCCGAAAAATTACTATGGAAGAGAAGGCTCACGCGCGAAACCTATACGCGGAAAGTATAGACATCGAATCAGACTGCACAATCAGCGGCGAAGTGCAGTACACTGATAATCTGCGAGCCGAGAGAAACGTGTACTTCGCAAAAAACCCACTAAAGGTCGAGAAATTACCCCAGAAAGACTAAACCTTGGCTATAGTTCCGTATCTCCCAACGTTGACTCGCCAGACGCCCTTAAAAGAGGTCACAAAGCCGTTTTCAATCTTGACCATATCACCTTCTTTCAAGTTTGCAATTATCTTCTCATCCCACAAAACAAGTTTTATTGAACCGCTCTTGTCGCCTACTTCTAAATCCAAGATTTCATGGTCAACACCTGCGCTGGTAACAACTTGTCTAGATTCCGAAGTGTTCAAAACCTTCACTGAGATGTTAACGTGGCTCATCCCAGGCTTCAAATCACGCACATTCAACAGAATCCCATGGAGCGCGTAAATGCAGGTTATCTTCCTATAACTTATCTCTGCTCTCTTAAGCGTTTACCAACCGATAAAGAAAAGTTACGAAGGCGTCAATTGATTTAGGGAGTTCACTTCAAATGACGATTCTAAAGTGCAGTCAGTGTTCAACAAGGCAAAAGCCCTATCCTCCCCGGTATAAATGCGAGAAGTGCGGCGGGCTTCTGGAATACACCTATGTTTTCGACGAGTTGAGCCGATTTAAGCTCACTGGTTCTTTCACTTTTTGGAGGTACAAACGATTGCTTCCAGAAACACAAAACATTGTCACTTTAGGAGAGGGCGGAACACCCTTGCATAATGCTGAGCGCTTAGCAAAAAAGTTGGGCTTAAGCACCGTCTACTTGAAGGACGAGACACGAAATCCAACCAATTCATACCGAGACCGATGTGCAACCTTGTTGGTTTCAAACGCATTAGACCTGAAACACAATGCCGTGCTTTGTGCATCAAGCGGAAACCTGAGCGCTTCGTTGGCTGCCTATTGCGCCAAAGCAGAACTCAATTGCCATGTTATAGTTCCAAAGATGGTTGACATGGGCAAGTTGGCTCAGATGCTAATTTATGACGCTGTCATTGATGAAAATGGAGAATATGTGGACGAATCTGTCGAACGAGCCGAATCGCTGGCACAGGAAATGGGTTGGTATCAGGCCACAGCCGAGTTGAATCCACTCGTGACGGAAGCACAGAAAACCATCTCTTTCGAGGTTGCAGAGCAATTCGGTGTGCCCGACTGGTTTATCGTCTCAATGGGAAGCGGCGGAACAATCCATTCTGTTTGGAAAGGCTTCAAGGAACTTCAAGCCCTTGGAAAGATTGATACATTGCCAAGAATGATTGGCGTGCAGGCGGACGGTTGTGCACCCATAGTGAATGCGCATTTGAAGGGTCAACTTGAACCCATTGCTGCCACTAAGCCGTCTACCCATGCACTGTCAATCCTGGTCCGTAGCCCGTTAAACGGAAGATGGGCACTTGAAACAATCAAAGAGTCTAAGGGAACAGCAGTTGCAGTGTCAGATTCTGAAATCTTTGAGGCTGAACAAGAAGTCGCAAGACTGGAAGGAATCTTCGCGGAGCCTTCAAGTTCAGCGACAATTGCAGCACTGAAGAAGTTGGTGCATCAGGGCGCTATTAATAAGAATGAAAAGGTTGTATGCCTTATAACTGGAAGTGGGCTAAAGGCAACCGATGTGCTTCAGGCGCTGACCAAAAGGCGAAAAACTGCCGTAGTCGGCTTAGAATTGAGTACAAAAGAGAAGATTCTACGCATCTTAAGCCAAAAAGACGCCTACGGATACGAACTGTGGAAGAAACTTGGAAAATCAATGACACGAGCCGCAGTATATCAACACCTGAATGACCTCCTGAAAAAAGGAATGGTAATCACCTACGAAAAAGAACAAAGAAAATACTTCAAGACCACCAAACGGGGAGAACGCATGCTAAAAGCCATGGACGAATTAAAGACCCTTCTCTAACCATTTGCAAAAAGTTTAAATTTGTAGTATAGTTACAACTATACTAAACTTAAATCGAGGCGATTCAATGGCTCACCGAACACCGATGCATTTGTCTATCACAGCAATTTTCACCGCTCTTGTAGCAGCTGCCACGATGGTATTTTCCATAAGTGTTCCTCAGACGAGAGGGTTCTTCAACATCGGCGAAACTATGGTTTATACTGCAGCTTTTCTTTCTGGTCCTTTTGTCGGTGCTTTTTCTGGCGGTGTCGGCTCCATGCTTGCAGACATTCTTTTAGGTTATCCTCATTACGCACCGGCAACTCTTGTCATAAAGGCATGCGAGGGAGGTGTTGTAGGCGCCCTCAGTCGAAAGAGATTTAAGTTCAGTTCTAAAGTGCAATGGAAAGCCTTTACATTCTCTGTAGGTCTACTTGTGGGCATTCTGTTGGGCAGCATCGGTTCCCTCTACTACAGTGGCTCTGTGGACCTGTATCTAGGCATTCCACCTCCAACTAATCCAACCTTAACGTTTTATGTCCCGCAAATGCTATGGTACATGTTAGGGATTTCGGCACTGCTTTTGATTTCGTTAATGGGTTTTATTTTTGAACCCGAATTCGGATGGCTCGTTTTCTCTGCACTTGTAGGCGGTTCCATAATGGTAGCGGGCTATTTCATTTATCAACAGTTCCTCATCGGACCCTTATTCAACATTTATGTTATAGCGCCGGCGGAAATTCCCATAAACATTGGACAAATGATAGTGGGCCTTATTGTTTCGATTCCGATAGTGAGGACCTTGTGGCGTTCTATCCCACCTCTAAAAGCTTGATGCTTATCCCCTTAACTCACTAATTTTTAAGACAACACAAGATAATGTTAACGCAAGAACTAGAGGCTTAGACAATGAATCAGCGTTCTTTGTCCGTGGGCAAACTTGACCCAACCATACTTGAAAAACTGGTTCTTAGCCGTTTAGGAAAACAGGACCCGCGAGTATTGCTTGGTCCTAAAATCGGTGAGGATGCCACGGTCATAGACTTTGGGGACAAAGCCTTAGTTGTTCACTCAGACCCTATAACTGGCGCTGTAGAGAACCTGGGTTGGCTTGCAGTAAACGTCTGCACCAATGACATCGCAGCCCGCGGAATACACCCTCTCTGGATACTAACCGTTCTGCTTTTGCCAGAAAATTTCACTTTAAGCGAATTGAAAAGCATAACGACTCAAATCGACCAAGCGGCAAAACAGCTGGGTGTGGCAGTGGTGGGTGGGCACTCCGAAGTTACTCGAGGCATCAACCGACCTATCGTGATAACCACCGCCATCGGAGAAACCGTAAACAAAAGATTTGTACACACGGGCGGAGCCAGAGCAGGCGATTCGGTCATTGTGACAAAAGGCGCTGCGATAGAGGGCACAGGGATTCTCGCCTACGAGCTGACCGGTTTCTTAGAGGGCAGAATAGGCAAGGAAATGGTTGAAAAAGCCAAGCAATTCATCAAAATGACAAGCGTGGTGAAAGACGCTTTAACGGCAGTTGAAGTGGGTGAGGTTCACGCCATGCACGACGCCACAGAGGGCGGAATCGCTGCTGGCTTGCAGGAAATAGCTTGGGCCTCAAACGTCGGTGTAGTCGCCTACGAAGATAAAATACCCGTTTACCCAGAGACTGAGGCAATATGCAAAGCGTTAGGCATAGATCCGCTCAAAACCATAAGCTCAGGAACACTCATAATTTCGGTTTCGCCAGAAATCGCTGACGAAATAGTGACTGCACTGAAACGAAAGGACATCAAAGGCTCCATAGTGGGCGAAGTTCTAGAAAAGAAGCAGAAGGCTTACATCGTTAGAAAGGATGGAACTAGACTTAACCTGGTCAAACCTGTAGAAGAAGAGTTGTGGGCAGCGTTAAAAGAACGCCTCTAGAACCAAAAAGAACCACGGAAGAACCGTTACATGCGAGACAACAAACCCAAAATCTCCGTCATCATTCCTACGCTTCAGGAACAAAACTATATTGAGGACATTCTTTCAAGGCTGGGCAACGTGAGACCTCCTGTTGAAATCATTGTTGTTGATGGTGGCAGCCGAGACAGAACCGTGAAATTGGCGAAACGCTACACCGACAAGGTTTACCAAATACGAAAAAAGGGAATTGCTTGCGGGAGAAATTATGGCGCTCAAAAGGCAAGCGGCGACATACTCGTGTTCTTGGACACAGATGTGACATTCCCTGCAGAATTCCCAGAGATAGTGCTTGGCACGTTCAATGACCCAACCGTGGTCGGTGCTACATGCAACATCATGCCTCGTCGGTCTCAGCTTGGCCTAACACCATTCTTCAAAGTTTACAACATGGTACTGCGTATTTCTACGAGGTTTAGGCCTCACTCCCGAGGCGAGTTTTTCGCGGTTAGAAAACGCGCATTTAAGAACGCCAAGGGTTTTGACGAGATCATGCCTTGTCTTGAAGACCATGATCTTGCTAATCGCCTGTCAAAGATGGGCAGATTTGCTTTCATCTCAGACCTAACCGTTTATGAGTCTTTAAGGAGATTTCGGAAACTTGGGTCTGCCCGTGTAATCGGCACCTGGTTTGCGGATTATATTTCCTTTGTTTTTCGTGGAAAGCCTGTTTCTCAGGTATGGAAACCCGTGCGCTGATGCACCTATCTTTGCTGCATTTTCTATTCCGTCCACGGCAACGTGCCGAGCAATTTGAGCATTCTCTGGGACCAGTGGAAGAACGTGGGTTCGCTTCTGTCTCGAACTCGCAAATAGCGCGGACAGAGATGACGTAATTCATCGTTGTCAAGCTTTATTTCAGAAACTTCTCGGTTATTGCGTCCAAGATTTTTCGGGCACACTGTTCAGGGTCGAGTTTGTCGGTGTCGACCATTACCTCGGGTTTTAGTGGTTCTTCGTAGGGGGCGCCTATTCCGGGAACAGTGTGGCTCTCTTTTGTGAAGGCTTTTCTGTAAATGCCTTTTGGGGCATGGGCGTAATGCTTTCTTTTCATTTCTCTCT
>Ga0315309_1001305_pt1 | contig 14959 bp, 16 predicted proteins | sample TDP4_MG_FD_203080 | JGI IMG/M metagenome (GOLD analysis project Ga0315309, IMG submission 203080) | Freshwater sediment microbial communities from Lake Towuti, South Sulawesi, Indonesia - TDP4 | ecosystem: Environmental > Aquatic > Freshwater > Lake > Sediment | place: Indonesia: South Sulawesi... | reverse complement strand
GCCGCGCCAAGGGTGGGGGTACCGGTTTAAGCATGGCACAGGAAAACGCTCCCAATAACACAAGTAATGCGCAACTCACAAAAAACATCTTTCTCATCGCAGCCTCCTTTCTTTAGGGTTACCTGTTGAGATACCCGGCGCAACAACTATTGAACATCGGACACAGCCGCGCCACAACCAAACATCTGTTAACGATCTCACCGCCCACTTGGGTAGGATAGATCTGAAATAAAATTGCTGACCATTGTTTTGCTGTTTAAGTGCCCCTGAAATATATGCATAGGGGGACTTTTGGCCAAAAATCTTCTCATCAATTTCAGTTGAGATGCTTCACTCCTGAGAACCTAAAACAGACTTGTCGATCTCTTATAACAAAATTTTTAAAAACAATAAATCAAAATTTTGTTAAAAAAAGTCAAAAGGGGAGACTTGAATCTCAGATTGCTATTCTCTCGGCCAGTAGGAATTGAAGCGGGAAGTGTCAAAGGCGACCGGAAAACCGGGCCTGGTCACCGAGGCGGATCATACCGATTGGCGAAGCTACGCTCCCAGACAGGTAGAGAAATAGATTCAGACCTTTCTTGAAATCATAAAAGGAAAAGATTGAGTGTGATGGTTTAGTAAGCTCCTCGCTCACAGAGGGGCTTAAGGGGTACGTTTAGGTAAGATATGGCGCCAAAGAAACTTGATCCGGTTCATCCCCGGCCAATTTATGAAAATTCGGATTGACATTCCGAATTTTCATAATATAATGTAATCATGATTCAAAGACCTTCCTACATTGAGCAACTCTCAGCTTCGACAAGGCGCTCTCCAGTTACGACTCTCCTCGGCCCCCGTCAGTGTGGGAAGACAACTCTCGCTCGCATGTTTGCCGAAGGGAAAAAGGCCATTTATTTTGATCTCGAATCGCAACCGGACCTTCAACGACTCCAGAATCCGCAGCTTATGCTTGGCTCTTTACAAGGAATCGTCATCCTTGACGAGATCCAAAACATGCCTGAGCTTTTCAATGTTTTGCGCGTTCTCGTCGATCGTCCTAAGAGCCGGACGCGTTTTCTTGTCCTCGGCAGCGCATCACCCGGAATTATCAGAAATGTTTCTGAGACCCTTGCAGGCCGTGTGGAATTTATCGAACTCTCGGGTTTCGATGTGCGAGAGACCAGTGCAGATTCCTGGGAAAAACTATGGGTACGCGGGGGATTGCCCAGATCCTTCCTCGCCCGTTCCAATGGGGATAGCTTTGCTTGGCGCGAGGGTTTTATCCGAACCTTCCTGGAACGTGATATACCCCAACTGGGAGTCACGGTGCCCTCTGCTGCTATGCGCCGTTTCTGGACTATGTTGGCTCACTATCACGGTCAAACCTGGAATGCCTCGGAGTTGGCTCGCTCCATGGGTCTGTCTGACAAGACAGTACGTTCCTACCTTGATATTCTCACAGGTACCTTTATGATCCGGCAGCTCCAGCCGTGGCATGAAAATATCGCCAAGCGCCAGGTCAAAGCACCGAAGATTTACTTTCGTGATTCCGGTCTCCTTCATAGTTTACTTAGCCTAACTGACTTTCATAGCCTGTCCGGTCACCCACGTATGGGTGCATCCTGGGAGGGGTTTGTTCTGGAGCAGGTTCTGCAGATCTTAAAACCCTCTGAGGCGTTCTTCTGGTCGACCTATCAAGGCGCGGAAGTCGATCTTTTCTTTCTGAAGGGGGGACGCCGCTATGGCGTAGAGTTCAAATTCAACGAAGCGCCCAAAGTAACGAGATCCATACACGCAGCCCTTGAAACCTTAACTTTGGATCATCTCTGGGTCATCTACCCTGGCAAGCACAGATATCCTGTGTACGAAAAAATAACCGTCTGGCCCCTTCGTGATATCTCAAGTTTGCTGGATCAGATCGATTAAAAAACCATTAAAATCTGAGACCCACTTCAGATAGCAGGGAACATATTGAGTTTTTATGGCCCCATTCTTGTTAAGAAATGCTTCGTAGTTTCTTTACATAACGAACTCCTAAATTATAATTTCTTGTACCATAGAATACACTTAAAAAATAATGTTAGATGCTAAAAGTAAATCCAAGTATCATTTTGTCATTCGTATCGAGAATAGCGCGGGCGGTATTCCTAAAGTTGGAGGGATATTTTATTGAACGAACCGGATAACACAAAAGATACTAATCCGCTCGGAATGCGTGAAATCGGTCCTGCTGGCCCTTATGTTCTTCCCTCCCAGACTTGCTCAGAAAGACGCAAGGAATACTTCCTCCGCGCAAATAGGGTTCTTGGTACATATGCAACGATAACTGCCTATAGTGGCATTGGTGAAAACAATGTGAAGACCTCGGCTGAGAAAAACAAGATCAACGACGAGACTGATATTCGCATCAAAATGGGCTCATACACATTTTACAGTAAATATCGTTTGTTAAAAAAGATGTTCGGAAAAGCTGGTGCCCAATTAACTAATCAGGTGTTTCTGATGGTATATGGCAACTTCGAAGCTTACCTCGCCGACCTTGTCCAGGATTCCTTCGGTGTCCAAGGGGCGGAGGACTCTTTAGAAAAAGCGATATCCTTGATGGCAAGCACGAGATGGGAAGCGAAAATCAGCAAAATATCACAGAAGTGCGGTGTCCAATTAAGGAAAAGAGATTTCGTTACGGCATACAAAGGGATTGATATGGGCTTCATGGGGACGGCATACTCTGATCCCATAGAATTTCTCCAAAGTATGGCGGACCTTCGCCACAGATTTGTACATTCCGCTGGCCGTGTGGACAAAAACCTGCTGCGTGACTATCCAAGTTTGGGCCTCGTGGAAGGAGCGTTGATCGAATTACCATTTGGTCTACCCTACGAGGTCAATTTGTTTTTTGTCCCCATGACTGAATTGCTCGACAAGGCGTTCTGTGAAAAATTCGGCTGGGCAAGGCATACAGTGACGCCGGAGCATTTAACAGATATCTAATATTCTACCATCTAACGAATCAATCCAGCGGATGGCTGATAGCCACCGCTGATTTCAGTCGTTGAGTCTGAAATAATGGGGGACGTCCATAAAATCATAAAATTTTAAATTCACCGGCAACACGTTCTGCACCCTCAAAAAAAAGAAGAACGTTAATACGTTGAGTCCCCGATTAAGTTGACTGTTGTTGGAGGGGAAATCTCTTTGACTATTTGCTTTTGTTCTTTTTTCGCTCAAACTCTTTGAGTTTCCTGGGGGCTGCTTTCTGGATAATTTTTTCTGAGCTTCAAAATCTAACAGGAGAAAGAGTATCTACGGATTTCCTTGGGGCTCAGGACCGGCCCTTGTATTGCCGTACATTTAGCGCCTTCCATGTGAGGAGAGGATGACGTTTGATTCGGTCCTGCAGTCCAATATCATCGGTTAACAACGAAGGATTGATTTCGCCCTCGTCCAGTAGATGATTTAGAAATTCCAACTCACTCTTACTGAAAGGTAGTACGGTGGATAGCGCCTGACGACATTCATCGATGAGTGTGCGCCCGTATTGGCCTGGCTCTCCCTGCTCTGTTATTGTGCCAGCACGAAGCAGCGGAATAAGATGGGTTTCCAACTCATTGGCGTCGAAATCCACGTCTTCCACCGAGACGCTCCTCCAATCCATGCGGTTCATGGCGCCGTAAACGACAAAGGCAAGACGGAGCCGATTTCTGTCAAGCCCCTCGACTTGGAGAAGCCGATGGATGTCGAAAAGATCCCTTGCCTGTTTCCGCGATAGAAGCGCGGACAGTTTGCCTGCTGCAAGTTCGTGAATGTCCATCACTTCAATACCCGTAGCTCGCCAGGCTCCGATAATGTGTGAGTCCATAATTGTTGTCTGCCATAATGGGATGCGAAACATGAAATTAACGTCTACCTCAAGGTTGCCTGATCCTCCAGTAGCGCTCTGGTACCGGAGCGACCACTTGCACCCCGCGTGTTCATCCGATATGCGCCTGACCGTAAATCCTTCACGGGAAAATACGGCTTGGATGGCTTTGTCGATCTTAAGCCTTTCAGCAAGCATGATCTCCCGGTCTTCAGCTCCTATATAATTCAGATCGATGTCTACTGAAAGCCTTGGAACGTCGAAAACAAAGAGATTTTAGGCAGTTCCCCCCTTTAGGACCAGCTTTCCTTTAAGGAAAGGATGACTGCGGATGGCCTCGAGAAGGTTTAGAAGGTGGGCGACCTTTTCGAGCATATCCGGCCGAAAGCCGGTTGCTTCGGCTTCGGCAGACAGTTTCTCAAGAGAGATTATCATAATATCTCTTCCCAGGATCGCTCAAAAACTTCCCTGGGTACGACAAGGTTCCAACCCGTTGCCAGACGTCCGGCTTTTCTCTTGCCGCGTTCTAAGTAATGTGGCTGCCGTGGCCGAAGGTCGCGGAGTGGTTTGAGGTGGACGTCATCCACCATCAGGGTTTCGCGATGCTGCTCCAAAAAGAACCCTACTTTGGAAGCAGCAGTGGCATTCTCGAGCAGAAGAGCGTATTCAACCACCTTGTCGAGGTCAAAAAACTCGACCGATTCCAAGGATCGCCAGATCTCTTCCCAGCTACCTGAAAGGTGGGGTCGGTCCAGTACGTCAACGAGTGTTCTATCCAAACTTGTTACTCGGATCTTGAGGCTGGAGCGGTCCATTTCTAAAACACCGTAGTTTTCTTTCCCTTTACGCAGAAGCGTTTGGGGAAACTTCACTCCTCGGAGTAGCTGAGAACGAAAAGCCACAGGATGCAAGGGCCGGCTGGACAAGTATGTAAGATGTTGGTGTACCGAGTAAGCTTTTCCGTGGACTTCCAAAGCTGTGTGATATGCCAGAACGGCGTCCCGTGTCATCTTAGAGCACAGAAGAAAGGGATCGAAAGGATACGTCTCGGAGGTTGCACCTGGTGGAATGACGGCATAAAGCCCGCGGCGGACCCGGACCACCCGGCCTGTCTTGGTGTAGTAGGCCAGCAGAGACTCTTGGGTTCTCGGACCATATGTTCTACCCGATCCAAGGAACTCTGCTAACTCCTCATTCGTGAAGACCGGTCGCCTGTTAAAGAAATCTTCCACTTTCATCGTCCGCTCCCTTGACATTAAAACCAAAAACCCATAACTAATTTATGGGTTTCGTGATTAAATGTCAAGCGTTTTATCAAACAGTCTTGACAAAAATTTTCATAACCCATGTTTTTTTATGGGTTATTTGCATTGCAATCAAGAGAAAACCAGGAACAACCCCCTATTTCAAGAGCAGGGAGAAGGTGGAAGGCGTTAGCATTAATAGATAAACTCTAAAATTTCTTCCACAGGTTTTCGATCTTTCTGGGGGGATTCGTCAGGATAACCAACCGCAATAAGGCAGGTGAGAGAAAGATTCTTCGGTACGTTTAGTATTTTCTCAACCTCTATTTTGGCATGAAGCGGTGCAGCAAGCCAAACCGCTCCCAAATCCATCTGATGAAATACAAGCAGCATCGTCGTCACCGCAGCGGCTGCGCTCTGGATCGATGTGGGTGCTGTTCTCCGGAACGCCAAGATCTCTTTCGCTTCATGATCAAAGGACTCTCGGCTGATCAATACTTTATCCAATACGCTCTGATAGTCACTGCTAAACACGCCGATACAGGCTGGAGCATTTCTAAAAAAGGAGGCATTCTTTTGATACCGTTTGATATCCTCCTCCCACGTCATGGCTTCTGGCCACGAGGCAATCTTATCGATCACAGATTGAACCGCATCAGCCATTCTCTCAATGACCCCTTTATTCCTCACAACGATGAAATGCCAACCCTGATAATTGCCTCCGTTGGGTGCCCAGGTCGCCAATCCAACGGCCTTCTTTAATAACTCATCGGGAATCTCTTTCTCTTTCCATCTACGTATGGAGCGCCTTCCTTTAATCAAGTTCTCTAACTCTTCCATATCCATGCCTTCTCCTCCTCGTCATTCAATAATTCTCCGTCTCCCGGACGGGTGGGAGTGTTTCATACCCCTGAACGGTCAGGCCTGGAACCACCATCATCGTGGCAGTTCCATGAGCAATTAATTTTTCTCCCTCATCCCTGATGAGAGCTTCTCCCAGCGCAATGGTTTTACCCATCTTGATACATCGTCCCATCGCAGTGAGTTTCCCCCTCTGAACCGGTGCCAAATAGTTGACCTTTACCTCCACTGTTGTGAGCCCCATTCCTTTTTCCACTTGAGGGAATGCAGCCCAGAAGGCGGCTGCATCCACCATAGAGGCGATGGCTCCTCCGTGGACATTACCAAAGGGTTGAAGGTGTTTCTCTTCTAACTGCATTTCTAAAAGTGAAGACCCCCATTCAAGTTCTTTGATCTCCATGGAGAGGAGAGAGAAATAAGGACATCGGTTGACAAGATTGGCTACGACCTCTGTGTACCTGGGATTCAAATGAAACTCAGACATCGATCGATCTCCTCCGAATTTATCCAAAATACGGACCCATTAATTATTTTGTAAGGCAACCCATTGGGATCGCTTAAGCAAGGCCTGAGCCCTTGCCCCCCATTCAAATCCATTTTAGCGTTTGCCATGAGTTTCGCTACGTTCTTTCATGCCCTTCCTTGGTTCCCCTTAGCCATCTCTTCAAGGCCTTTCAACTTCGATACCTCCCCCAGGGCGATCAATGTATCCCCTGGTTTGATCGTACTTTTGAACGTTGGGTTGAATTTGGTATCGCCCGTTGCCTGTTTGATGGCAACAACGATCACCCCCAGTTCCCTTCCAATCCCGCACTCCTCTAGGGTGAGTCCGATTAGTTTGGAACCCTCCTGAATGGATATCTCTTGCATTTGTAATTCGATGTTTCCGCTTCTCGTGGCAAATTCGATAAAATCGACGACCGTAGGTTTCAGTACGGTGTGTGCCATCCTCAATCCACCGATGTGATAGGGCGAAACGACCTTTGTGGCACCTGCGCGAAGGAACTTCTGCTCCGAATCTTCCTCTGCTGCCCTGGCAACGATGAGAAGGTTGGGATTTAACCCTCTGGCACTTAAAACCACCAAGAGGTTCTCAGCATCCGTAGGCAGTTCGGAGATCAGCCCTCTTGCCCTCTCGATCCCCGCCTCTCTCAGGATATTATCACGGGTGGCATCCCCTCTGAGGACAAGGACATCCTCCTTCTCTTCCAAACTCGCTGGAGTCTTCTCGATCACAACGAACTTCACACCCTCAGTCTGGAGTTCCCTGGAGATGATCCTTCCCATCCTGCCGTAGCCACAAATAATGTAATGGTCTCTTAATTCTTTGATTCTCTTTTCCAACTTTTTCCTCCCAAAGATCTCTCTAAGTTCACCCTCTAAAATAACTCTCGCACCGGTGCTGATGGCATAGAGCACCGTGCCCACACCACCGAAGATCAAAAAAATGGTGAACAATCTCCCTCTAAACGATAGCTCATGGACTTCACGAAAACCGACCGTTGCAAGGGTGATGATGGTCATGTAGATAGAATCAAAAAAGCCCCATCCTTCGATCACCATATACCCAGCCGTACCGAAGGCAATCACCAGAACGGTTAACGTCAAAACCTGAATCAGTTTCTTTCTAAGATCCCCCAAAGAACAAAATCCTCCCTAAAGAATCCTTCTGTCATTTGATCCGATATTGGCTGAAACTCGCTCTGCCATCTGGAAGAAGATCAATGCGAGTAGCACGTCCATCACGATCGATCCCAAGAGGCCCAGTGGGAGAAGGATAACCGAAGCAAAACAGACTCCAGTCGCAATGGAAGAATAGCAGAACGGTCTTAACCTCCCCCCGATCGGATCTCTCAGGTTCGTCAACTTGAAGCCAAACGCAATCAAAACGATACCGAAAACGATCAGGCCGATGAGATAAAGGATTCCAGTCATCTTCTCCAGAGGAAGAAACGTATCAGAGAGAATACTCGAGCCCACCAGGATCACGTTAATCCAGATCATCATCTTGATGTGCGTTTCCACAAGACCGAAATTGAACTGTTCCACCAGGAGCCTTCTCAGGGAATGCAAGATGTAAATGAAGATGAACAAGGAAATGAGGGACAAGATGGCCTCAACCGCCCGGACTTCTGGAACCTTCTTCGAAAACTCAATCATCACCTCCAGGATGACCATGGGGATCGTGATGACTGCACTCACGAAACAGGCCCAACCTGCCCTTTCCATATGCTTTGCTTCCATGACACTCTCCGTGATCCGATAGGCACGCCTGTGATTGGGATTTTAAGTAAGAAGAATCTACTAAAACCGAAGCAGCAGAGTCAATGAATATTTATCTCAGATTTTCGATTTGAGATTACAGATTGGAAACTGGAAAAAAATTAAAATCTTTGAGCATAACGTTGAGAAAGGTTAAAATATTTCTTGGCCCTCTGAAGGGCTTCCTTCTTCTCTTTCTCTGGGATATTCGGATCGTCCAGCCGGAAGCTCTCCACCTTTCCACGAACATAGGCTCGATAGCACTTATAAAAATCGAGAACCTTCATCAAATCCTGATCGCCCGATTTTCCAATATACGTCCGAATCAGATGTTCGGAAAGATCCTCCCTCCCATGGTAATCAAGATCCATCGCCAAAAAGGCAATATCCGCAGCCACATCGGTATATCGGAACCTCTCATTAAATTCGATGCAGTCGAAAATAGAGATTTCATCGCCCCAGAAGATATGCTCCAGTCGAAGGTCACCATGGCAGTCACGAATCCGATCGGCAGCAATCCTCCGATAGAATATTTCTACTTGGGCCCTGAGAAATTGGTTCGTCCTGTCCCGAATCTCGGTATAGGCATCCTTGCTGACCGTCAGATCAATATACTTTTCCGTCTGTTCGAAGTTCTCATCTGTATCCTGTTTGACCCGCTCCGGTTTCGCAAAACTCTTGATGACATCACTCGTCTCAGCAGTCGAATAGAAACGGGCCAGCTTCTCCGAGACTGCCTCGATCATCCTCGGCACCACCTGACCTCTCTCAAGCAATTTATCCATCAGAAACTCTTCGGGCATCTGTTTCATTCTTACGGCGTGCTCCACTACCTCCCCTGGTCCATCCAGTGAGATTTGATCGCCATGTTTTGTAATCTTGACAACCCCCAGGTAGATCTCTGGGGAGAGCCGTCGGTTCAATCTCACTTCTTCTTCACAAAAAAACTTCCTCTTTCCAAGGGAAGTGAAGTCCAAGAAGCCGAAGTCCACAGGCTTCTTCACCTTATACACATAATTCCCCGTAAAGAAAAGAAGGGAGATGTGGGTCTCAAAAAATCCCACCTTTTTAGGATGATCAGGATAGATTTCTGGATTGAGAAGCGCTTGTTGAAGAGAAGGGATATCCATGAACTTCATCAATGTCAAATGTCAAAGTTCAAATTCCAAATCAAATTCTAAATCCACATGTCAAAAATTGATGAATTCGTAAATAGTCTGAAAACACTCCTTTTTTTCATTCCGGCGAAAGCTGGAGTCCAGTTATTTCAGATGATTATAAGAACACTGGACTCCGGGTTCCACCGGATTGACGACTTTTGACCAAAGATTGGGGTTTTGAAATTTGACATTCATTTGACATTTGAACTTTGACATTTGGAATTTATTCATCATGCTTATCTTTCTTATCTCTTCTCGATCCTTTTGATCTTCCAATCCGGAAGGATATCATGTTCGGTGTCAATGGTCAGGTGGATGATTCGAAGAGTTTGAAACTGCTCTTTAAGATCGTCGATATCAACAGGCTGAAACAAAGCCTTATTATTCAGGTAAGCCTCCCTCGTTAAGGCATTCGATTCATAATTTTCCTTTGTCCTTTTTAGAATGCGTTCGATCGACTTCTCCTCTGTGCAAACGCATTCTGCAATCACAAAGGGGCGATTGGCCTCCATTGCCAATTCCGCAGCCCGCGACCTCAACTCCTGTGTGAAGAAAGTGGCATCCAAGATGAGGCCCCCTTTGGTCGTCTCCAAACTCTGCTTCGCCCTTCGAAACATCTCGTCGTAAACCCTTCTCCGATGACTTGGATCGGATGCCACCTTATTGTCGAAGATATCCAGCCCTTTCAAAACCTCGAGCCGAATCAAATCAGATCGAAGAGTTTCGAAACCCTTTATCTTAGCGATCTCTTCCGTCACTGGACTTTTCCAGCTGCCTGGGAGACCAACAGAAATGAGGAGGCTCCCTTCCGGTATTTCGGACTTAATCGCCTCCATAAAGTCTCTTGCCATAAATTCCCCCTGTCCTGAAAATGCCAAATGTCAAAGCCCAAAGTTCAAATGAAATCTAAAGGTCAAATGAGATGCCGAAATCCTTAGATCCTGAATTAAATTCAGGACCTGGTTCGGCATGACCAGGAATGTCATTCTGAACCTTGCCCTGAAACAAGTTCAGGGTCTTCGATTTCAGAATCCTATTTTGAACCTTGTCATTGATTTGATATTTGCCTGCCTGCGGTAGGCAGGAACTTTGACATTTGGAATTCATTATTATCTTATCACATTTTTAGGGCTTCCAAAATGATCTCGTGCAAAACCCCATTCGTCACGACAACGCCATCATTCCTGACCATCTTTATTCCAGATGAAAAGTCTAATGGATGCCCGAACACATCTGTCACCTTTCCTCCCGCCTCTTCAGCAATGATCGATCCTGCAGCATGATCCCAGATGTTCTCTTGATAACCAGGTCCCGAGCGCGAAGGAACCCTTAAATAGATGGTCGCTTCTCCTCTCGCGACAATCCCATACTTTGCCTGACTGTCCATCTGGAGCGGAGACCTTGAAATATTCAACATCTTGGCGAGGCGCCGGTGAAAAAGATGGTCCGCATGATCAGGCTCAACGCTCTCTGTGACGATCGCTTCTGATGGATCTTTGACTTTCGAAACCGATAAAGACTCCCGGCTTCCTCCGTCAAGATCCATCTGCACCGCTCCCCTACCTTTCAAGGCAAGGAAAAGGCAACCTCTCTTCCCATGGGGCTGGTCTTTATTCACATAGAGGTTGGGGCAGGCCAAGATGCCGAGTTCCGGCTGGCCATTCTCGATGAGGGCTAAGGCAATGGCGTACTGATCGCCTCTGAGAAACCCCTTTGTCCCATCGATCGGGTCTAAGGCCCAGAACCGATTTGCAATCACCTGGCTACTGAAATCGATCCAGGTACATACTTCTTCCGGCGACGAGTTTGGAATGAATTCATTCACGTAGCGAGTCACTTTTTCGAGGATTTTTGAATGATTTGGTCTTCTTAGCTCATTCGAATCCTCCTCTGCCACAATGGTATCGGCCGGAAATGCTCCTTTGAGGAATTTGCAGATGATTGCCTGAGATCCATAATCCGCAATCGTCACAGGGCTTCGATCGCTTTTTATTATCGATTCTTTGTCAGCAAGATCGCTCCGAATCCTTTGGCAGAGCCCCGACGCCATGGTCATGGCTCGGAGAGCAGTCTTCACTTCAAGAGAATCTTCGTCCATGGTATTACCAAACTATCGAATTGAGAAATTACATAATGATAGATCTCCAAATTCCACAATCCCTAAATTCCTGAATTCTTATTATAAAATAACAAGAGGAGAGGCTCCTTCACCTCTCCTCTCATTATAGCTTTATGGTGCCGAAGGGGGGATTTGAACCCCCACGGGGATTACCCACCACCCCCTCAAGATGGCGTGTCTACCAATTCCACCACTTCGGCATTATTTAGGGACGATGAACATTAAACGACGAACGATGAACGGTGTATTATCTTTTTTATTCATTGTTCATCGTCCATCGTTCATTGTACTAAACTGGCTTCATAACCCTAACCCAAAAACCATTTTCATTACTTCTTCGGTTCTGGCAAAGGGACCTGTGAAGGTTCTGCTGGCACCGATTGGGCCGGCCTATCCGTCATCACCGAGGAAGCCCTCTTGGATGAAGCAAAGGTCAGGATAAGTGAGGTAATCATAAAGAGGACGGCCACCACTGTAGTCAATTTGCTCAGAAATCCCATGGCCCCGGAGCTTCCAAAGATCGTTTGACTCGCCCCTCCAAAGGCTGCCCCCATCTCCGCCCCTTTGCCCGCCTGGAGAAGAACGATCATAATAAGGGCGATACAAACCAAGATATGCACAACCGTAACGATCACCATAATTTTTAATCCCTTCTGAATGATTTAATTTTTTTATATCACATTTCGTTAAATCTGACAATCTTTGAAAAGGTCTCCGATTTTAGGCTTGCCCCTCCGACCAAGGCCCCGTCGATATTCTCTTGGCCCATCAGTCCTTTGATGTTCTCCGGGGTGACGCTCCCGCCGTACTGAATTCGGACTTCCTCTGCGATTTCTCGAGTATAGAGCCTCTCTAACTTCTCACGGATGAACCGATGCACTTCTTCAGCTTGCTGGGGAGTCGCCGTCTTTCCCGTCCCAATGGCCCAAACCGGTTCGTAGGCAATAACGATACTTCTCATTTCCCCTTCCGTAATTCCTCGCAATCCACTTTCGATCTGTCTCTCGATGACTGAAAAGGTCTTCCCCTCCTCCCTCTCCTTCAAAGTCTCACCGATGCAGAAGATGGGTTTGAGGCCTTGGGCCAATCCTGCCTTAATCTTGCGATTGACCGTCTCATCCGTCTCTCCAAAAAACTGACGCCTCTCGGAGTGACCAATGATCACATATTGGCATCCTATCTCCTTTAGCATGATGGGCGATACCTCACCTGTAAAGGCTCCTTTCTCCTCGTAAAAGACATTCTGGGCAGCAAGACGAATGAAAGATCCTTTAAGTTCCTGAGAGACTGCGTAAAAGGCAGTGAAGGGAGGGGCAACAGCCACCTCAACTCCTGTGACATTCGAAATAGAAGCCTTCAATTGTCTCACAAGGTCGATGGCCTCCTCTACCGTCTTGTTCATCTTCCAATTTCCTGCAATAAAGGGCATTCTTCCCATTATTCCCACCTCTTTAGACCCATGTATAAGTCTGAGAATTTGTCTCTAACATTTATTACAAAATGGATGCTCAAATTCTAAACCCTAAACACTAAATCCAAAATAAACTCAAAATCCAAATGTTCAAAACTTCAATTTAGAGTTGAAGGTTTTGGATTTTTGGCTTGTTTAGGGTTTTGAGTTTCTTCCATTTTGACTTAATTTAGAGCTTAGGGTTTTGGATTTAGCATTTATTCTTCCTAAGAGCTTCAATGCCTGGCAACTTCTTCCCCTCAAGAAATTCGAGCGATGCGCCACCACCAGTGGAGAGGTGGCCGATCCTTTCTGCCACACCCGCCTGCTTTGCCGCTGCTACGGAATCTCCCCCTCCTACAATGCTGAAAGCGGAGGAGCCGGCAACGGCCTTGGCAATCGCAAAAGTTCCCTGGCTAAAAGGTTCCATCTCAAAGACACCCATGGGGCCATTCCAGACGATCGTTTTAGCTGACTTGATCTCTTCCGAAAACATCCTTACCGTCTCCGGCCCGATATCGAGACAGAGCCAATCTGAAGGGATCGTCTCATTCCTGACGATCTGCCTCTTCGCTTGAACATCCATTCGCTCAGCAGCGACGTGATCGAACGGAAGGAGAAACCTTACCTTCCCCTCTGCTTTGCCCAAAAGATCGGCTGAGAATTCGAGCTGATCATTCTCCACCAGCGATTTCCCTACGTCAAAACCCCTCGCTTTTAGAAAGGTATAGGCCATTCCACCTCCGACGAGCAGCGTCGTCACCTTATTGAGAAGATTCTCGATCACCCCTATTTTGTCTGAGACTTTCGCTCCACCGAGGATTGCCACGTAAGGTTTCTCCGGATTCAACAGAGCCTTCTCCAAACTCTTGATCTCTTTCATCATCAAAAAGCCTGCTGACACGCTCTTCATATATCGCGTCATTCCCTCGGTGGACGCATGGGCACGATGAGCAGCACCAAAGGCATCGTTGACGTAAACATCACAGAGAGAGGCCAAGGCCTTTGAAAAGCTTTCATCATTTTTCTCCTCCTCCGGATGGAACCTCAGATTCTCAAGGAGGAGTACCTCCCCTTCTCTCATTCCTTCGATCTGTTGTTGAACCTCCTCGCCAACACAATCGATCGCCAGGGCGACCCGTTTCCTTAGGCATTGGGACAATCTTTCAGCAACAGGGGCCAAGCTAAATTTAGGATCTCTCTTTCCCTTGGGCCTTCCGAGATGCGATGCAAGCATGACTTTTCCACCCGCTTCCACGGCAAATTGGATGGTGGGAAGGGAAAGAAGTATACGAGTATCATCGGTAATCTCATTCTTTTCATTCAGGGGTACATTAAAATCGACTCGAATGAATACCCGCTTCCCCCTTAAGTCGATTTGATCAACTGTTTGGATAGAGATCACGTCGTCCAACTCCTGTCACTGTTTTGTAATTCAGGTTAAGGTCAGGGCTAAGAAGCCAGTTCAGGTTAGGTTTTTGGGTAAGGACGAACTTCTCATCAGACCAACAACTTAACCCCTTAACCAAACTGGCATCTTTACCATTACCATTTGACGAACCAGCCTTACTTTTTCCCAAAAAGATAGAGAAACAACTCTACCATGCGATTGGAGAAGCCCCATTCGTTATCATACCAGGAGATAATCTTTACCAACTTTCCTCCGATCACCTTTGTGGATGGACCATCCACGATGGAGGAGTGGGGGTTTCCGTTGAAGTCAATAGAGACCAGAGGCTCTTCACAAAAACTCAAAATCCCTTTCAATCTGCCTTCCGCATAGGATTTTAAAACACGGTTCACCTCTTCGGTGGTCGTTACTTTCTTCACCTCCGCCACCAGATCGACCACCGAGACATTCGGAGTGGGAACTCGGATAGCCATTCCATCCATCTTACCTTTCAATTCTGGAATGACCAATGAGAGGGCTGTGGCAGCGCCTGTGGTTGTTGGGATCATTGACATCCCGGCCGCCCTTGCACGACGAAGATCCCGATGTGGGAAATCGAGAATCACCTGATC
>Ga0315309_1001304_pt1 | contig 14963 bp, 14 predicted proteins | sample TDP4_MG_FD_203080 | JGI IMG/M metagenome (GOLD analysis project Ga0315309, IMG submission 203080) | Freshwater sediment microbial communities from Lake Towuti, South Sulawesi, Indonesia - TDP4 | ecosystem: Environmental > Aquatic > Freshwater > Lake > Sediment | place: Indonesia: South Sulawesi... | reverse complement strand
CAGATCAGGCAATAGGTTCGGATCTAGCTGTACTTGCTCGCCAGCCTGATGTCCTCTTCGATGACCGTTTTCCTTCCCGCATGCTTGGCCAGGAGAACGGCTCTCTGGGCGATCTTAGTGCCCTCGTCCTCCATCAACTCGGCCAGCGCCCTAATGCCGTCGGCCCCCACCCGGTCGATGTTGGCGTTGTCCTTTATCACCCGCTTAACTGCCGCGAGCGGCAAGATAGGCAAAATCCCTCACCTCAAGACTCGAATGCCCGTTCAAGGCATCCTGAACGGCCAGTTCATGAATGAAAGACGGGTCCCTGCGATTTTCGGCGCTTTCCCTACTTAAATATGTTAGATTTCTCGCCAACGGCCAGTTCGGCCTTTTCCGGCCGTGGGGAATCCTATCCTGTCCCTGATATTGTTGCAGCGCCCGCACTGCCCAAGGGAATCGGAACCACAAGCGGTCGGCCCATCCGCCCCTTGTAAAAGTTAAGAGGATCAAGCAGAAGCTGGAAGCGTGAAGGCCCGAGCGCCGGTGGATCTGCTCATTGCTGGTGGCCGCTTGGCAACGCCCAGAGGCGTCGTGAGGGCCAGCCTCTGCATCGATGGCGGTAGGATCGCCAAGGTCGGCAAGCCGGGTGCGATGCCCCGGGCCGCGAAAACCATGAAACTTCCCTCATCATCGCTGGTTCTTCCAGCTCCTGTGGATGTCCATGCTCACCTGAGGGATCTTGAGCTGAGCCACAAAGGGGACTTTGCCTCGGAGACCCAGGCCGCGGCCGTCGGAGGCATCTCCTTCGTGGTTGACATGCCGAACTCAAGGCCGCCAACCCTGAGCGCCTCCTCCTTCGCGGCCAAGAGGGTGAGGATGCTGGGGCGGATTGCTGTGGATGTCGGCCTCAACCTCGGGGTTCAGAGGAACGAGGAAGAGCTTGAGAAGGTGACGGACAACATCGCCTACGGCGAGGTATTCGTCGGTCCTTCAACCGAGGGTACGGTCGTGGGCTACGGGGAGTTGGCAGCTGCCCTGAAGATCATAGCCCGAAGCGGCAAGGTCGCCTGCATCCATGCGGAGGATCCCGCCCTGTTCCGAGAGCGGTCGGCGGGAGAATACGACCATGGCTTTGCGAGGCCCCCCGAGGCCGAGGAAGAGGCGGTGTCCAGGGTCCTCTCCCTGAACGAGGGGATCGGCGCAAGGTTGCACTTCTGTCACGTGTCTGCGCGCAGGAGCCTGTGGAACATAGCCGCATACAAATCGAGGAAGATGGCCGTCACCTGCGAGGTGACACCTCATCATCTCATTCTCTCTAGCCAAACGTACAAGGACCTCGGAACCCCGGCAAAGGTGAACCCGCCTCTAAGGGAACCTGAGCATGTGGAAGCCATGCTGCAGGGCGTGAGGTCAGGCGTGGTGGATCTGATCGCCTCGGACCATGCTCCCCATGCCCTTGAGGAGAAATCCCTGGGCGAGCCTGATGCGCCGGCCGGCGTTCCCGGGTTCGAAACGTTGGTGCCAGCCATTCTGACCGTCTTCGAAAGAAGTGGCCTATCGCCCTCCACCTTCGTTCGTCTGACCAACCTGGCCCCGGCGCGCATCTTCGACATCCCGGGCAAGGGCTTCGGCATAGGGCGGGACGCAGACCTGGTTGTCGTGGACAGGAAAAGGCGCAAGGTCGATCCCGATACCTTCATCTCCAAGGCCAAGTACTCGCCCTTCGCGGGGATGAACCTCAGGTTCTGGCCGACGATGACGATCCTGCGCGGAACTGTCATCGCAGACGGCGGGGAGGTAGTGATAAAAGACCATGGGCGTTTCTTTTCCCCAGCTGGCGAGCAGGATGGATGATGGTATCGAGGCAATACGCGACAGAAAGAAACGCGAGATGCTTGAGCGCCTATCCGGCAAGGCCAAGGACGATCTGACGTCCACGGCCCCGGACGAGGCGCTGGAGATGGACGACGCGTCTATCGGCGCTGCCATCAGGTCCTATCCGTTGCTTGTGGTGGACTGCTGGGCGGCCTGGTGCGGTCCCTGCAGGACAATGGCCCCGGTCATAGAACAGCTCGCCAAGAAGTACAAGGGGAAGATGGTCTTCGGCAAGCTCAACGTGGACCACAACTCGGACACGGCCGCACGGTTCCAGATCATGAGCATCCCGGCCTTCCTCGTGTTCAAGCAGGGCAAGCATGTTGACACCATAATCGGCGCGATGCCCGCCCAACAGCTCGAGCAGAAGCTGGCGAGGTACATCTAGGCCAAAGGCTCCCTTCTGCCACAAACATCCCGCTTGAAGAGGCCGAACTCGGTCTGTTTCAGTTCCTTCCAGAAGAAGACGGGACCGTCCCTACAAACGGTCAGGCTGCCCAGGGCACAGCTGCCGCACAGGCCGATGCCGCACTTGAAGTACCTTTCTACGAGAAGCTGGCATTCGACCTTGGCTGCCTCGGCCATCCTGCCCGCGGCAAGCATCATTGCCTCGGGCCCACACGCGAAGATGCAGTCGAACCCGGAAAGACGCGGAAGATTGTCCGTGACATTGCCGGTGAGCCCAAGGCTGCCGTCGACCGTGCAGGCCTGGGTATTGCCGAAGCGCTTGAACTCGTCAAGGTAGATGGCATCGCTGGCGCTGTTGAAGCCAAGCATGATCGCTGGACGGCCCTTCTTCGGATCCAGGTTTGAGGCCAGATACAACAGCGGCGACGCGCCAATGCCACCCCCCACCAGAATCGGCTTTCGAAAGCCAAGATCGAAAGCGCGTCCGTAGGGGCCCCTCAAACCCAACATCTCACCGGGCTTGCAGCGAGTGAGCGCCTCGGTGAAGGGACCGACCTTCTTGACCGTTATGGACAGCTCCTCCTGCGAGATCCTCGTCACGGCCATCGGCTTCTCGTCGGAGCCGTTCCACACCATGATGAACTGGCCGGGCCGGGGTGCCTGCTCAAGGCTATTCTCGACCCTGAGGCAGGCTATGTTCCGGGCGATCCCCTCGGCCTCGATGACCCGGGCTGGTCTGGGCCTTTCCATCTACGCACCCCCGTGGGCCGATCCTATGATGTCCTTGTGGGACACGCCATGGTCCTTGAGGAAACGCTCTATGCCGGCCGATATCCCCCTGAATGCGCCAAGCCCCCGGTGGTAGACCACCGTTCCTATCTGAACCAGCGTGGCGCCCGCCTCCATGAGTTCCACCGCGTCCTCGGGCTTGGCGACGCCGCCGACGCCGATGATAGGGATTTCCACCGCCTCGTAGATATCATAGATGCACCTCACGGCGATCGGCTTGATGCATGGGCCCGTCAGGCCCCCTCTCAGATTCGAAAGGACAGGCCTTCGGCTTTCGATCTCGATTGCCATCCCAGGCCCGACGCTGTTTATCGCGCAGATCGCGTCAGCACGGCCGGCCTCCGCCTGCGTTGCGATGTCCTCTATCCGAGGAACGTTGGGGCTGAGCTTCGCTATGACCGGCTTGTTCGTCCTGTCCTTGCAGTCCTCGACGATCTTCCTCACCAGGCGGGGATCCGAGCCGACCGCAAGTCCGTAATGCTTCGAATGGGGGCAGGAAAGATTCAGCTCAAAGCCATCCACCACCGGCTCAAGGACCTTGAGGGCGGTGCAGAACTCCCGGGAGCCTGCCCCGTAGATCGACGCGATCAGCGGCACCCGGAAGGGCTCCTTCGATATCCCGTCCCGGAGGTCTTCAATGAAACATTCAACGCCCGGGTTGGCAAGGCCAACTGCGTTCAGGAAGCCTGACTCGACCTCAACCAGTATGGGGCCGCGGTACCCCGGGTTGGGCTTGGTCCCCAGCGATTTCGTCACCAGGGCCCCGGCACCCTCCTTCTCCACCCTCTTCAAGGATCCGTAGGTCTCGCCCAGGATCCCCGCAGCGAGCATCACCGGATTCCTTGCCTTGATCCCTGCAACCGATTCCCAGCGAACCAAGAGGTCCACCCTAGCCCTTCTTCCTCCAGCTGAACGCCAACGCTCCGACGAGGAGAGTCAGCCCCCCGTAGGCCCCAACTGAGACCAGGTTGCCGAGGACCTCACCAAGGGTGGAGTCCTTGATCATCCCGGCCTTGAGAAGGTCCGCGACGTAGGTGATCGGCACATACCTGGACGCCTGCCTCACCACGGACGGGCTGAGTTCGAATGGGTAGAAGACCCCGGAGATCATCAGCATGATGAAGCATAGCCCAAATGAGGCCGTCAGAGCCTCCAGCTCGGTCTTGCTCACGGTTGAGATGAGCAATCCAAGACCCACGAATCCCACCGATGCGTAGAGCCCGAATAGGAAGGTCTTTGGCAGGCTGATGATGTAGATGTCGAAGAGCAGCACCGCGCAGGCCGTCAGGATGATGATCTGCACCGCCGCGATGCCAAGGCAGACGATGCATTTCCCTCCCACGTAGGTCCACCTGCCCACGTTGCAGAGGAAGATCCTGCGCAGTATGCCCTTCTCCCTGTCCCTGACAACGCTGAGCACCGTGTAGACGAGAACCGAGAACAGTATCCCGAAGGCAAAGATGCCCGGGGAGATGTAGTCAACATACCTCTTCGTCTCGCCGAAGTAGAGGGGCATCTCCGTGAGGTACAGCGGAGAGGTCAGGAACGCCTTCTCCATTCCGCCAACCTTCTCCACCAGCCCCTTGCCCTCGGTGACGAGCTGGGTGAGGTTGACCGATTCGAGCTGCGTTCGAATCCCGGACACCCGCCGGCTCAGGTTCGCTATCTCCGACTCCCGTGCCATTACGACATCCATCAGGCTTGAGGCACTGCCCAGGACCATCTCGGCGGTAACCCTGATCTCATCCTCGGTTTTGTTAGGGTTCTCGCTGGATAGCGTCTCGATCAGTCTGTCCCTCAGATATGGCAGTGCGATCTTGATCGCGATGGCCTGCGCGGAGTCGATCCGAGAGAGGTTCCCAGTGAAGCCGGAAAGGTCCTTGGCGATCTCCGAGGGAAGCGCCCCGGGATCGCCCAAGTGGGGATACGCATACCTGAGGAAGTGGTAGCACGCGTCAAGGAGCGGCTTTGAGTCGGACAGGCCCCTCAATGTGCCAACCACTGCTGACTGGTCTATCATCGAAATGAGGACCTTCTCATACGGCGTGCCGTTCTGCATGATCTCCCGAAAGCCCGTCTCGGTCGCGCCAACCATTGACCGGATCGCTTCGTCATCCACGGACTCGATCCTTGCCAACAGGTCCAGGGCATCCCTGATGTCTTCCCCGGATTGGCCACGCTCGAACATGGCCTCGATGCTTCCCAGGGCCTCGACCAGCCCAGGAACAACCTGCTCTTTGACGATCTTCACATACTCCCAGGCCAGTTCGTCGACCACATCCTCCTTGGCCTGCAGCATGGTCACCTCTATCGCCGCCGTGAGGAGGGGCCTGGTCTCGTCCGCGTGGATCCGGATCCAGCTCCTCTTGAACTCGCTCATCTTCTCAGCTATCCAGGGGTCGACCTCTATTATCGAGTCGATCTTCTCTGCGACTAGATCCTCTCTGGCATCTTCAACGGTTTCGTAGACGATGGCCATGGCGTTCTGTTGCTCGATCCCATCCACGATCATCTGGGCATAGGTCGAGTTGCGATGTTTCACCACCCCGATCGCCAGCTCCTTCTTTTCGAACTGCTGGTAGCCCAGGCTAAAGGTGACCCCAACGACGATGACCACGATCACCGGGAGAGCTATCGTCAGGAGTATGGTCCGCCTCTCCCGGGCGATCTTCCTGGCATCCGTCAAGGCGATCCAGAGGGGTTTCCAGCTAGCTGACAACCTCTTTGCCCTCCGTGTCTTGGGTGAGGACGTCGAAGACTTCGTCGGGCGGGACCTCGAAGGATATCGAGGATGGTCGGATTCCATTCGCCTCCAGAAGGCTGGCAACGCTGAAGGCGTCCGACCGTGATTGGACCAAGACCTGCAATCCGCCCACTGTGGAAAGGACCTTTCTCGGGGACACCAGATCCGCCAGCCTGCCCTCCTCGCGCTTGGGGACCCCCCTGATGAGAAGCTTTGCTCTGGTAGCAGAGCTGATCTCCGCCCACGTTCCCTGGGATACAACCCTTCCCCGGTGCAGGACCGCCAGGCGGTCGCACAGGCGACTTGCGTCCGAGAGGTCGTGGGTGGTCAGAAGGCAGGTTATGCCCCTATCACGGTTCATCTCTAGGATGAGTTTCTCGACCTCCCTCTTCGTCGTGGGGTCGAATCCCGCCGTGACCTCGTCGACCATGATCAGCCGCGGTGAATGGACCATCGAACATGCGAAATGGACCTTCTTCTTCATTCCAACCGAATACGTCTCGACGGGATCGTCCTTGCGCTCAAGCAACCCCATGAAACGGATCAGACCGTCGACCCTCTCCCCCAGAGTATCGGACGGAACATCCAGAAGCCTGCCAAAGTATCTCAAGTTCTCCTCGGCGGTGAGCCTCTCCTCCACGCTTGTCTCCTGTGGTATGACGCCGATGATCCTGCGAAGCTTGGCCGCCTGGTGTATCGGGTCCAGGCCAAGCACCCTGATCCTCCCCGACGAGGGCTTCACCATGCCCGACAGCACGTCGATGAGCGTGGACTTCCCCGCTCCGTTCGTGCCGACGATCCCGAAGACCTCGCCCCTTTTAACCTCGAGGTTGATGCTGCCCAGGGCCTGCACTTTGCCGAAATTTACGGTGAGATCCACCACGCTCACTGCTGCTTCGGATCCCTGAGCTTCCGCCATCCGGGGTCGGCTGTGGAATGCCAGCTGATTAATAGGTTTTGTGGGGCGGCGGGACACTGGAGGTCTCTTGCCGCGCGCTTTTCTGGGCGTCCTCACGCAACACAGTTTAAAGGGGCTGCGGTCGCATTGGAAGTGACCGCTATGGTTCGCGCAGTCATCATCAAGTGCGGCAACATCGCGACGTCCACGATGGTCGACCTCCTTCTTGACGAGACGGCCGCGAGGGATGATCTTGAGATAACCGTGATCGGGTCAGGCCCCAAGATGACGCCTCGAGACACGGAGCGCATAGCCAGGCTCGTACCCTCTCTGGAGCCCCAGATGGTGGTCGTCTGCGGCCCCAACGTGGGTTCGCCCGGGATGGTCAGCCTCCGCAAGGCACTCGCTGGCCTTGCGGTTCCCAGGATCATGATAAGCGATGGCCCGAGCAAGAAGGTCAAGCAAGAGCTTGAGAAGGATGGGTTCGGGTATCTGATAATGGACGCGGATCCCCTCATAGGCGCCAGGCGAGAGTTCCTGGACCCGACGGAGATGGCGATCTTCAATGCCGATGTGACAAAGGTCCTGGCCGTGGTTGGCAGCTTCAGGGCCGTCCAGGATGAGCTGGACAAAACGATAGAGGCCCTCAAGAGGGGTGAGGCCTACCTCCCAAGGGCCGAGGTGTCCGATTCGTACTCCCTCCCCAAGGCGGGCTTCTCCAACCCCTACGCCCGATCCAAGGCCGCGGTTGCCTTCAGGTTGTTGGAGGCCGCAGCCCAGATGAACTACAGGGCCTGTTTCGTGGAGAAGGAGATGAAGAAGTACGTCCGTCTCGCGGCCTCCGCCCATGAAGCAGTCCGAACGGCGGCGAAGATGGCCGATGAGGCCCGCGAGTTGGAGAAGGGGACTGACACCGTCCTGAGAACCCCGCATTCGAAATCCGGCAAGATCCTAAAGAAGAGAGCTTTGCTCGCAAGGCCCAAAGGAGGCGCGCAATGAACCCACAGATCGTGGAGGATACCTTCGCGGAGGCTTTTCGCTCATACTTCTGCCGCATGATCATCACTGCGGCCAGCCCTGAGCTGGCTTCGACAGCCGCCTTATCCTCCACCGGTTTTGCAACCTCAGCGTTGGGATGCGGGGTCGAGGCCGGCATTGAGGCGGACCTCCCCGAGAAGGATACCCCGGACGGGCGCGCCGGAGTGGTCGTCCAGTACCACGTGTGGAAGAAGGACCCCAAGACGCTCTACGAGGTCCTGCTCAACAGGATCGGCCACTGCGTGCTCACCGCACCCACCGCTGCCGCCTTCGATGCAACGCCCAAACCGCTTGCCAAGATAGACCTGGGGGCCAAGCTACGGTTCTTCGGCGACGGCTACGAGAAACAGGGACGGGTCAAGGACAGGGAGGTCGTGATCATACCGATCATGGGGGGCGAGTTCGTGGTGGAGAAGGAGGTGGGAATGTCCATGGGCATCTCGGGGGGCAACCTTTGGTTGATGGGCTCCTCCTCTGCCGCGGCAATCAAGGCGGCCCAGGAGGCGGTGAAGGCAATACACAGGGCTGGGAACGTGATAACGCCGTTCCCAGGAGGGATATGCAGCTCCGGCTCCAAGATCGGGGCAAGGAAGTACAAGTTCCTGGCGAACTCGACCAACCATCCATACTGCCCGACGCTGAAGGGATTGCTCGCGGACTCGAAGGTTCCCAACGGGGTGAGCTCGATAATGGAGATCGTCATAAACGGCATCAGCCTGGCCTCCGTCCAGAGAGCGATGGGAGCTGGCATCAGAGCTGCGGAGACCGTGGATGGCATCGTCAGGATCTCGGCGGGCAACTTCGGTGGGAAGCTGGGCAAGTTCCAGATCCGCCTCAGGGACACATGAGGGGGCCTGTCGCTGCCGGGACTCCGCATAGACCCCAGCCGGTGCCATGGATGTTGCTCGTGCATAGTGACCTGTCCGGTCACCGAAGAGATCTGGCCGGAGGCAAGCTTTGGCAACGACCCCTACCACCCCGATCTCATAATCCTAGTCCGGAACGGGGTCGCCAAGGTCAACAACCTTCGCAGGTGCACCTTCTGCGGGGAATGCGCAGCTGCCTGCCCCGGGCTTGCCATAACAATCGAGGAGTAACGAGGCATCGACATGGACCTGATTCTCATCACTGGCAGGACGATCAACCAGGGCCGGGGCACGATGACGGACAGGCTCGGAGGTTTCCACCAGAAGAACTCCGCCGTGATCCAAATGAACGGGAATGATCTCACGGAGCTCGGCCTTGACAACCGAGCTCTGGTGCGAGTCACCAGCGCCTTCGGCGAGGTCGTGCTGAGGGCGGAGGAGGCCGAGGAGGAGCTTCCGAGGGGGCTTGCTCATATACCTTACGGCCCCTGGGCCAGCAGGCTTGTTGGCAGCGACACGGGCGCAACGGGCATGCCCTCCTTCAAAGGGATGAAGGTGAAGGTCCAGAGGGAGGCCGCGGAGGATGTCAAACCCGCGACGACGCTGGGAGGGCCAGGTTGATGGCTGGCATGATCCAGAATGTCACCTGCCCATTCTGTGGCTGCCTTTGCGACGACATAAGGGTCGTGCTTGAGGAGGGAAAGGTGAAGGAGATATACAACGGCTGCGCCCTTTCCCAGAGCAGGTTTGCGGAGGCCAAGCGAACTGAGAACAGGAACCTCCAACCGCTAGTCAGGAAGGGGGATGCCAAGCTCCCCGTCGGTTATGACGAAGCCCTGAACCGGGCCGTCGAGATCCTGGCCAGCGCTGACCACTCCCTCCTGTATGGCTGGGCCACCACCTCGTGCGAGGCCCAGAGGGCGGGGGTCGAGCTGGCCGAACTACTTGGAGCATCGATCGACGATACATCCTCCGTATGCCACGGGCCCAGCACCATAGGCATACAGGATGTGGGGTACGTCACGGCCACCCTCGGGGCGGTCAAGAACCGCGCCGATGTGGTGATCTACTGGGGCTGCAACCCGTTCCATGCCCACCCAAGGCACATCAGCCGGTACACGGTCTTCCCGCGGGGCTACTTCAGAAAGGGCAGGAAGGACCGGAAGCTGGTAGTGGTTGATCCCCGGAGGACCAGCAGCTCTAGGATCGCGGACCTCTACGTCCAGCCGGAGGTCGGCCATGACTATGAGATCCTGAACGCGTTGAGAGCCATGCTGCGCGGTGCCAAGATCGCTGGGCCCAAGGTCGGCGGCGTCCCAACCGGGACTCTCCAGCAGGTAGCTGAACTGATGAAACGTGCCGAATTCGGCGCGCTCTACTTCGGCCTGGGCCTGAGCATGAGCAGGGGCAAGCACAGGAATGTTGAGGCCGCCCTGGAGCTTGTGAGAGATCTCAACGCCCATGCAAAGTGGGTGATAGGTGCAATGAGGGGCCACTACAATGTTGCCGGGTTCAACGAGGTCTGCGCCTGGGAGACAGGATTCCCGTTCTCCGTGGACTTCACCCGCGGCTATCCCCGGTACAACCCCGGCGAGACCTCGGCCGTTGACCTCATCTCAAATGGCGAGATCGATGCGATTCTGACCGTAGCCTCGGATCCGGTTGCCAACCTGCCGGCCGAGGTGGCCGGGAAGATACGGAGGATGCCGGCGATCGCCGTCGACCCGTTCAAGACGCTTACGACCGAGGCTGCTGATGTCGTCATACCCTCAGCGGTAGCCGGGATAGAGGGCCCCGGCACGGCCTACAGGATGGACGGAGTCCCCATCGAGCTGAGGGGGTTATGCGAACCTCCGCCAGGGCTCCTCGGGGATGACGAGATCGTGCTGGGCATGCTTCAGAGACTGAAGGGGATGGGAAGCCGATGAAGGCCGAGTTGGTGCTCGCCAACGGGACTGTCTACGATCCCGCCAACGGGATCGCGGGGGAGCGGATGGACATCTGCATCCGGGACGGGAAGATCGTGGAACAGGTCTCCGAGAAGGCCCAGAGGCTGGACCTCGCCGGCAAGGTCGTCATGCCCGGAGGGGTCGACATACACACGCATGTGACCGGGTCGAAGGTGAACGCCGGCAGGATCATGAGGCCGGAGGACGTGAGAAGCAGCGTCTCTCCCCGCACAAGCCTCACGCGGTCTGCAAGTGGGTACACGGTCCCGAACGTCTACCAGATCGGCTACACCTACGCTAGGATGGGCTACACGACCGTGGTGGAGGCGGCTGTGCCGCCGCTGAAAGCCAGGCATACCCACGAGGAGCTCTCCGCAATCCCCATCCTTGACAAGGCCTCCCTGGTCCTGATGGGCAACAACTGGCTGATCATGAAGTACCTATCGGAGGGCAGGGACGATCTGGTCAGGGAGTACGCGGCTTGGCTGCTGGAAGCGGCAAAGGGGTACGGCATCAAGATAGTCAACCCGGGGGGCACGGAGGCGTGGGGATGGGGAAGGAATGTCGAAGGAGTCCGGGACAAGGTACCCCACTTCGACATAACCCCGGCGGACACAATCAAGGGCCTTCTCAAGGCAAACGAGGAGCTGAATCTGCCCACTTCCGTCCACCTTCATCCCAACCGCCTCGGCAAGCCCGGCAACTACTCGACCACTCTTGAAACCATGGAGCTTGTGCGGAACGCTACGACCCGGATGCCGAGGGGCCAGGTCCTGCATGTGGTTCATCTGCAGTTCCACAGCTATGGCGGGGATAGCTGGCGCAACTTCCACTCTGAGGCCGACAAATTGGCTACGGCGGTCAACTCCTCATCTAACCTAACCGTGGACGTGGGTGCAGTCGTCTTTGGCTGGTCGACCACCATGACGGCCGATGGACCCTTTGAGCATGACCTGCAGAGGCTCACGCACTTGAAGTGGACGAATGTCGACGTGGAGGCGGAGACCGGCGCCGGCGTGGTCCCCCACTTCTACTCAATGAGGAACGCCGTGGCCGTCGTGCAATGGTGTACCGGACTGGAGCTCCTGCTCCTCATCAAGCCCGACAGGATATTCCTGACCACGGACCATCCCAATGGAGGCCCGTTCTCCAAGTATCCCCAGATCATCCACCTTCTGATGAGCAGGAAGCACAGGGATGCCATGATGGAGAAGCTCAACCCGGTGTGCAAGAAATCCATGCTTTCCTCTCTCGACAAGGAGTACACCCTCTACGACATCGCGAAGATAACGAGGGCCGGGACCGCGAAGGCCCTTGGCCTCGCACAGAAGGGCCACCTTGGGCCGGGTGCAGACGCGGACGTCGCGGTCTATGACCTACAGCCGGACTCCACCGAAGGGCTGGAGAAAGCCCTCTCTTCGGCCCACCTTGTCCTGAAGGATGGGACGATGGTCGTGAGGGACGGCCGAATCCTTGCAGCGCCCGCCGGGAGAACGTACTGGGCCAGGTGCCAGCCAACCGACAAGAGGGGTGAGATGATCAATGGCCTGAGGGAGCATTTCAGATACTACACCATCCAGCTTGAGAATTACCCGGTGTCGGAGGAGCATCTGATACGGAGCAGTCCCGTCGTGCCCGAGGTGTCCAGTTGAGCGTCAGACTTGTGGTCAAGAAGGTGCCGGCAGTTGGGTTGGAGGCAGAGGTCATCGACCCCGCCACCCTCGTGAAGAAGGGGCTCAGCGAAATCGGCAGGCTTCAGGTCTGGGCGGGACGAAGGACGATGCCCCTGGGGGAGGCCTTTGACATATCGGCTGAAGGCCCCGAGGACAATATCGAGATCCACGGCGACGCTTCGAGGGTGAAGAGGATAGGCCAGGGCATGGCGTCCGGCCGCATAGACCTTCTCGGGGACGCTGGGATGCATCTTGGGAACCGGATGTCGGGCGGGGAGATCCACGTTTCCGGGAGCGTCTCGTCCTGGTGCGGGTGCGAGATGCAGGGAGGCTCCATATCGATAGCCGGCAACGCAGCGCATTATCTGGGAGGCGCCTACAGGGGCAGTTCGGCCGGGATGCAGGGGGGAAGCATAGCGGTGAGCGGAGCGGCCGGAGGCGAGGTGGGATGTCGGATGGCCGACGGAATCATCACCATAGGGGCCGGGTGCGGGGACTTCGCAGGGGTTCATCAGAAGGGTGGAGTCATCGTTGTGCACGGCACCTGCGGTGCAAGGCCCGGGGCCGGGATGACCGGAGGCCTGCTGATCCTGAACGGAAGGGTCGAATCCATCCTGCCCGGCGCGGCCTATGTGGAAGAGGTTCAAGAGGCGGAGGCAGCCGGAGCGAGGTTGAAGGGTCCGTTCCTCAAGTTCAAATGCGACTTGGCAGAGCAGGCCCAGGGCGAACTCCTCATCCTGGCAGAGCCGAACAGACACCTGCGTGAGTGACCTCTGAAGCAGATCAACGTCCGCCCGCATTGAGGTCCGAAGCTGTGGGCGGGTGCACTACGGCCCAGGTTGGCTACCGGTAAGGGACCTCAACGGTGAGCCCATCCTCGCCAACGATTGCCCCCGGGAACTCCAGCTCCCTCTCGATGGCCTGCCGATCGTACCTGGGCGAGAAATGGGTCAGCAAGAGCCTCCTGGCGTTCGCCCGCCTCGCGATCTCGCAGGACTGCTTAACCGTGGAGTGACCGGTCTCCCGTGCTCGGCCCGCGAGGTCCTCACAGAAGGTTGCCTCGCAGACGAGGAGGTCCGCGTCCTGGGATAGCGCCACCGCCCGGTCCGAGGGAAGCACATCGCCAAGGTAGACGATCTTGCGGCCCGGCCTCGATGGCCCCAGAACCTCCCGCGGCTGTATCGTTCTGCCTTGCCATTTGATTGCATTGCCACCTTGCAGCTCCTTGTAGAGGCGTCCCTCCGGTATGCCCAGCCTCCTGGCCTTCGCCAGATCGAACTTCCCCGGCCTGCGATCTTCCTCCAAGCTGTAGCCAACCGTGGGCACGATGTGTTCCACGGCTTCAGCGCGGACGAAGTAATGATCGCATTCCACGCGCTCGCCCGGGCCCAGGTCATGGCCAACCACGGCGAACCCGGGAACGAAATTGCCGATGTTGGCGATCGTCTTGGATATCCGGCCCATCCCCCGGGGCCCATACAGGTCGAGGGGTCGCTCCCTTCCGAAGAAGGACATGCTCTGTACGAGTCCGAAGAGGCCCAGGTAGTGGTCGCCGTGGTAGTGTGTCACGAAGATCCTGTTGACCTTGCTGAAGCTGAGCCCGAACCTTATCATCTGTCTCTGGGTGCCCTCCCCGCAGTCGAAGAGCATGACCTCCCTTTCCCTTCGGACTGCCACGGCCGGAAGCCCTCTGTCGGGGGTGGGGACGCCGCAAGATGTACCCAGCAAGGTTACCTTCATGGCCGGAAGGCAGGATTCCGGTACCAGCTGATTAGTCTTCCGTCAGGGCCCTATGAGGATAGGGCCGCAATGCAGGGCCGCACACGGATGGACCTCCTACACGTTCGATATCAGATGACTCAGATCCCTGCCGGGACTGTCTCCACGGAGTCCGAATCTAGGAGGCTTCGGACCCAGGCGACCTTCGCCTGAAGTCCTCCAGAGTCTGCCCCATAAGCTCCTCAAGGCGACGAACGTGGTCCTCCCATGTGAGGTCTTTGACGCTCTCGGCGGCATTGGCCGACATTCCCGCCCGCTTTGAGTCATCGAGCAGATCCCTGATTCCCTGAGCCAGGGAGTCCGCGTTCCTGCTGCGCAACAGGCAGTTGTGGCCGTCCACTAGGATGGTGTCGTAGCCGAAGTCTGGTGCAACTATGGGAAGGCCACACGCGAGCGCCTCGTAGCATATCATGGTCAGATCCCGTCTGTATTCATTGCCTATGAAGAGGAAGAGATCGCTGCTCGCGAAGGCATCCTCCACGTTGCTCAGGAAACCCCCGACGTATGTTAGGTTTGGCGCGTCAAGGTTTTCCACGAAGCCCCTCTGGGGACCATCCCCGGCCACCAGGAAGTGCACTTGGTCCTGCAGCTGGTTCACGATCCTGATCAGGATGTCGATTCCCTTCTGGTAGCTCAACCTGCCAGCGAAGAAGATGACGGGCTTGTCGTCCGGCAGTCCGAAATCCACGGCAGGCTTCCTGTTGGGTCTGAAACGCTCGTGGTCGATCCCGAAGGCGATGCGGCTGTATTTCGTGAGGCCCAGCCTTTCTAGTTCCGCGCCCACCGTTCTGGACTCAAGGAGCAACGAATCGCATTTCATGTACATCCTCTTGGAGTAGAAGTCCATCACCGGTTTCCAAGGGACGAAGAGAGAGCGGAAGGCAGCCCCCATGCTGACTGACTCCAGGCAGTGCAGGAAGGCCACGATTGGCCTCCGGTTGTTCTTGGCCGCGAAGAGCGCTA
>Ga0315309_1001298_pt1 | contig 14992 bp, 13 predicted proteins | sample TDP4_MG_FD_203080 | JGI IMG/M metagenome (GOLD analysis project Ga0315309, IMG submission 203080) | Freshwater sediment microbial communities from Lake Towuti, South Sulawesi, Indonesia - TDP4 | ecosystem: Environmental > Aquatic > Freshwater > Lake > Sediment | place: Indonesia: South Sulawesi... | reverse complement strand
GCTTTGGTGATTCCTTCGCTTCGTATCCTTTCTGCTATTGAGGAGCAGACGCGACACCGACATAGATGATCTGCGTAAGTAGAGTAGTAGGCTCGGGAATCGATCTCGGAGACCTTGGTCTTCAGGTGGGGAAGATAGTACCTGAGAGGGAACCCGCCTCCCGTCGCCCGACGGTCTACATCCTTGCTCTCGCCGTAGCATATCGATGAGCAGAAGCCCGTCAAGCCTAGCTTTGAGAGGAGCATATGAAAGTAGCCGCCATACATGGAATAGACGGGTTTGTTTCTGTCCCTGAAGGCTTTCACGAGCTCCGCGAGCCCTCCTAGATAGTCTGGGCCTTCACGGTCATCCTCAAAGCCGGACACCCAAAGCATCACACCGTCGTATTCCTTGTAGTCATCGGCTATTTTCATCAGATCTTGTGATAGGAGAACGGTCTTCGATATGCATACCACAGGATACAATGATTGGTTCTCCTTCAATTCGTTGGCGGTTGCAGCCAATTCCAGAGAGATGCCGTACCAGTCATCGGCCAGGCTTTCCGCGTAGAAGTATGGGGGAATGAGGCAGAGAAGATGGGGGGTCTGTCTGGCGATCGGTTGGTCAGCCAATCCCAGCAATCGTTCGAGTGTGGTCAACTTCTGCAGGGCAAGCAATCTGGTCTGGAACCGAATGACACTTGCGGAGATCTCGGTCATGAGCTCACGGTTCCAGTTGCCGTTCCTCATGAAATCATTCGGAGCCAGACTTCTTCCTCCCGAGACTATCCGTGCTAGCTTCCTACCATGGACTCGCGAAAGCCTCTCAAATGTCGCCTTCATGCTTCCAGTTTCCTTCATCAGGAGGCTCATAGGTCTCGCGAAGACGTAGGTCATGGGGTCGACGAAGAACGGTTTCCCAACAGTAGCAAGGAAGTTCTCCGTTGAAGTCTGGAAGTACGTCAGGTAGTGGGCGGCAATGACAACGCCTTGGTAGAGCCCCGGATTCTTGGTGAGCAAGGTCTTCTCCGCAGCCACCCCCAGCCTGTAGAAGTTGCGCATGATTGTCATTCTGACCAACATCTGCTATTTCCTTATCCCGACATACAGCCTGTTCTTGGCCAGGTACGATTCAATACTCATCCTCAAAGACGGCTGAATGGAGTGATTGCTCCCCGCCAGCTGAACCACTTCGACAGAACTGTCTACTTTCATCAGACCAACGCCGTGTTCTCCAAGCAGGGTCCCCGGGACTCTGTGTACATGGTCATGCCAGAGAGCGATGTAGACAGCATCGGCGCAGAGTCTGTAGCGCATGGCCTGCTGGAAAGCAGACTTCCAATCCTTCACCTTGAGCTCGATCGCCGTGATCTGCGGGCGCTCGGGAGAAACGCAAACTAGGTCTATCCGCCTTGTTTTCAGAGGCACTTGCGGAAGGACATCGAATCCCCGGTCCCTCAGGAATCTTTCCACAACAGTGCTCATCGCCTCTTCCGAGATCATTTGTGGTTATCCTCGTTGATCATTCTGGCCTCGGGCAACCCTTTGAAGTGTTCGTCGCCGGTCAGCACTTTCAACCCTGTCAGTCTAGAAAGGGCGAGGAGAACGCAGTCTACTATGCCTATCTCTTCTATCTCGATTGTTGCCCTAATCTCTCCCGCCTTCACTGCCGTCATCTCATCTAGCGGTACAATGAAACTCTTTCTCTTGATGAAGGCCAGGTCCTTGTCAAAGTGCTCGAGATGTTCCTGGACATACTTCTTCTTGAGTTCGGCAAGAACGACGGTTGGTGTCTGGTTATTGCCCGTTTCGATGATCCATCTGGCAGCTTTCTCGCCCAGAGTACCAGAGAAGTATGCGACCCATGCATAGGTATCGATTATGTGATTGGCCATTGCACGGTCCTACATGCGGAAGTCTTCTTCTTCTCTGATGAAGGGTTTCATGTTCGGTCTTGAACCGAACCTTGACTGACCCAGTATCGTCTTCCTTATTTTGGACTTGACGGTGCTTTCCGGGTAGTTCTTGTAGACATATTCGATCAGATGCTTGAGTGGAGCAGCATTGAACTTCTTCTTAATTGAGCATATGCCTTCTCGTTCTTCCGGCGTGAGCAGCTCGAAGAGCCTGCTGCCAGCCTTCATGCCAGATTCTGAGAGTCGGTAGACTTGGAGTTCTGTCCTCTTGAGCGGGATAGATTCCTGTTCAGTTGCCACCTCTCGGTCCATCAGATCCGCATCGGAAACCTCATCGTAGGTCACGCAAGGCTCGGTCCCTACGGCTACCAGACCGGCGTCCTTGAGCGTCTCGATGGCATCGTAGACCTGGCTTGAATATGGGCCATAATCGTATGCCTCAAATTCCAGCTCCTTGTCAAGGAGTAGGCCGATAGCAGTTTCTTTGACGGCAAGGTAAAGGAGCTTGTCCAGTTTCGTAATCCCCCGGATAGGTTCTGCAAGCTTGTTCTTGCTGCCACGGCAGTACAGTAGGATTACTATCGCCTCTAGGCCAGACCTTAGTGGCATCTGACAGCTCCCCTGGTCGCGGATGGAGTCGCGATCTTTTTTTTTCTATTTGTCACCGCGTGTGCGATCGAAGGTCTTGCGGGCGACCCACGATCTAACGGAGGCCGCAGGTCCTTATAAAGGACATTCCAACCCCCCCGACGCGGCAGTTGATGGTACCGCCCACCATTCCATAGGGGCCCATCTCTTGATCGTTCGCTCCGCGCGCTCTCTTGCGCTTACTGTCTCTTGTGTCTGGTGGGCCCGGCTAGGTTGTTGCCATACAGCCTGATCCCTCGGGACCGGTCCCCCTTGACCAAGACGAACCGAGTCTTGTCGACGCACGATGCGCAGCTGCGAACAAGGACCCTAGTGGCATCGTTGAGCAGGATCCTGGGGTGCTCGCCGGTACCTGCAGGTATCTTCAGCCCTTCTATGTCAACGTCCGCCACGTCATCGAATATGGCGGTCGGCCTTGGGTCCACCGACACGCATTGCACGCGGACGTTGCTCAGCGTTAGCCCCTCCACATGCCGGCAGTAGAACGCATAAGCGGGATAGTTCCCCCACACGTCCGCATCGGGATAGCCGTTGACATGTTCCGGCAGGTCAAGCCCCGTGAATGTGCCGCCTCCCTTCGCAGTGATGTTGAGATCGGACAGGCTCACGCCCCTCACCGGCGACCCCGGGACGCCCATGATGGGTGTGGGAAGGTCGCTCAGGCTGGCCACGACGTTTGAGATGGAAACGTTCCGCAGGGATCCCGGCACCGGCGGGTTCATCCCTCGGCCCCGATTTCCCAGCCTGATGAAGATCGGCGCCCGGACCTCTTGCATGGTGATATTGGAGACGACCACGCCATCGATGTTGGACCCGTCAACCGACTCGATGGCCACCCCCGAGGTCGCCGGCCGCGCACCCGCGGAACGCCTGTAGAGGGCACAGTTGCTGACCGCGATGTTTCTGAAGTCACCGCTGCTTTCCGTGCCCAGCTTGATGTTGTTGCACTCCGTGCTCAGGATGCAGTTGGTGACAGCGAGCTGCTCGGTGGAGCGTCTGTAGCCGAGTGCCATGCTCGCCTTCGCGCATATGGCGTCATCGTGGGAGTCGATGAGGCAGTTCGAGATGCGGACGAAGCGACAGCTATCCGGGTCGATCCCATCGGAGTAGGCGTTCAGCACCTGCACACCGTCGATTTCCACGTGGTCGCATCCCAGCAGGCTGATGGAGTAGTTCGGGGCGTTTGTGATCGTTATGCCTCGGATCGTGATGTGCTGGCATCTCTTCAGTGCAATGGGCTTGGGCCCTTCCCGCTTGGAGCGGTTGCCATCGATCCCACCTTCGCCAATGACTGATGCGTTGTGTACGTCCTCTCCCGCCAGCAGGGCATAGTGGAAGTAGGTCGTCTCGCGGTCGTTGACAGGGGTGAAGGGCAGCGTCTCATAGGGATCGAAGTCCTTCTCATCTTTGCTTGCGAGCATGATGGCGCCGGCGGACAGATGGATCGTGACGTTGCTCTTCAGATGGATCGTGCCGCAAAGGTAGCTGCCCGCAGGGAAGGTGACGGTCCCTCCTCCTTGCTTCTCCGCTGCGTCGATGGCGGCCTGCACCGGCACGGTGTCCTTCGCTACCCCATCCCCTGTGGCGCCCAGGTCGCGGACGTTTGTGTGCCAGGACATAGGTCTTGCCTTCATTGCCTGAGGGGCTGCCCCTCGCTGATGAGGGTGACGTTGGCCCTGGGGGATATCCTGGACGAAGGGGCACAGGATAACCTGAGCCGGTTCGATCCCCGCTTCAGTAGGGGAGGAGATCCTCGGGGCTCAACATCCTTCAGGAGCTCGCCCTTCGGGCCGTATAGATGACAGTCCGAGGGTGGGTTGAACTCAAGGTAGGATCCGCTCTCGATCCGGGTGGGAAAGGTCAGCGTTCTCCTCCCAATGGTGATCGCGGGGTTCACCACCTCCGCCTTGGCAAGCGGCAACGCCCTCACCTGGCCGATAAGGCAGTTGACCGTCTTGCGAGGCGGAAGGTTGTTGTACCAGAGGCCCAGCGACTCGACCGCGCGGTAGTCAACGGACTCCCGGTATATCGTGTACGGTGAGCCATAGGGCCAGCTGTACTCGCTGTACCTTTCGCCCTCGGGTTCAACGATCTCGAAGTAGCGCCAGCCGACGAAATCGATGTCGATGTAGTGCTCGCCAACGGCCGGGATGAAGTGTTCAGGGCTCTTCAGCTGGATGTTCAGGATCTGGCCCTGCCCGTCTCCGTGAACCCAGACTCCCATGCCCTGGCGCCCGCTCAAGTCAATGGGCGGCCGGAACACCTTCTCCACCGCGGTCCATGCGCCCCTTCTCTCAGCCAGCTTGCTGTGCGCCCAGTACCGGAAGCTCGTGGTTCCCGCCGGGGTCAACTCGGCTGAGGGCAGGAGTGATGCCTCTATCTTGGAGTCGGCACTCTTGGCCTCGCCCCATCCCTCCGCCGATTGGGCGATGGCCATGGCCCTCTCGGAATCATAGGGTTCCACCGACATGAGCGCCTCGATGCGCAACCTGGCGGGTTGTGACGCGTACGGGTTTCTCACGCTCCATGTGCTCGTCCAGTCGGCCAACCCCTGGACCTTGTGTTTGACGTACTGAATCGGCCTGAACTCCCATCTGCCACCGGGGTTCCGAGACAGCTTGAACTCCATCCCGGGTACCCGAAGCTTCTGTTTGATGGATTCCGGGAAGTGCCCTGCCCTGCGTAGCTCCTCGTAGGTCCTCATGATCTCGGCGAGCCTTGCCAGCCCGGGGGTTGCCGTGAGCTTCTCCGGGTCGATCCCCATAATCGATAGGCCGGTGTCCGTCGCCAAACACTTGCAGCAGAGGTACTCGATGTCGTCGGCGTAGGTGGGCTCGGATTGGGGTCCCGTCCAAGTCTTGAAGGCCCACCACCCCATGTGCGCGGGGAGGAACATCCGCCGGCAATCCTCGTTGGCCTCAAGGTGAATGTCTATGAACCTCTTGTGGCTTCTGTTGGGATGATCCCAGGCCCCCATGCGCGAGCGCACGTACCAGAGGTGGTGGTGGAAGGTGCTCATCTCCATGATCGCGGGCTTCTGCAAACTCTTCCAGATATCGAAGACGAACTTGGATCCGTAGTGCCAGCCATTCTCGGCCCCGCCCACAACATCCTCGCCGTCCAGGGCATCTAGGTACATCATGTCGAAACCACCCTCGTTGAAGGCACGGGCGGTCCTTGCCGCAACCTCCTCGAACAGGCTTGAGTCGCCGTCTGGGACGAAGAGCCCGAAGCACTCCTTGAGGTGGTGGACCTTTGCACCGAGCCTGTGGGTAGCCGCGCGCGTGCCATAGGCTCCCCTCGTGCATCCGGAGAAGGCACAGGGCGGTTCCTTTCGCACTCCCGCATAGATGACCAGTTCATCATCGATCTGTAGCGTCACGCTGTTGCGCACGAAGAAGCCGGTGATCGCCGACATCCCCTCGGTCGACTCCAGGACCGGCACATCGGTGTCCTCGGGGCAAAGGGGCTTGGCGAGGGTGAAGGTGGAATCCTTGGCAAGGCGCGCGTCCGGCACGGGCGTCACCCACGGGCACCGCTTGTCGATGAAGAAGGCATAGGTATGGAGGCCGGCAAGGATCCCGGCCTGGTGGAGCCTGTCGGTCACGGCCCTCATGCTGGCAAGGCCCTGCGGGTAGGTCTCCGGGTCGGGGGTGCAGTCGCCGAAACGGAAGGACCTTCCGCCGTGAAAGTCTATCTGCGTTATGCCAAGGGTTTTGGCCAGCCCGATCCAGTCATCGACGGTCTTCTCCGAGAGGCCGCCGAAGTTGAAGAGATAGGAACCGCGGTTGTCCTTCGAGTCGAGTGCCCAGGGGCCGCCGACTGCCGATCTGGGCAGGTCGGGTGCGCCCGAAACGACCTCCTGCACGACCTGTCGCATCAGGTCCACGGGGCAGGCTATGATCGCCGCCTTGGCGCCCACGTTACTGAAACGCGGATAACAGTAAGCCCGAAGCCTTGAGTTCGCGCCCGGGAGCTCCGGCACGTTGGTTCTGAGGTTTAATGCTAGGGTGCAGGCGGCAAACCCCTTCGCTTTCCTCTTCTTGAGGACAAGGTCCAGGAAGGCCAACTCTCCCAGCCCCTCGCCATCCGCGGCCAGCACCTCGAAGGTCATGTAGCGGCTGCGCACCTCGACCCCCAGGAGCACTCTGACTCCAGGAGTCTGAAATCCAAGTTCGAGCTGTCCGTCTTGGAACGTGGCCGAGGACGACGCGAGAGTCTTGCCTGCCTGCCTGATCGTCGCGAACGGAGTCCTGGTGCAGTGGTTCATCCCCGTCGCTTTCTCCACCAATGCGACGTTGCTGCCGTCAGGCCCTATCATGTAGCGAACGAAATCGTCCTCAAGCAGTATCTCCATCGTCTTGCGGGGACCGATCCCTGTATTTAAGTGGCTGTGGCTGGGCTGTAGCCGTCGATTCGACCCCCCAGTCCGACTCTGTGGCCCAATATTTTTCTGCTCCAAGGCTCCGCCAAACCGCGGTCAATGGTCGATCAAAGGTAGATGAAGGGCTGACCGGATGATCTTCGCCCATCGAATGCAGGCCACGCTCGTTGTGCTGATGCTTGGTGCGCCACTCATCGTCGCTCCGGCCCAGGCCATGGAGACTAGGCTCGATCCCGAGACCCAGAGAATCAGGGTCATCTGGGGTCGGATCCCGAGTTCGTCCTACAGTTTCGCCCTTGAGGACCCGAGGATCGAGATACAGGCCTCCCTCCCCTACCTGACCTATGAGAAGACGATGTCCGACCTGCAGTACGCGAGGCGCCTGGCTAGGATCTACCTCCCCAGGACCTATGCGTCGCTATTGGCGAGCCTTGACCTGATCGTTCTGGAGGACATCGACTCGCGGATTTTTCCGCAGGAGAACCTCTTCTGGTTCCGGGACGCGGTCCGCGAGGAGGGCCTCGGGATGATCATGTCCGGAGGCTCGCAGGGGTTCGGCGGCAACCAGCCCTTCACCAGCTGGGGGGACACCGTGTTGGACGACATACTGCCGGTGCAGTGCTATTACGATCAGAGGCTGTCCAAAGACTACCTCGTCAGGCTCAAGGTCGTTGAGCCCGCAAACGAGCTCGCCCGCAGCATCCCGTGGGAGGAGGCCCCGCGCTACTATCCGCCCAATTTCATAACGCCAAGGGAGGGGTGCCAGCTATTGATAGTCTCCGACGACGACAAGAAGACGCCGATCTACTTCTACTGGGACATCGGGAAGGGCAGGTTCGTCGGCGCGCAAAACATGCAGGGCGCGTTCTCCATGGACTTCAACCTCTGGCGCTACTACCAGGATGCCTCGCTGAACACTGTTTACTACGCCGTCTGCTTCCCTTTGCCGACGGATCTTGTGGCCGTACACCGGCTCCGGGAGGCATGGCATGTGATGGCCCTGCGAGAGAGCCTTTTGCTGGCGTTTCTGGAGTTTGCCGACAGGTTCGGCGCAAGGGTCGGCCAGGTTGAGGGCGAGCTGCGTGGGGTCGACGTGATCAGGAAATCCTCCGACTCACTCTACCTTGTCCAGGACTATCCAGGCGCTCTGGAAGGCATGGAGAATGCCGTAGCCGAATTGTTGCGCCTCGAGAGGCTGGCCGTGAAGCTCAAGGAGCGGGCGCTGCTTTGGATCTACATGATCGAGTGGTTGACCATTTTGTCCACCTTTCTGCTGTCGGGCTTCCTCCTTTGGACCCTCATGGTCAGACGGGCTGTCTACAAGGAGGTCGGGCTGACTGCAGCGGACACCGGGTAATCCCCTGGTTGGATCCGCGGCCAGGATTCCTCTTGCTTGATGCGGCCTAAGGCTTCGCTCGTTGCGGTTGCTGGCCATTTGCCGCTGGACATTCGGGTCCCGGCTTGCTGATCGAGCGAGGTTGGCATTTCCCTGCTCTCTTCACTTTCCCGGTCGCCGTGGTGCAATTTATTAGGTTGTTTGACGATGGACACCCAGTCGGGATAGAATGAAAGAGAAGAGGGGAAATGAACGGCTTCTTGAGAAGATCGCCAGGCTGATCCCGGGCTACGGCGGCTACAAGGACAAGGAGCTTAGAAGGGAGGCAGACAAGCTCCAGAGGACGTACATCGCAAAGAGGTTGAGCGAGGCCAGATCGAATCTGGAGTCCACAAACGGGAAGATGACGGACAAGCTCTTCATGGATGCCGTGGGGATCTCGGACAGGCTCCTGAGGCGCATGGAGAAGCTGGCCGACAAGGTCCGCTTCGCGAGCTACGGCTACGGCGGTTTCTTCGACCTAGTGAAGGTGAAGGAGGAGGAACTTGACAAGCTCTACGGCTTCGATGCCTCGCTTCTGGCGGACGTTGACACGGTCAAGGCCAAGGTGGGCGAGCTCGGTGCAAGCCTTGAAACCCAGGCAAGGGCCAAGCAGAAGCTTGAGGAGCTGGAATCCTTAATAGGGGAGATCGACCACAAGATAGCCAGCAGGGATGATCTCATCAGGGGGATAAGATAGATGCCAGAGGTAATAGAGTCTTTGGACAAGGCCGGAAACGAGATGGTGGTTAGGTGGCCCGAGGGCGGGTCGGGCGCCATAAGGTCGGGGGCCCAGCTGGTTGTGCGCGAGTCCCAGTCGGCCGTCTTCTTCAGGGACGGGAAGGCCTACGACTCGTTGGGGCCGGGACGCCATACACTGACGACGCTTAACCTGCCCCTGATCACGGGCTTCTTGGGACTTCCGTTCGGGTTCAAGAGCCCCTTCAGGGCCGAGGTCTACTTCGTGAACCAGAAGGTTTTCACCAACCTGAAGTGGGGCACGGCCCAGCCCATAGCCTTCAGGGACAAGGAGCTTCAGATGATAAGGCTGAGGGCCTTCGGCATCTTCTCGCCGAGGATATCCGACCCACTGCTGTTCATCAACAAGATCGTCGGCACCCAGGGCCTCTACACCTCAGAGAGGATCCAGGACTTCTTCAGGGAGATCATAGTCGCGCGGCTCAACGACCTCTTGGGCGAGATGCTGACCACGATATTCGACCTGCCCAAGTACTACGACGAGATAGGCGCGGCGTTGAGGACGAGGGTGAAGGACGATTTCGACAAGTACGGCGTGGAGCTTGCCGACATGGTGGTCAATGCGATCACGCCCCCGGACGAGGTTCAGAAGATGATCGATGCAAGGGGCGAGATGGCCGCCGTGGGGGACATGGGAGCCTTCGCCCAGTACCAGACCGCAAGGGCGATGAGGGACATCGCGAGCCAGCCCGCGGGAGGACAGGGAGGAAGCACGGCTGCGGCCGGGATGGGCCTCGGCGTGGGCGCGGGCCTGGGCATGATGGTTCCGGGCATGATACAGAAGGCCCAGGCGGAGGCGGAGGCCAAGAAGGCCACGATGCGGAAGTGCCCAAAGTGCGGGGCCGACGTCCCCCTGGAATCGAAGTTCTGCCTCAACTGCGGGGAGAAGCTCGTCGTCGAGACGATCAACTGCCCCAAGTGCAAGGCCGAAATACCCAAGGGTGCGAAGTTCTGCCTGAGCTGTGGCCAGAAGCTCGTCCAGAGCTGCCCCAAGTGTAACGCGGACCTTCCGGCTGGCGCCAAGTTCTGTCTCAACTGCGGGACGAAGATCGAGTAGAGGACGCGGCGTTGAAGATCAAGTGCACGCAGTGTGGCGGCGAGATCGAAGTAGGGGAGGGCGAGGTCTTCCTCAGGTGCCCTTTCTGTTCAACCGCGATCTACGTTGACAAGAAGAAGGTTGTCTTTCACTACGTGCTTGGCTCCACGCTCAGCATGGAGGACGCGCGGAAGAGCCTCAAACGGTGGATGGCGGGGACGGAGACCGTCAAGGGCCTGGATGAGAAGGCTAGAATGGTGCAGGAGGAGTTCTTCTACTTCCCCATCTGGTACTTCAAGGTTAGGAAAGACGGCGAGGAGAAGGTTTTCACGCAGCTTGCCGCGAGCACGCCCATCGTTGACCTCAAGGACATCCAGATCCCCGCCGGGGATTTGAAGTTCTTCGACCCAAGCAAGTACGAGGGCCAGACTCTGAAGGAGCCCGAGGTCATCTACACCGCAGCTGTTGAGTGGCTGGCGAAGGCCGGCGTGGCACCGGAGAATGTGATCGAGACGGCGCTCGTCCACGTCCCGATCTTCCACATGAAGTACGAGTACGCCGGACAGACCTACGCCTCGGTGGTGGAGGGTTCCTCAGGCAAGGTCCTCTCCTCGATATACCCGGCCAAGGCCGAGGCGCCGTACTACCTGCTGGCCGCCCTGGCCGTCCTGCTCTTCTTGGCTGAGGGGCTGTTGGTCACCGCCTTGGAACTGAAGCTCGTCGTCTACCTGGTCACCGCGGTTCCACTGGTGATCGGCGCAACGCTTGTTTCGGAGAGGGTCTGAGTGCAGGAATCGCCGATAAGGGGAGTGTCATGCCCGTCCTGCGGTGGCTCTCTGGAGCTTCGCGAGGGGGTCACGACGCTCAGGTGCAAGTACTGCAATCTCATGCTCCTGGTCCGAGGCGAGAAGGGCACCCTAAAGTACCATCAGATTCGCAAAGTTGATGCGGCAGGGTCGATGGAGGCAGCGCGGAGATGGTTCGGTGGCATGCAGATGGCACGGGACCTACGCAAGGCCGCAGCCTTCGACACGCCGTTTCTCGTCTACCTGCCCTTCTGGAGGGTCACCGGCAAGGTCCTGGGCTGGGTCTTTGGCAATGAGATCAAGCGCGAGACGGTTAGGCGAGGCAACAGAACGGAGACTCACACCCGGAGGGTGCCCGTCGAGAGAAGCGTCATGAGAAGCTACGTCTGGACGGACGCGGCCTGCGATGTGTCGGAGTTCGGCGTTGAGAGCATCGACATGCCCGTCCCCGAGTTCTCGTTCTACGATCGGGAAACCCTCCAGAAGGATGGCATGGTATTCGAGCCCACGGAGGCAAGCACCGAGGCCATCAATCAGGCGAGGTCCAAGATGGTCGAATGGGGCAGGGGCAGCGTCCATGTGGACGAGGTCACGTTTGAGAAATTGAACGTCGTGGATCTGCGAACGAGCATCGTCTACTATCCATTGTGGGTCTTGCGCTACGGGTACAAGGGACGCACCTATCAGGCCTTGACGGACGGCGCAACGAATCAGGTTCTCTACGGCAGGGCCCCGGGGAGCACCTTGTTCCGGGTTCTGTCCCTGGTTGGGACGATGTTTGTGGGCAATCTCGTGCTCACAACCGTGCTGCAGACCGATCTGGACATCGAAGCCAAGGGAGTCGTCGCCGTCCTCTGCGCGGTTCTGATGGCAGCGGGCTTCTGGAAGTTCAGGTTCGGAGGCGAGGTGAGGAAAGGTGGAAAAGGAAAGTCTCCAAGTGGTGCCGCTCAACTGCGAGAGCTGCGGAAGCTTGCTGGAGTCTGAAGATAGGGATGTTGCCTTCCGCTGCACGAACTGCGGCCAGGGCTACGCCCTCGTTGAGGGCGAGCTGAAGCGTCTCATGGTGAAATCCGCATCCCCCAAGTTGCAGGAGCGCGGTGAGGTTCAGTACTATCCTTTCTGGGTCCTGAAGGCGGAGGTCACCATCCAGTCCCGTGACGCGAGCGGTCGGTTCTTCTCATCCCTTCTCAAAGGCGGCGGGGCCGGACCCGCTGGGGGGGCGATTGCCTTCTACATCCCCGGTTTCGACGCTCCCTTGGAGGTCCTGAGACAGTTGAGCGTGGAGTTCACAAAGGAACAACCATCCTATGAGGTAGCGGAAGATGTCAGGAAGAGCATCAAGGGCTGCGTTCATTCGGAGGAGTTTGCCCGGGGCTTTGCCGATTTCGTGTTCCTTGCCATGGAGGCCGAGAAGCCCGACACGATGAAGTCGATCAGGTACTCGATCAGGTTCCTGGACGCCACCGTGTTGGCCGTTCCCTTCGTGTCGGTGGACGGGTCCAAGAAGGACCTTCTAATGGGCAAGCAGGTAAAGGGTTGGTAGGGCTGGACGGTTTCACCCGGAGGGAATTCGTCTCACTCGCCCCCGCAGGTTTTTTGGGTCTATCTCTACGCGCGGCCCTTGCCATCGACCACGACGCCGGGGTTGTGATCGCCCAGAACGACCTGCCGGAGTACCTCCTGAGGGCGTCCATCAGGGAACTGGGGGGCATCGAACGGTATGTGAAGGAAGGCGACCTCGTCGTGGTGAAGCCCAACTTCTCCTTCGACTGCATGCCCAACTCGGATGTGAACGCAGCCAACACCGACCCCGACCTTGTCAAAGCGGTGGTTGCGCTGTGCTTGGAGGCAGGGGCCGCGGAGATCAAGGTCATAGACAATACCTTGACCAACCCGCCGGAGCTCGGGCTGCGATCAAGCCAGATAAAGGGGAAGCTGGCTCAGTTTGGTTCAGTCGAGTGCAAGGTTCTGAACGACAAGCCGCAGGAGTTTGAGAGGGTCAACGCGGGCGGACTGCTGGGCGAGATCGGGGTTTCGAAGGATGTGTTGCAGGCGGACGTTTTCGTCAACGTGCCGAAGCTGAAGAACCACGCGGAGACGGTGGCGACCATCTCCATGAAGAACCTCATGGGCATAGTCAACGACCGGCAGAGGATCCACGACCAAGGGCTGCACAGGCCCATCGCGGATCTGACCAGGTTTCTGCTCTCCATGCAAGCGGCCTCGGGCCAGAGGAATCTGGTGGTTGTCGACGCCATCAAGGCCCTCCAGAGCGGGGGCCCCGATGGGCCGGGCAAGGTCATCAGGCCCAACAGCATCCTTGTCGGGGAGAACCCGGTCAGCGTTGATGCCTCTGGATGTGATCTACTGGGGATCGACAGAACCACAGTTCCCCACCTTGAGATCGCGTCAAGGGAATACATGCTCGCAGGTTCGGAGGAAGGCTGGAGGACCAGCACGCTGGACGTGTCCCAGATGGCCAAGGACGACTTAACGCCCGGGCCTTCGCCCAAGCCGGAGGAAGGGAGGTCGGGGAGATGGGCATTCCTCCTGCCAGCCGGGGTCGCGGTCGGAGCCTGCACAGCAGTAGGATTTATCTATTCACGGAAGGCGAGGCGGCCAAAGGAGCCGGAAAGCCCCAGGCCATAGCTCGACGGGTCGGTTCACGCCATGGCGATCAGGTAGAGGAGAGCGGGAGGCGGAAACATGGCGCTCCTTCTATCGGACTCAGATGTCAGGTCGATGCTAACAATGAGGGAGGCCCTTTCGGTTGTCGAGGATGCCTTCCGAGAGAAGGGCTTCGGCAAGGTCCAGATGCCGCCCAAGACTTACCTGTTCTTCGGCGACTACGACGGGGACCTGAGGATAATGCCTGCCTTCCTGCAGGAAGGTGGGGCCGCTGGCGTCAAGGTCGTGAACTCGCACCCGGGGAATCAAAGGTACGGACTTCCGTCCGTTCTCGCAACGGTGCTTCTGATAGACCCCAGGAACGGCCTTCCGACCGCAATCATCGGGGCCAACAGCCTCACATCGATCAGGACGGGGGCAGCCGGCGGGTTGGCTGCGAAGTACCTTGCGCGCCGCGACTCCAAAGTTGTGGGCATGCTCGGTGCCGGGGTTCAGGCGCGAACGCAGCTTGAGGCCGTCTTGGAGGTGCTTCCGGGAACTGAGCGCGTGAAGGTCTACGACCTCAACCAGGAGAATGGGGCCAGATTCGTGAAGGAGTTCCCCGCCGGCCGGGGACGGGTGATGACCTCAGTCGAATCCCCGGAACTGGCAGTACGTTCGTCGGACCTGGTGATAACCACGACCCCTTCCCGGAGCCCCATTGTCGAGAGGGGCTGGATAGAACGGGGGACCCACATCAACGCGATCGGGGCCGACGCACCGGGGAAGCAGGAGCTGGATATCCAGATCTTGCTGGACGGCAAGGTGGTGCCCGACGACTGGGAGCAGGCGGCGCACGGAGGAGAGATAAACGTGGCCGTCTCCCAGGGGAAGTTCAGTCGATCGATGATCCACGGGGAGCTGGGCGAGGTCGTGTGCGGAAAGGTTAAGGGCCGGGAATCAAGGGACGAGATAACCATCTTCGACTCCACCGGGCTTGCGATCCAAGATGTCGCGGTCGCGGCACACCTCTGCGATCGGGCCATGAAAGCCAACAGGGGGACAAAGATTGACATCTGGAGCTAGGATCGTCAGCGGGCCCGGACCAATGGGTCAGGCTGGATCTGGGGAACCGAAGCCGCCACGGTCGAAGAACGCAGGCAGAGTTGGCCTGCGGCTCTTGGTGTTAGCGGTTCTGGTTCTTTTGTTGGCCTTGGGGACGGCATCGTGCAGGGAGCTGAAGAGGGATCCCGTGACAGGGAGGATAAGGATCATCTACACAGGGGACCCCGGCCCCGGAAGCCCCTATCCCATCTACACGAGGGACCCCTTGACCGAGGTCGTCCCGGTGATCGCCATAGGCTACACCCAGCCTGAGACCGTCATCCGGCGTTACATGCGGCTCTACATGCCCCGCAACCAGGGCGATCTTCTGGAAAGCTACGACATCGTCATAATCAGCGACGCAAGCAAGCGGTTTTTC
>Ga0315309_1001297_pt1 | contig 14993 bp, 13 predicted proteins | sample TDP4_MG_FD_203080 | JGI IMG/M metagenome (GOLD analysis project Ga0315309, IMG submission 203080) | Freshwater sediment microbial communities from Lake Towuti, South Sulawesi, Indonesia - TDP4 | ecosystem: Environmental > Aquatic > Freshwater > Lake > Sediment | place: Indonesia: South Sulawesi... | reverse complement strand
AATGAACAGATTACTCCATGAGCGTTATCCTGATGGTGTTATAATGGTTCGGGGAGTTAGAGCAGCTGAGTCTAACAATCGAAGTAATTATGAACGATTAGGAAAAATGAAATGGACCCCAAACGAATTGATTGCCAATCCTATCCTCGACTGGACCTCGCTTGATAGCTGGTTATATATTTTCTGGAAGGAAATTCCGTATAATCGAGCTTATGAATATGGCTTTACTAGATTGGGATGCTGGGCCTGTCCAGCAAAAACTGTAAGAGATTTTGCGCTTTTAGATGATTCTCATCCAGAGTTATTAAGTAGATTACACTCAATTTTGGACGATTACACCAAAAAACGCAATTTGGATAAAACTTGGATTCGTTCAGGCGCTTGGAGGATCAGAAAATCGAGAGTAAACAAGATAACCGTTTGTAGTACTAGACCATGTTCCACAAGTCAAGAGTTTGTATTTTCAGTAAACGACCGTGCAACTATGATGAATGTTATGGAGTTCTTTAAAATATTTGGGCCCGTCAAGAAAAAAGGTTCGATATCCACAATTGACGGAAAAGAGGTAGAACTCTCTGCAATCGGGAAGAGCGTTCGCATAAAGTTCAAGGACGAAGATAAGCAAGACGACATACTGCGATTACTTGAAAGAGCCTTAAATTGCGTCGGTTGTGGAGCATGTCAAGGTGTGTGTGAAAAAGGAGCGATAAAGCAAGTTGAGGGCAAGAGAATCATAGACGAAGAAAAATGTGTGAGATGCCTAAAGTGTTTATCGTTTCCCTGCATCTCCTTGAGGTATGGTTCCGATAGGTTGTCAGTAAATTTCGCCTAGTTTTCCTGAATGGCTAAGCAACTTCTTTAATGTAACTTTCCGAGATTGCAACATAACTTATGACGCCCCAGTCATTAACATGAAATCTTATGTCTTTTTCTGACTCTTTGTGCATTTTCTCAACTATTTTTTTAACGTCCTTCCATTCACATAATTTTCTAGAGGATGTCAGCGAAGTTATGCATACTAAATCCATAATAGCGTCCAAATGGGCTAGCCTGAAAGTTTCGTCTCTTACGCTTTCATATGATTTGACAATCTCCTTCTGGAGCAACTGATAGTCGCGATTTAGGTCAGCTTTAGCGTATTGAAGGTGATAAATTTTGGCAGCCCGCTCGAAAAAATCACCGTCTACAGAGAGTATGTCATCCAATTTTTTTGGGTCATTAAATTGGTCTAAAAATATCTCAGTTGAAGAATGATTTTTGGTTAATGCCGATTGATAGCATACATTTTCGTTGACTACCTTATCTAGGATGCCTAGGTCTACAAGTATTTCCATTCGAGGAATGAACTTATGCAATCGAACATGTTTGTCGTAACCCTTTCTCACCCTTTTTAACAACTGATTTAATTCGTGTCTCGGCTCAATGTCGAAAACGTGTGAGAGATACTCATCAGCAACCTTCTCGAAAATTTTTTCTATACCACCGTTTTCAAGAAACTCTCGTTGTCGCTTGTTATCGAAAGAGAAACTAGGGCCTAATTCTCTGAGAAAATGAATAAGAAAAGCACCGTCTGCGTCTAGAAAATACTTTAGATAAGCTATTTGTTCCTTTGGCAGAAGCCGTAGGCTAACATGCCTAAACGGTTTTCCGGTTTCTCCAAGTTTCAAGTTTAGCTGTTTGAATCTATTGTTTATCGTTCCTGGGTCAGCTGAGACTTCATTTATTACGTGGCCTTTAGCGGTCCAGTGTAAGTCTTTTTTGTCCAGAAGCTCTAATTCTACTGCTAATTGGACTAACGCTCGAGCCGCTCTTTCACTAACAGCTGCCTGCATCGTGTCATGCAATTCTTTGTAAACTTGGCGAATGACATTTTCTCTCAGCGATCCTTCGCGAGGCTTGGTACAACTCTTAACAAGGACTGTGAGATAGAGAGGATGACATGCGAGCTCATGTGTCTCTGGAATAAATCGTAGCTTAATATTCTCTACCACCGTGGGCCGTTACCCTTGGACGCATTTTGCTAAGAAATATCCTATTTGCATTAGGGCATGATATTATAGCATAACCTACCTGAAGCTCACGAACCATGTGTTCAAAGACCCGAGATGTAAACCTCACGTGAGCTATGTCCACTACGTCGGGCACTTCTGTATTCAGCATTCCTTCTGTGACCTCTAAATCTCCCTTCATGGTAATTGAGTGAATTATAAGAATGTCAGCGTTCCGTCTAATTGCAGCATCTAAGCCCGAAGGTTGTTGAGTTGTGACTGCAATTGAGAGCCCAATGTTGCGGCCTTCATTTACATATTTTTTGAGAGATGCTTTTGAGCCGATTATCCCAGTTTGTGGTATGTAATTATGAGCCTCATCTATCAATATCCAACCACGGGGCAGCCCTTTTTCAATTGCATCTTTTAGTTTGGTTGCGTCCTCCTCGTTCGGATTCATTTCTAGTCTTTTTTCACATTCATTCGTTATTCCACGTAGCTTCATTATTTTTTTAACGAGCAAGCCGATGACTAATCCTCGCACTTGATGGTCTAGATCTCTTAGTAAGAGAACGGTTATTCTCTCTGCTTTGAACAAGTCACGAACGTCAGTTCCAGTTTCACTAAAAATAGAAAAACGCTCTACAGCTTTCAATCGTCGTCGAACAGCTTCTCTAACCCCTAAGGGAAAACGTTCAACATCTTTGTCATCCTCAAGGCATGCCAACAGATCCCTAATAGCGTAATTAGGGTTGGGTTTGAGCTTAACGCCCCTAGACCCGATATAACCCTCAATTGCAACTTTCTCAAACAGTTCACAGAGAAGCTGCCCCATTGGGTCGATTATTGGGTCCACCTCAAAAAGGTTGGCCCAATCGGTTCCTTCAAGATCACTAGGTCTAATACCAAACTCTTGGTAGTGGGCAGGCGTGAATGACTGCCTAAAACCCCTCGGATAGTAGCACATTAAGTTTTTAAAGGGCTTCGGGCTCAAACCCCATTTTCCTAATTCTTTAAGTTGTTCGCCGTCTCGATCTGCAGAAGGAGTATTTTCCATAGTCCAGTACAGATTCAATGTATCAAAAATTAATACAGCTTGTTTCTTGCCAGTTTCGCCCATATGTAGGTCATCGTCTACTAGCCCTTCTGCAATAACCCCCAAAGTGTAGCTTTTGCCACTCCTTCGTTTGCCAATGACGTAGATTACGTGAGCACCTTTCGAGTCTAAGAGTAGATTTTTGCCCATTAAGCCATTAAATTCTGCTATTTTGCCGAGATACAATGCATCAACTTCCGCAGCTTCACTAAGAGCCGCTATTATGAAATCCTCGCCAACACTTGTCAACTTGAGAGTGTCAAGGAAATGGTAACCATAGTCAAAACGCATAGGCTTGCGAGGTATCACAGACAGACCTCTATGTACCCGAAACACTCGCAACATCTTTCTTTGTGATAACGTGCTTTCCTCTGAGTTTTGCGTAACTCGCAGCATCGGACATAAATCTTGTTATGTCTCGTGGAGTGATTATTTGCCCACACGCGCTCTTTATCTCACCTATTGCCTCTTTTGTAAATGGGTAAAATTCTTTCTCTATCTCTTCTTCAGTCTCGGCCTTCGCCTGTTCGACTAATTTATCGACATCTGCATTCAAATCTCTAAGGTAGTCAAGGATGTCTTTGATGAAAGGTTCAACATCCTCACTTGTCATGCTCGGTATAACTACGATATCTCTTTTCCCTAGTCTATTCTGAACTGGTGCTGAGATTATCTCTGGCAGTTCCTGAATTCTACTCGCAGACGCTGCTAGGAATGCCGCGACGTAGTCTTGAGCTGGGTCTGTGAGTCTTGTAAATGCTGTCGAGAAAGTCACCTGCGCGTCCAATGAACCGATATCTTTTGTTCTGTCTAGCTCGTCGAATACTAATACAAGCGTCTTGTTTTTATGTTCGCGAAGTAAACGGCCAAGTGTAATGAGGATGTTAGTCAATCGTTCGGGATCAGCAGCTCGCAAGTCGCTTGTTACCCGTAATTTATCTCTCTCTGCATTAGAAATGTCCGAAGCTGTAATCCATCTCCATAACACCATCGGATCAAACTGAGGGCCAGCAGTGACAAAGCTGTATGTTGCGCGACCTAGGTCTTCATCATCCATGATCTCCATAATTTTTCTTTGAACGATCTCAGCCTCTGCAAACCCTACCTGCTTCACAGTAGCATTCATAACATCCTTTAACAAGCTGATAACAAAATCCATGCCAATTTCGTTCATAGCCCGATTATATAGTTCGGTGAAAGTTGAAGTCTTCTTGAGCGCTGGGCATTCAACGAAAGCAACATGAATGTCCAGCCCTAATGCTGTTAGAGCTTCGAGGACTTTGTATAGCGTATGTGTCTTTCCACTGCCATATGGGCCCCAATACAATCGTTTTGGAGAAAGCTTTGATTCGAGTCGTACTTCTAATCCGGTGATCTGACTTTGAATATTGACGGAGTTAGGCCTACTGGCATAGAACTTACGATCCTCAACATTCTCTTTCGGCTTCAGTACAAAGTTGTCACGCTTTAAACCAAACCATTCTTTAACGGATACTCGTTTACTCTCTTCGGCCAAATAATTTCTCCTCCTCTATCAAGCTACACTGGTCATATATTTCTAGCCAATATAATAAAAGCTTTGCAACAATTGTTTCATCATTAATCTTTATACCAAGTTCAATGTTCTTAGCGCCTGTGAGATTTTCGCTTCCAAATATTGCTGTTTGCCCAGTTTTTCCCACAGCTATGTAAAGCTTAGTGTGTAATGCTGGGTGGCCTACTATTTCAGCCCCTTTACCTTTGAGCCAACTTAAAGTCTTGAGAATCTGCTGACGAAATGTAGAGAATTCAAGGTCTGGTATTCTTGTTATTACTCGAATGACAATTTTTTTATCCTTGTTGAGTATGGTCTCTAAGTCTGATAGATGCGTGTCTCGGAGACGAATCCAAGGCGAACAAATGTAAATTTCCTTTAGAGCTGGGAAATTTCTTAGAGTATCTATAAAACAACCAGTTATGTCCTCCATTATCAAGGAGAATCGCGAATAGAAAAGTTTAGAAAGTTGAGTTAACACGGAGTCAAGTGTATCCCCATTTATAACTCTCGTTAAGAGATATGCTTCTATGCCATCTTCTGTGATCCTCAAAAATTCGGAATGTGGAGGTTGCTCTAAAAACCATATGTCTTTTAATTGTTGCACTACCTCTATGGCTTCATCTTCCGCAATATCATGAGATATAACTTGGATAACTTCGTCTAGCCGCGCTTCTTTACCGGGACAATTGTAGAGTATCTGCAAGATTTCGTAGGCTCCGTTCCTAGCTAATATCTGATGTCGACGCAAAGACCCCACCTTCATTTGGATAAGTTATAAACAGAGAAAGCTTATATGAGTTAGATGAATCCATCAGGAAACTCTTTGAAACACTCTCTTCACAAAATCGGGCGTTATTCTTTTAGGATAGATTTCCTTCTCAGCTCTTGCAGTTATCTCGTCTAAGTGCTTCATTATTTCTCGTGGGGTAAGGTCTGTTTCTTGTGAAACGTAATCGATAATCGATTTAATTGCATCCCTAGTATAAGGATAATACTGGTCTTGTGTCTCTTCTTTTCTAAATTTCTCACTGTTTATCAAGTCAAGTACAAAGTCAAAGCTGTCTTCCAACGTAAGCGGAGGTACCTCAACTTGCGCCGTTGCTCTATTTAACAAGTCTTCGATCAGTAGTTCCCTAAACTTGGTTACATCTCTCGAGGCAAAAGATAGAATCAGACACAGGTTGTCAGGACATGCATCAAATACGTCCCGAAGGCACTGCTGAATAATTGCGAAATTCTTCTGACTTGCTTGTTTTATAGCGGCAAAGAAGTGGCAGTCATCAAGCATCCAAAATACAGTATCATAGCCGTTGCATTGATTCCCCCTATAGGTGAGTGTTCTCAATATGCAACTTGTTGCCCTAACAAAATCGGAATCATCGACTAGATTGGATGTTACGCCTAGAACTCTGAGTTCCCTTTTTGACAAACGCTCACCGGATAGCCATGCTTGAGAGAGCAGGCAAAGAGGGTCTCGATATGAGCCTGTAAGCGCAATTGTCCTTCCAAGAGTCATTATTACTTGCGCCATGTCGAGCCAATTATTGGAGATTTCATTGTTAACAATCTCCAAGGCTTTCATTTCTCCTTTCGCATCGATTCCCTTCGGATTAAGCTTCTTCCAAATATCCGCTGTAACATCTGAAAAAGATAGAAAGTTAATCGCACTGAAGAAGCCATGTTGATAAAGGTGAGCATATCTTTTCATTTGCTTTGGTAGTGGAGAGTAAATGACAGTTGTTCTTCTCTCTTTTTCAAATAGCCACTTAAAATGAAGCAGCGAATGAGATTTCCCCGCTCCCACATATCCCCATATGCAGCATATGGATGACCTCTTCTTTTCTGAACATCCCTTCAGAAGTGATAGCATATTCTCGAGCAACTTCTTTCGGTCGGCCCATAGCTCGGATGTTCGCTCGGGTATAACGCGAAAAGGCCAATTTTTGAAGTACATGTTGTCACCTTTGAAGTATTATATTAATAATTCGAAGTTCGTTATTTATAATATCTGGGGATCTGCTGAAGAATTGTCAGAAATGGGCTTTCTGGTGGGTGGCGAAAGTTTCGTTTGGAGTCATAGAGGACTATTAAAAATAAAGGAATTGAAAAAAGATGACTTGATTTTGGGAATTGATGGGGAAGGGAGACCACACTGGGCAATGATCCCGAATGGTATTCGGAAATATGGTCGAACCAGAATCTTTAGAATAACCACTGACAGAAACGAAATATTGTTGTCAGAAGGTTGTGAGGCTTTTACGATAGAGGGGGTAAAGAAAGCCTCTAGCATTTCAAAAGGAGAACTCCTTGAGACTTTTAATATCCCAGAGGAAATACGCCTTATCCTCGAAGGCAGAGAAGCCGCATATGTTATGACTGACGTTGGTCCTATAACGATAAAGGGAAAAATGGCGTACCTCTTGGGTACGCAGATCAAATCTAGGAAATATGAACATAAGGTTATAATCGACGGGCTTAACCCCGGTCATGCGTACATTTTGGCAAAGCTCTGTTCCGAAGCATTACGAGAGCAATTTATTCGAGGAAAAATCTACTATGTTGCGGGAGGAAAAAAGGTTCGGATTGATTGCGATGTTCTCGCTTCTATTTGTTTCAACGTTTCTGAAGGGAACATCCCCTTAAGTGTAAGGGAATCCGACTCAACTGCATTAAAGGAATTTCTTTGCGGGGTATTGGATGTTATCTTGTATCTAGATGAGGCCGAAACCCCACCAACTTATTTCCAGACGTTGGCGATCCAAAGTGAACTTCGACGGTTTATATTTAATGTCTTAAGACTCTACGGGGTCATCCCCGCCAAGACTTATGTAATCCATCCATCAGAAGGACTTACCTACATGAGAACCTTCATTGATGTATCAGACCTTTCAAGACTAGGTCTCAGATTTATTCGCTCTAAAGAAACCATTAAAGAAGTCAAACCTCCAATTAAAAAGATGAGTTATTCGACCATTAGAAACGTGGCGGAGTTTAATGACGTAGCATACTGCATTTCAGAACCCAAGCTTCACTGGAGCCCGATTGTTGACCTTACACCTTTACACCGCCACATTCTACCTTGATTCTTTGTAGTAGCTTAGTCCTGCTGTGGCGCCTGTTGATATAGCGAACCATAGGCTAACCCTACTGAAAATCCGTTAAGAACGGCTAGCACCACGGACAGTTTCGGCTTGATTCTGCCTGTTTTAATCTGAGCTTGGCGCGTCTTCAATGCCTTTCTCCGTAATCATGAAGTATTCTTTTGACTCTGGAATGTACGGTGAGTCAATAACTGTGGCCAGCCTCGTGCCCCCTTTAGCTTTTCTTATGTAAACTCTGTGAGTGCATGCGTGAGCTAGCACGTGGCCTCCAGCAGGTCTGTTTGGGTCGCCGAAGCCCTGAGCTGGATTAGCCTGCACTTGATTCGTCACAACCACGGCTATGTTGTAGATTTCAGCCAGTCTCAGCAACTTGTGCAGGCACTGGTTGAGTTTTTGCTGGCGTTCAGCCAAGTTTTCCCGACCAACGTATTCTCCTCTAAAGTGGCTAATCATTGAGTCTACTACTACCAGCTTGATGTTTTCTTCTGAACAGACTTTGAACAAGTTGTCGATTAGGAAGCTTTGGTGGTCGCTGTTGTAGGCTCGGGCAATTATCACGTTGTTAAGCATCTGCTGCGGGTCCAAGCCCGTAGCAGCCGCCATGCGATAGACTCTTTCTGGGCTGAATGTTCCCTCGGTGTCGATGAAGAGCGCATTGCCCTCCAATCCACCTTGGTCTCTAGGGAGCTGAGCCATTATGCAAAGCTTTAGGCAAATCTGTGTCTTGCCTACGCCATACTCGCCTATCAACTCTGTCATAGCTTGAGTCTCTATTCCACCAGCCAACAGAGCGTCTAGCTTCTGCGAGCCAGTAGAACACCGCAGCATGCCCTTTCGTCTCTCCCACAACTCCTTCGCCGTCGTCCAATCAGCCTGAACAAGCTTCCTTGCTTCAAGAATGATTTGAAGCGCCTTCTCAAAACCAATATCAGTTTTATCAGTTATCTCCCTAACAGGCGTCACAGCAAGGGCTTCAATAGTTGTGATTCCCACTTGACGAAGCTTCGAGGCTGTAGCGGGACCAACTCCAGGAACATCCTTCAAAGAAATAGGCTCGCCCATTCCGTTCACTTCCGTCCAATCAACAGAAAATCGCAATAAAATCATATAAAGAATGGATGCGCCAAGCGAACAACAGAGAGAGTAGAGTAAAAGTGATACGAATTCTGAGAGGTAGCTCTCTGGCAAGTAAATGATGCCATCGTCATTTATAATTGAATCCCCTTTTTCTTTAGATTATGTCTTCTTCAAATTCGCATTCTTCTGTCATTTGGTCGTCCCAGCATTCCCAACAGAGTCCATCGTAAGTTTCGTATTCTTCTTTGTTTATTTCTCGACCGCAAACCTCGCAATGATATTCTCCTTTTTCTTCGTTTCTTGTCATTTTGGTTCTCTCAATCACTCGATTGCGCGACTTGGAAAATAATTCTGGTCTCCAAGGATAGTGAGTGCAAGGCTTTGTCCGGACGAAATTTTCGATAAAGTGTTGTAAAGCTTAGAACGCACAATGTTCTCTTCCAAAGGTTCATCATATTTGAAGTAGACAAGTTTTACACCGTTCTCCTTGCAGAGACTTTTCTTTTTCTCATCTAGAGCTTTTCTCTTCTCAAATCCCTCTTGGCCTCCAAAGAACTCAATTGGCTCATAATGTTGAAGGCCATTGTATTCAATTCCGAGGTTTAGCGCAGGGATGTGTATGTCAAGCTCTTGTCGTCCTAGGAATGGTGGATATGAGTGGTGAATCACTTCGTATCCAAGTTCACTGAAGATCTTAAGGATTATGTTGTAAAGAGTTGTTTCACTAAAGAATTTTTCACCGATTTTTGGAAGTCCCTTCATCTCTCGCAGTGCGTTCTCAGCATTTTTCATCCATTGTTCTATAACGATATTAAAATCTCCGAGCATAGAGTATTCATATAGATCAAACTGTATTTTTAAGTGGTAACTAGGTACCCCACTAAATAAATAGAATTCAGAGCGAGAATGATGAGCAAACTGTTCCGTGATTAAGGCGAGCAAATCGACGTTATTTTTTTGCTCGTAGTCTCTAATCGTCTCCTCAAGATAGTCGATCACAGTATCATGGTTTTCTAACACAATTTTTCTGGGTTCAGAAGAGCGCCAACGATGTTGCCAGAGACCAAAAATGTCATCGCCAGAAATGGGGAGACCAATTTTATATTTCAAAGATAGCACACGTGGATCTGCATGCATACCCTTGTTGAGTCCTTTTTGCGAATCCACGTAGGCTATGGCATTCAAGTAATCTGAATTTAAAAGATACATTTCGAAAATCCAGTGGGTTAGATATTCTGCAAAACGTTGCTCATCTCTGTAAACATGCTGCAAAAGGCGTAGTTCATAAAGAGCATCTTGAGGACTGATCTCTGCACGGTAGATCACTTCGTAAGTATACGAGAAAAGATAACTTATATTTCTATTAACATCAACAGGCTTGCCATTCTTCCATTGGTTAATCCAATATTGGTAGAATTTGAGTTGATTCTTATTCATGTTTATGCGTGTTGGATAGTATTGCTGAAATTCAGGAACTTTTACAGGCTCGAGAGCTGTTTCTCCTTGAGCCCATTTTGGAAATGTTCTGGCTGGTCTAAAAACGGGAGGTAATGTTTGAACTCGGGTTTTTGCTGAGTCCGAAGCCCTGCGCAGGGCTTGAGCCAGTATCTCCTCCGCACTGACATTAGCCCATTCAACGACGCCCAGTTTCACTTCATATTCGCGTATCCACTTTTTCATTCTTCTGCTTTTGATATCGTACCCAGGATAGGACTGATCCGCATCAATATATGCGCGGCAAGCCTTGATCGCTTCCTTCCAGTCCTTTTGTTTAGCACAGATCATCCGCAGTCGTTCATAAGGAAATGAACCAGTAAAACCCATATTGATAATTTGCCAGTAAAGACGTTTTGCCTCGTCAAGTTTTCCTTCCTTTTCTAAACTATATGCCTGTCCCTCAAGAGCTAAGATTGAGCCCATGCCTTGTTCTTCTTTTTTGCCTTTTTCGGTCATAGTAGCCACTACTCTTCTATTTCTGTGATTTGTTCGAAGGTGACTTTTAGTCGGCTGTGTTTTTCGTTGACTTCGCCAGCTTTGTTGTACGCATTTTTTATGTGAGTGTAGAGGGTACTCCACGCGTCTTCTACTTCTTCAAGTGATGTAGAAAGTTTGCCGAGGTTTTTCTGGATTTGTTCTGCTCTTTCTGATATTTCCATTGCTTTCAGTCCGACTGATAGAAGGTTTAGGTTTATGGAGAGAGTGGCTGGGGAAACTAGTAGTACGCCTTCTGCGGCTGATTCTGCAACTAGGCTCATTTCACATTCTGTTAGATATTGATATACTGCTTCAGATGGGATGAACCCGAAGGCGAAAGTCGTGGTGCCTTCTTCGGGTTTAACATAGTCCGTTTTAATCTTATCGATATGCGCTTTCACGTCACTGCGAAAGATTGCGCTAGATCTTGCCTTTTGCGTCTCGTCGGTTATTTCAAACATTTTTCTATAGTTTTCTAGCGGAAATTTGGAGTCGATGCATATTATTCCTTGAGGTGTGACAATATGTGCATCCGGTATTTTGCCTATTTGAGGAATGCGTTCTCTTATATGTAAACACTGCGCTGGTAGAATGTCCTTCAGAATTTGTTCAAGTTGGAATTCGCCATATTCTCCTCGGCCTCGGCTGACCTTGAAGAGAGTTTCTAGGCTTTGTGTTGCGTTTTGAATGTCGTTGGCTCTTTCTTTTATTGCACCGATGTCTTGGTCTATGCCGAGTTCTTTCCAGCATGTGGCTACTGCGCCTTTGACAGTTTCTTGATCGATTGAAATTTGTCCTAACTTCCCAGATATTTTCAGCAAAATGATTAGTATGGCGAGAGCTAGAAGAAGCACCAAGGCTGTCAGTAGCTCAATCATCAATGCACTTGACACCTAGTTCTGGTATGAAACTGAGTTGTAAATTTTATTAACAGTTATGAATTGTATCTCAATATCATAGATGTAGATTTTGTGTGCAGAGACCTTGTCCCTAGAATTTTATCTTGCTAAAAAATTCAATTATTGCTATTGCCCTATAGTCGTTTCTGTTGATTGCATATAGAGGTATTTCACCATAAATCCTTCTCGAAACTATTCCAGACTCAATTAAATTGTGAAGGTGTCGAGATACTGCGCTTCTTCCAAGCCCTGTTTGTTGACATATTTTGTACACTGTCAGCTCTTTGTCAGATATCCATAAAGTCAGCAGAATCTTTAACCTTGATGGATTTCCAATTGCCTCGATAAATCGCTTCTTTTCCTCGTCCAGTTTAAGCATCAGACTTCTTCCTCTTCAACAAGTCTACAAGAAACTTTTCTAAGACTTCTGCTTTAACACCGTTGAGCCCGGGTTCAAACTTCTCGTTAAGAGTGATTAGTCCAGCAGCCTTCAACTGTTTAACCAGAGCATGAAGCATAACTCGCCCAACAGCCTCTAAGCGGTATTCCTCGCAAACAATGCGATAGGAAGTTTCAACCTCATCTAATGGAAGGAAGATGGCTTCCTTCTCCCTTTTAAGATGGCGGGCAAGGGCTAGGAGCACAAGCTTTTCTTCGTCCGTCAGCATCGTCACGTCTTCATCGCTGACTTTCGGATCTGTTTTCTCCTGGGCCTCCCTAACGTGCTCGGGCAAAATGGCTGGCTGTTCGTCTCTGTCGGCCGCAAAACCAGCAGACAACAAAAGCAGCAACGCATATCTTGCGTCTCCATTACCATATTTAGCCGTGTTTCTGGCGATGAAAGTTATGATCTGGTCTGAAACAGCGTTTTCTCGAAAAGCTTCCTTCACACGTTCTTTCAAAATATCCAGAAGCTGATCTTCCAAATAGGGCGGAAACTCCAGTCTCTCTTGTGGCCTGAACCTGCTCAGGGTTTCTTGACTCATATCCTTCATGAACGAATGGTCTCTAGCTATGAACATGAAGTTTATCCGCTGGGGAACATTCGTTATGGCGTCAGTCAGCCTCGTCAACTCATAAACTATGTCTTCACCAGTCCGCCTCAAATAATAATCTATTTCGTCTAGAGTTAAGATTAGAAACTTGTTGTGCTCATTCAAGTAATCCCACAAAGCATGAAGCAACTCAATAGGACCATAGCCCCTCAAAGGAAGAGTGGGCGCAGCCTGCCGAATAATGTTCTGAACCAAGCCGAACTTTCCGCTTGTCGTGCGACAATTGACGTGAGCATAGATGAGATCTATCCTGCGGTTCCGTGCTATCCTCTCCAGGGCAGCTCCAACATTCTTTGCTGTAGCGGTCTTCCCCGTCCCACTTTCGCCAGTTATCAAGATTCGCTCACTCAGCATGCCTGGCTGGTCAATGGCTGCTCTGAAAAACTTCACAAGCTTCTCAAGATACTCTTCCCGATGCGGCAGACGAGAAGGCACATACTCAAAATCCAGTTTATGAAGCCCGTCTCTTTTAAAGACAGAGGTTTGCTTGAACATAGTGCGCTCCCCGCCACAACTAGTAACGTTCGATAACCTGTACTAATCGTCAATTCTCTTAAGAATTCTTCAGACGTTTCTTAATATTAAAATTACGTGTCGAAACCGAACAACAGAGAGACTTCAGTAAAAGTGAAGGCCTGCGCCATTGGAATGATTCATTTCGGTGGCTAAGGCAGAAGCAAGAAAATTGACGCCGGTATCTCAACATGCGTTCTTCTCTGAGCCCACGTGTCCTTTGTGATGATAACTCCTTTGCGGGATCTTCCGCCCTTCTCAAAATCAATGATGCCAAAAACGTCGCTTCTCTGCACCTTTGGTTGATATTTCAGTTCTATGGGCAGGAAATCATCCTTCAACTTTGTCACAAAATCGACTTCTCTCTTTTTGCCGCTCTCCCAATAGAACAACCTTGTTGTGTAGTCAAATTGAGCGCTCGGTTGCATATTGAACAAAAGCCTGATCAAGTGGTTGCAAACCACAGACTCTATCAGTTTACTTTTCTCTTCAGTGTCTTTCAAAAACTCCAACGTTTCGTCAAAAGGTTGCTTACCGCCGAGAGCCCACCATTTCAAAGCATGGAAAATAAAGGGATCGCTAAAGTAAATTTTCTTAGCCTTTCTATAATAGGGCACGCCCCTGTCCTTGTTAAGCTGATGCAGGTAAGAAACAACAAAGCTATTTCGGAGAATATCCCCATACCAACGTGCCGTGTCGTGGGTTGAAATCTCGGTCTCATCTTTCAAAGCATTCCAGCTAACCTGCGAAGACAGAGTCTGAACGATTCGCTGGACAATTTGTCTCAAAAAAATTTCGTTTCCGCCCCAACGGACAATGTCTCTCAGAATCAGATTCACGTAGTCACTGTACACTATTTCGGGAATGGTGCCTTGAGAAATGTAACTGTTTATAGCACGTGGAATGCCGCCTGTGACAAGGTAATCATCCAAGAGCCCATTCAAATCTTTCTGGTAGAGCTTAAGTTCGTTGAGTCGTTCAGGTACTTTTCCATTAGCTAGGTCAAGCAATGCGTTCAACCTGTTGCGTGTTGACAGAAGACGAAGCCCACGTAAAACTTTCAGAATTCCCTCACTTCGCGTTTCCACGTACTCCGAAAACTTGGCGCCAAGAAATATCTTATCAGGGATATTATCCACAAGCTTGTCCACTTCACCCCTCCTTCCAGCCAAACTCTCAGTTGCCTTAACCAAGTCAAGACTGTGCGATCCCGTGAGCACAATCAAGCAGTTTCTCAATTTACCCATGTCGTAAAGGTACTTGATGCTCCGTTGCCAATCTTTGACCGCAGACACTTCGTCGAGAAACAGATACAGCATTTCTTTGGAGAACCTTCTCGCCCAATCCAGATACCCATCTATAATAGCGGACAATTTCTCGAAGCTTTCAACCTGATCGCAAGCCCAGTAAAATATTCTTCTAGCGTCCACACCACTTTTCAACAAGTCTCTAATCTTAAGCCTAAGAAGCGTAGTCTTACCAACCTGCCTCGGTCCTCTAAGGCTGTAAATGACTTTTGCATCCCACTGAAAAGTCTCAACAATCCTAGGCCACCACCTGAAAGAAGACTTCTCCCAAGCCACAATAAGCGGGTCATCATTAACAAGAGCCTTATCTCTCCACCAAGGATTCTGCTCTCCAAGCTCAGAAATCGACAATACACTTCACCGACGAGATTTTACTCGCAAGCTACTTATAAATACCTTGCGAAGAAACTCGCAACATCATCATAAAATAATGAGCAAACCGTTCT
>Ga0315309_1001295_pt1 | contig 15004 bp, 14 predicted proteins | sample TDP4_MG_FD_203080 | JGI IMG/M metagenome (GOLD analysis project Ga0315309, IMG submission 203080) | Freshwater sediment microbial communities from Lake Towuti, South Sulawesi, Indonesia - TDP4 | ecosystem: Environmental > Aquatic > Freshwater > Lake > Sediment | place: Indonesia: South Sulawesi... | reverse complement strand
TCGCCCTTAGACCCCACGACCATGTAGGTTTTTCGAAGATGATCCGGCAGCAGAAACAGCTCTGATTGTGGAATCTTCAAGGGCAGAGGATTCCAGCGTGAAAGACGGGCTTCAATGTCGTCGAGTCGATAACGTATCTGCTCCATCTCTTCGAAAAGTCGATCAAGCGCTGATCTTCTCACCATGTTCATCCTCTCTGGCGTTCAACCGTGCTTATTCGGCATGTTGATGCGTCAACTTGCTCCTTCAATATCGTCTCATCCCATGCGGATTGACACTGATCATTGGAAAATGAGAATCGAACATAAAATCGTTTGCGAGAAGGGCGTTCATGAAATCAGGGGCATCATCAAACCTCACAAAGTAGTCGCAATTCAGATCCTGCAAAGGCGTTTCATCGTGTATCACGCCGATACCAACAGACGAAGCTTTGAACGCCGAGTTGTCCGTTTCTGAATCTCCCAAGTACATGACTCCGCTTTTGACCCCCAGCTCATTAGCCATCTCCTGCAGCGCCCAGCCTTTGTCCGGAGCAACAGGACACACATCGTAGAACGGCTGCGTCTCGTACTCTATTAATTTCAGTCTCAACCCTCTACAGTAAGCTGCGACGTGTTCGGCTTCTTGTTTGGCTGCTTTTGGATGCTGTGCCCTGCGCCAGTCTACGCAGAAGGCAACAGTGTGCCCTTCAGAATCTTCTTTCTCCTCAATCTCAACTCCAGCATTCGCGATGTGTGACTTAGCATAGTCAACGGCGCGAGAAATGCCTGACAGCCTGTGCTCCAAGCTCTCTCTCTTCAGAACCCTTTTACCAATTCGCATCTCCAATCCTCCTATTGCTGACCATGCCCGAGCAAAAGGAGTCCTCGGCATAATAAACAGCAAGTCTTTCATCGTGATAATCGATATGGGGAGAAAGCTGCTGATCTGCCTAAGCATCACGCGTGTTTCAAGCGGAACTCGTGATTCGGCTCTTGAAACGCTTATAGGGCTTATCGTTCCATCGTAGTCTGATGATAGACATTTCACCCTGATCATTCGGGGTCTCGCTTGGGCTGGTTGATTCTTTTGGCGTATCAGTATATCCTACACGACCTCATGGATTGAGCTCTGGTCAATGCAATCCATTGTGGTCCTAGAATGTTGTCACATTCCCAGTTTATAATAATTTGCTGTTAACGTGTTTACCAGATAAACAAAAAACCGAGAGAGGGCTGACTGACAAAGGGTTAGACGACGAGTTGTGTGATGGTACTGTTAACCTGTTGCGGTTATGATTGTGTCGAAGCTGAAACTCGTCATTCCTGAGATGGATGATGAAACGACCAGCGTTAACTTCGTTTGGAGCACCTGATTCACGCTTAGGGTTTGGCCAGCGTAGTTCCAGTCCAATGTGATGTAGTCTGAAGCTGTTAGCGGACTCCAGTTCTGGGTGACTTTGGAAAGCGTGACATCAGAGTTACCTTCATTCCTAACGTAGACCGTCACAGTTTTGTTTGAACCTGGTTCTAGAAGTCCCCAATAGATCGATGAAGTCCGGTTTGTGCATTCTGAGTTCCAATAGATTCCGACTCCAATCCCCTTCACTGTTCCCGCGCTGGGAATCGTGTTAATAACATGGACCGATGACAGCGCGATTCCGTAGATGCCAATCGCTAGAACGCTCAAAACCAGCGCCAATGAAGCTCTACGTACGATTTTTCCTCTGTATTGCAAGGAGATTGCACGTCGTGTTGGTATAGGCTCGTGCAGACTTAGTATACATTAATGTGCAAACGTAATACAAAAAAACAGAATTTAGAAAAAGCTGAAAGATTAAGAGCAGCCAATAGGTGAAGTCTCATCTATTTTGTATATTTTGTCCGATAAAGCACATATTCGTCGTGCTTTACAGCTCCATCTAACGGTGGTTAACTCATAAATGAGTGCTCTAAAACACGGGCTATTCCGCGCTGGCTTCATGCTCTGCGACCGCTGCAGCATAAACGCCAAATGCGAACACTTCATCGGAGACTCTTGCTGCATTATCGAAAAACAAGCCTTTGAACACTTGGTCAACGAGTTGACGAAACACTACAAGCTGGACATGGTGGCAGACAGAATCCTAGTTGAAAGAGCCTCCATGTACCTCATAAAAATCTGCAGAGTCGAAGCTTACGAAGCCATGAGCGGCGTGACCCAGAAGTCAGTCATCCTAGGCGGCTACATCAGCCGCTTGGACAACAACCTACGTGGATTCCTTAGCGACCTTGCGGTTTCTAGACTCAAACGCAAAGGGCTGGAGAAAACACGGCAACTCATGCTGAACATTGAAGACATACTCGAAAGCTTGGCAAACAAGCAGGTGCAGAAAGAAGTGATTGCGCCAGTAGGGAAAGAGAGGAGAACAGCGCACGGAGGCTCAGGAGGCTTCAGCTATGCGCCCATCGGCTACACCTCAACGGTGACGGTGCAGGTGCCCTCACCCTTTGCTCCACTCTACCACAACCTACTCACAAGCTGGAGAAAAGAAGCACAGAAACTCCAGAAAAAGCTGGAGAACAAGCAGAAGTGAAAACCATACCACAAAACGCCCTCATACCACTCACCGAACTGTGCAACCTATTAAGCCGGCTCTCACAAAACAAAGAGCCCATCTCAGTTCTCAAAGACGTCATACAAGCCATGGACAAATACAGCGACTACTTCTTCAACCAGCCATGGCCACAACAACACAACTATGGTCAAACCACAGATTTCTCCAGCTTAGACCTCGACTTCATCAAAAGCACCTCGCCAGACGAAACCATCAGCCCAGAGCATTTAGTCTGCATACGAAAAAACATCAACCACAAGAACGGCTTACTACCAATCGGCTTCTTCTGGACCCTATGGACACTCAGCCAAAAACTAAGCAGAAATCCAGAAGACCCGCCTCAAAACATCCAAACAGATCCATCACTCTTTGCCAAACTACTCGTAAACTGGCACCCCTTCCCATACCAAGAAAAACTCCTAAACGACCAGTCCAAGCGCATAGTGAGTTGCTGGGGCAGACAATGCGGCAAAACAACCACGGTCGCAGTCAAAGCAATATACCATGCATACACAAACCCAAACACAACCGTGTTAGTAGCGTCGCCCAGCCTAAGACAAAGCCTGATCATGCTAGACCGAACTCAAGAACTAATCGGAAAAAGCTTCATCCTTCGTCAAGGTGTAGCCAAGCAAACCAGAACAGAAATCCACTTGCACAACGACTCCACAATAGTTGCTCTGCCGTGCAGCGAAGACTTACTACGAGGATACACTGCTAACGTGATCATCTGCGACGAAGCCGCCTTCATGCCCGAAGAAACCATAACACAAGTAATGTTTCCCATGCTAAGCGCCACAAACGGCTCAGCCATCTTCCTAAGCACACCGTGGGGCAAAAACCACTTCTTCTACAAGGCTTACACCAACCCAAACTACAGCGTACACCATGCTAAGTCAACCGAATGCCCTCTCATAAAACCCGAATTCCTACAAGAACAGAAACGCATATTACCAGACGGAATCTACAGAAGCGAATACTTAGCCGAATTCACCGAAGCCGCACATTGCTTCTTTCCACAAGATTTGATCCGAACCTGCATAGACCCAGCGCTGGAACAAATAGCCGACCCACGGACAGCACCAGACGGCACGTACCACGCTGGAGTGGACTTCGGAAAACTCAACGACCACACAGCCATAGCCATAATCAAACACGAGCAAGCCATGCTGAAACTCGTCTATATGCACGAATTCCCACTGGACACGCTCTACAGCCACGTAGTAGGCTACGTCGCAAACGCAAACAAAAGAATGCAATTCGAAAAACTATGCATAGACCAAACAGGCGTCGGCGAACCCGTACAAGAAGAACTACGAAACCAAGACATCCCAAACATCGAGGGCATAACCTTCACGACGCAAACAAAAGAAACACTCTTAACCAACCTCAAACTAGCCATGGAACAAAACAGGCTGAAACTACCCTACAACCGATGCCTAATAGAACAAATCAACCAGCAACAATACGTGTACTCCAAAACCGGACACCTAACCTTCAGCCATCCCACAGGCACACACGACGACCAACTCTGGGCACTAGCACTAGCCGTATACGCAGCCCGATGCCAAACAGAACCCACATTGAGAATAACACAGACCCCCTCCTAGACGTGTTGACCACGTTTCCACTCGTCTTATGGTGCAAGCATATCGTTGATTTCCATAAGTCATAAACCAGAGCAGGCATGTCTGATCTAAATGGGACAATCAGATGCCAAAGAACACAACAGAAGTCCAAGATTACATAGAGACACAAGCCCTAGCGAGTCTTGCAACTGTCGGTTCTAATAACGAGCCTCATGTCGTTCCCGTGTTCTTCACGTATGAGAAGGGAAAGGTGTACGTACAGACTGACCGGCAATCTGTTAAAGTCAAGAATCTCTTAAGCAATAGCAAAGTGGCAGTCGCCGTTTACAGCGGAGACGAAGCAGTGATTCTTAGAGGCAAAGCCCGAATTGTTGAAGATGAGGAAGAATTCGCCAGAAGGACCCAGGACCACGTTGCCAAGTACCACCTTAAGCTTGACAAGAATGGAAAAGACTCCTTGGGAATACCGTTGTTTGACAAATCCATACGATGTGTTGTTGAGGTCACCAGCGAGCACACCACCTTCTGGTAGGTTGAAACAGCCCTACACTTTCACAGAATGAAGAAGGGAATCCTGAAAATGGGCTGGCTTCGCTTATGGAAAAACATCATATTTCGGTTTCGGTAACATCGCTGACTATGAAACATCCCTTATTAGATTTCAGATGTCTTAAGATATTCTTGACGAAAGAGAGGAAGGAGAACCCACCTACAATGTTTGAGGAATTTTCAACCGGCGCTGGACAGACACTTGTAGTCTTATTTTGGCTCTTCTTGGCGATGATATTCATCTGGGGTTTAGCCTGGTCTAGAACCCAGATTAAGGGCAAATCGTGAGTAGCTGCTTAAGCGTTCTGCAACGTTAGCCTTATGCTGCTTCTATGTTTTGTCGTTTAATTGTGAATTCATAAGAGCATATAGTAACACTTAAGAGATGCGATACTTCTAATGTTCTGTAGACATGTATAACACAACTAAGGATAACCGAGCAACATGAGCCTGCCAAGAAAAGTAGACCCAATATCAACAACACTCCTACAAAAAATCAAAGAATCCCTTGACCAACTCAACGAAAAAATGGAAGTCATGATCGAAATACAGAAACACGGACAACACGTGACCTCAGAAGGCATACCCGACGTCCTAGACGTCATGACACTTCTCTCCTTACCAGATCACCTACGCAAGACCGCTGTCACATTGTGCAAGCTCGACCAAGCAACCGCCGACGCAGTTGCTGAACAAACCAAACGAGCACGAGCGGTCGAAAGCGGCTACCTCAACCAACTCGTCCTCATGGGATACGTCAAAAAAGAACGCCGCGGACGCAAAGCATACTTCTACATCGAAAGAGACGAAAACCAAAACAACGAGCTGAAAGAACCATGGGAAAAATCATAGCCATACACTCCTACAAAGGCGGAACAGGAAAAACACTGCTGTCAGTCAACCTATCCACGCTGTACGCCAACCGCGGCAAGAGCATCGCCCTCCTAGACCTAGACTTCAGGGCACCCAGCCTCCAAGCCATACTAAAGGTGCAGAACAGCGAATACTGGATAAACGATTACCTCAACGGCGTCTGCGACATCAAAAAAGCCCTAGTAGACCTCTCAGAAACCCACGCTAAAAGAGGCCGCTTTCTAGTCGGCTTAGCCAACCCAAGCACCGAAGCCATCAGAGAAATGACAGCTAAAGACAGAAAATGGGAGATGAAAGCCCTGGGCAGACTCCTCTCGCTGAAGACTTCTCTCCTAAGCGAAATCGGCTTAGACTACGTCATCTTCGACACCAGCCCAGGACTGCAGTACTCGTCAATCAACGCAATCGTCAGCGCCGACGTCGTTCTTGTAGTAGCAGGCACAGATATATCCGACATCAAAGGAACACAACGCATGATCAACGAACTCTACGAGCTCTTCGAAAAGAAAACCGGACTAATAATGAACAAAGTGCTATCCGACGTACTCGAATCCAAGAGCCAACGCGGTGATCTGGCAAATAAACTGCTTAACAGCAGTAATCTGCCCATGATCGAAATGATTCCATGCTTCTGCGACATACTACGAAGTGGCGGCGTAAGCGTATTCGTAAACGACAACCCAGAGCATCCCTTTGTCAAAACCCTAGACAGAATGGCCACAGCAATAGAGAGCCTTTAAGACTTATCTTTTCCACCGTTAGTTTTGCCAGCGTATTTTCCAGCCAGTTTCTTGGCTAGCCCAAGGTAGTCTCTCAGCCGTTGAAGCTCTATATTCTTTTGCGGCAGCGTCTCCGGAGCATACATCAAAGGCAAGACAGCTAGGAAAAGAAAGAAGCTTGCAAGAGAGAAAGCCGCACTCGCTGGAAGAATATTGGAGATAGGCATCAACGACAACGAGATCAACGCATTGGCGAAGAAAGGCAAGCTACCAATCACATAGTATTTCTCAGCATTGCCTTTCGGAGAGAGGTCCCCCCAGAGTATCATGAGGAAGGTTACCCAAAGAATGCCAGCTGCAATGGCGTCGATAGCTAGATAAAAGTACCATGCAAGCGTGAGCATAGGAGACATTCCAATTATAGCGTAGGCCACACCTAAGGAGACGAAACCGTATATTACTACACGTTTTCGTCCAATCCTGTCAGACAGCAAGCCCGCTAAAAGTATCGAGAAACTGGCGATGACCGGGCCAACCATAAATGATAGTTGGTAGAAATCTGGACCCACGAAATCTTTCAACAGAGCCGTTTCCAACGCGTCTATGATGCAGAACATAGACCATGGCACAAGGTAAAGACTGAACGATTTATTGTGAAACACCGTTGAGAACGACAGGCGTTTGCCCGTTGCTGCGAGGTTCTCTTCTTTTGGCCTCAAGAACACCAGTACGACGAATCCGACTACTTTCCAAGCAGCCAAAATCAGGGAGTTGATGTTCAAGTCAAAAGCACTGAAGAGAATCATTAAAAGAGGAGCACTAAGATTGATGAGCAGAAACACTAAAGCACTGACTCTGCCGCGATTCTCAACAGAAGTGTTGTCCGCCAAATAAGCCAGACATGAAGGCATACCCATACCGAATGAAACACCTAAAAGAATCAAAATAATGGAAACATACGCAACCGTAACACTATAAGCTAAAGCAAACATCAGCGAAGCGACTGCCCCAAAAGCCATCCAAAAATAGATAAGGCGCAATCTTCCAACCGCATCGGACAACACCGCGCCTGCAAGGCTAGACCCAATAGTTGCCAAATGAAAGACTACTTGAAAACCAGAAAACAAGCTGGAACCAGCATGAATGCTCTCCATCACCCTGATCGTCATGTAATACCAAGTAAATCCATTAAAGAGCAGAAAAAACACTATAAACAGCTCTTTCCGAGAGATGCCAAGCCCAGCTAACAAACGCCAATTCTGCATTCTTCGCACTCGTACTCTCTTATGCAGAGGATGGACTTGAGAATTATGTAGTGGAAATCAAGATTCATTCTCATGAATTCCACTTCAAAACAAACGGTGACCCTGCCCCAAATTGTATGTGTGTACAACAAATATTATATGCAGATATATGTTCAACAAATATACAGGAATGGCATGTGAAGAAAAAAGTCAAGCTACCAGTTAGATTCTGGTGGAACAAACCGTTGTAGGCTGATCTCTCTTCGAGAAACTCTTCCAGAACTTTGTTGAAGGCGGAAGCGTAGCTTTTATCAAAAGTTCCAACTGTTGAACATTGTCATATTTAAAAGACTTCAGTTTCGAACTTGCGCCTGCCGCCAGCCTGTGCATAAGACTATGATACTGTCTCTTAGCTTTAGACTCGGAGATTGCTTCCAGTATCGTTTGGGCATCTCTTTTTCCGATCGTATCACGTAGAAGGGCGGGTCTAAGTTTAGAGTTAACTCCTGGGTCTTGCGTGCCATAGAGAATGGGCAAGGGCAAGATTTCCTGTTTTATTCGGTGGCGGCTTTCTTCTGGATCCATTAGGTCAATCCAGTCGTCTCTGAGTATTATCATCATACCCAGCGTTCTGCCAAAACGACCCATTGCTTCAATTTCTTCCTTGGAACCACCGCCCAGAACAGCGCCAATTCTCGTGTGAGCTTCTACATCAGCTGCTTTTTTCTTCACTATCTGTAGATATGTTTGGGGCAAAACGTCTATTCGGCCTCGAAGGGGCAATTCCATTGCTTCAGCATCTCCAAGTTCAAAGAACATGTCTTTTATAATTCCCATGATAAGAGGCATCTTTTGTTCGGGCACACCCCTTTCTGCCACAGTGCTCAGTAGCGAGAATCCTTTGAACAGAAGCGCATCTCCAACAAGCAAAGCCACTTCTTTGCCGAATTTTCCGTAAACGGTTCGGTATCCGCTTTTGGCTTTTGTTTTGTCAATTATGTCGTCGTGTATGCTGATGCCGCCGCTGATAAGTATCATTGGAACTCCCACCGGCGTTGTGATTTCAGGGTCTCCGCCAACCGCTTCGCAGACCATCGCCAACAAAGCTGGCCTGGCCAGATCGTGCCAATACCGAGTCATAAAGTAAGTTAATGCTTCCTTTGCCTCCCTGCATTCAATCGTTTCCTGAAGCATTTCTCTTCTTGCTATTCCGAGGGCTTTTGTTCCTCTCTTCTTGAAGACTTTCTGTATTTCTTTCATTGCAGCTTCTGGTGTTTGCCCAGGCAGCTTCATAGCATGAACTCCATAGAGTTATCTGAAGGCTATGTTGCGCAAATGCTCTTTCATGAGATCATAGTATGCGTCTAAAAGCCGGGCTCCGTCCTCGGTGATTTCGTAGATTTTCCTAGTTCGACCTTTCTGTAGTTCGCGTCTACTTGTGGCAAGTCCTTTCTTTTCTAACTCGCTTAGCATTGGATAAAGCGCGCCGTGTCTTAGTTTGACTTTATATTGCGTTTCAGTTTTCTTGATTATGTCGTAGCCCCATGTAGGTTCAGTTTTGACGAGTTGTAGTATGAGTATGTCGAGGAAGGATTTGACGAATCGTCGCTTCATTTGATCTGCTAAAACTTCAGCCGACTGGTTGTTCATTTCCAAGATTCTCCTGGTCGGTCTGGTTCCGTACATATTGTGGCTGAGGCGGCTTATTTGATTATGCGTGGTCCTTCAGGAAGTATGTGTCGATATGACCATGGTATGCGAGAATGTTTATATGGGCGTTTAGGCACTATAGAGTTTGCATATGTCTAAAAATAGACATATTGTATCTGTGTAAAACCGAACAACTGTAGAACAAATCAACAAATAAAAGGGGCGAAAAAAGTTGGGCGGACCAAAAGCAAGAGAGGTTCAGATGAAGTTAATGAGGGGCCTCCTTGACCTCGTGGTCCTTCAGTTCCTGCGAGCCCAACCCATGCACGGATACCAAATAATCACCAGCCTACGCAAACAGTTCGGCGTCTACTTCGGTCCCAGCACAATATACCCGTTATTGTCCGTGTTGGAGGAAAACGGCTACATCAAAAGCCACTGGGATCTAGAAAACGACAGACCGCGAAAAGTCTATGGCATTACAACTCAAGGCGCAGAGCTGTTAAGCTGCACCGAAGACTCTTTAACTCACATCTACCGAAAGCTGACCATAAGCGCCAACAGAATTCCTGTGACAGGCAAAAGCCTATCAATTGAAGAATTGGCAAACGGCAAGAAGCAAACAAACGGCGGCTCTCACAGACATATCTCAATAATCCCGCCGTAAAGACAGTGAGTCTTCTGGGTCATCTGCCCCAGTAAAAGGCTTACTGGCTCCGTGCGTGGGATGGGCGAATACGAGACAACATAATTAATATATTGCCTGTCCTAGCTGGAGTTGCTGGTCATCGGCTTTTGCAGGAGCCGACCTTCACCATTTCGGAAAGTAAGGAGATTGTTTCTCTCAGCCTAGAACATGAATTCTCGCTTTTGTTTCTTGAAACTGGTTCAGAATCGTTTTCAAAAATCGATAATCTCTTTATGGAGTTACTCTGCATAATAAGGACTGGTGCTCAGCTTGTTTGAGCAAATGCAGGGCGAGTCTGCGAAAAAATCGACAGCTCTAGTCCTTCCGTTTTCAGCTTCATCCAAAGATCGCACACTTCCCTTCACAGAAGAAATGGAAATGGCAGCAATCTTCATCATTACGGAATCCGACCGCAAGAAAGGCGAAGGCTTGATCCTCAAAAAACCGGCTGAAGAGCTGATCTTCATCACAAAATCATGTTACCCGATTTGGCTCGTCCCATGGAGCGACAAAACTCTAGTATTCGACGGCTTAGGCGTGTCTACACACACAATACAGTACGAGGTATTACCTGACATCAAATCGTTTATCAATGACGTTCAAGGAAGCGCCACAACCCGTCAAGCATACTCGGCAGCCCTTTTGGATCACCTCCACTATTTCGAAGCCATGAAAAGCGTTGAAGAAAAAACAGTTCTGGGCTTAGTCACGAGCCCAAACTTCGTTCAAGACTTCCAGCAATTCCTAAAAGAGGGAGAAGAATCAGAGGAACCTGAGATTAAAGAAGTCTGCATGACGCCAAACATCGATGAATCCTCCATATCAGCATCGCTGAGCGAGCTCTCAGACCTCAAAGCTACATTGGAGCTCGAGATTCGAAGCCTTCGCGACGCCATGAGACTGCTAAACAGCACCACCAAACAACATACAAACGTAATCCGCGAAGAAACCAGAGAAGTCCAGGCAGACTTGGACAAGCGAATAGCCGAGGCTAAATCCGCATCGATGGAGAAAATCCGTGTGATCCAAGAAAAATACGATGTCAGAATCCTAAAGGCATCTCAGAGATCTGAAAAGCAGCTTCAGGGGCTTCATCAGGAGCGAGTTAAGCTTGAGAAGACTCAGGAACGTGCGATAGGCAAAATGGAACGTTGTGATATAGAGATTCAAGATGCAAAAGCACGTAGGGATGCCATGGGCGAAAGAAGATGGAAGGATGAGAAAGAAACTTGGAAGAGAGAAGCTTCAACTCTTAGGAGAAGCCTCGAAGCCCTAGACAGGCAAATCGAAGATGCTGAATCCCAGAAAAAAATCGAAATCGCCAATATTAGAGCTGAGTTTGACGCTCAATCGGAGGAGGCCATGAAAGAAGTAAGAGAACTCGAAGCTACTAGAGAATCAAAAACTCAGCTGAGCCGACAAGAAATCAAAGCTCTGGACGATTCCACATCTACGATTCTTGGACAGCTTGACGCGTTGACAAAAAAGAAAAGAGGTTCACTTGAAGACTTGGGCAAAATGGGAATGAAGGAGCAACGAAGAAAGACCGCTTTAGCATACGTGGGATTTTACTTGTCCTGCGTTCGAGCTGAGGGCAAACGCAAGTTCAGAGTTTATCCGCCGTCCATCGCGGGAACCATGAAGACAACAACCAGATTGAAGGGCATGCTTGGCATGTCCAAGCTGGGGTCACTGTTTCCGCCTCGGTCAAAGGCTATAGCAAACGTTTTGAGCCAGGTGACCACCTTGGCTGAGCGTGACCCAGTTTTCGAGAAAGAACTCTACGACACTGGAGTGCAAGCAAACATACTGAAAACCACAGAATCTCGTGAAAGAATAATGAAGGGGCTGAATGACTTGAGGAATGAGGAATGGTTGTCCATCAACGAGGTTCAGACTTTGAGTACGCAGCTGAAGGCTTGATCAACGAAGAGTGTAAGGGTTTCCTTTCTCCACGATTTGGACATCTACATTGTTGAACAGCTTCTTGAAAAGCTCAGGATGCTCAGTGTGAACAGGTATAAGCCTCTTGGGCTGAACTCTGTTGATTATTCGCACAAGGTCTTTCGACGGACAGTGCCCAGACGCGTGAATTTGATGAAATCCTAAACCAAAGTGCTGCAGCCAACTGGTCATCACGTCTACGCTAATGTCCTCTTCACTAAAGGGTTCACTCATCGAATGAATGAAATGACCGCCTCTGGAGGGTTTGACATCGATCAGCTCCGTGAAACTCACAAGGTCAAGGTTGAACAACAGTTTCGACTGGTTCGCGTGAACGTAATCGTAGTTGACGGCTTTCTCAAGGAAAGGTCGCTCCCAAAGATAATAGTCGGATTCAGCAAATGCGCCTGTCTTCTTTCTCTTCTTATAGAACAGCACATTGTCGTCATTCATGACGTCTGGTATTCTCAGCACGGCATCGCTTCTCAACATACAGAGTAAATGCGCCAGCTTTATTGGGATAACAAACTTTCTGTCGTTTTCCCTTGCGATTTCATAAAACGTTTTGAACCTGTCGATGTCTCTCCCGTAAAACGCAACAATTACCAACTTAGACGGAGCACTCACCACAATCTTGTTGCTTTCAATCTTAACTCGGCTTTCAGAATGAATCACTTGCTCCTCTTCTGGACATACCCGAGTGCCTTCTGAAATCATTGCTTTTGGGGCAGTTTGGGCTGCTTTTTCAGCGAATTCATTGGTCATATGTGACATTGGTCCGTGCAATCTGTAGTCACCGCTATAGGCAATTGAGCCTTCAGAAGTGTGAATTATGAATCCGTAAGCGCCTGGAACCGAATGGTCAACGTGGATAGGCTCGACGCTCAGTCCGCCAACTTTGACACGTTTTCCAGTTCTGAACGTCTGAAATGGATGTTCGCCAAGGTCGATTCTTCCAGACTCTTGCATGGCGTCAATTATGATTTTGGTGCACTCCCCGCAGTAGACCGGTATGTTTTCATCTATGAAAGGCAAGTGTCCAATGTGGTCGACGTGGGGATGAGACAGAAAAACTGCATCGAACTGGGGTTCTTCATATTTGATGTCTGTGTTCTTTATCATGTCTTCGGCGTAAAGCCCACGCAATCTGGGTAGTAGATTGAATTCAAGGTAGTCGCCTGCTCCGTTAACGCTTCTGGGCATGAGGTAGCCGCAGAAATATTGAGCCTCATCAGCAAAGGACATACCGAAATCAAAGAAGACTCTTGTGTCTCTATCTTCTAGCAGGATTTTGTTTCCGCCGATTTCGTTGATTCCGCCATAAAAAGTAATCCTTGTGTCTTTCATTTCTACTTCACCTTTCTACAGAGGTTTGACACGGCAAGTATCACATGAGGCTGGGTAAAGATGCTGAAAACCTTAGTGTAACGTGGCGACGCCGCTTTCTTAACCGCATGTTTGCTGCCGCCTTCTTCCAAATAGCCTTCTATGAACGTTTCTGCTACGAGTTCGATCTTGTCTGTGGGCGCTAGTGGTGGCACGTAGTGCCCTGAGTAGTACAGGAATTCTGCAATGTCCCAAGTGTTGTCTCCATCTCTAGACGCTTGTTCTAAGTCGACAAAGCAGAGTTTGCCTTCTTCCTTCGTGACGATTATGTTTTCGGGCTTGCAGTCGCCCAACCCGACCCTTATCTGGTGTGCCTTGGCGATTTGTCTACCCGCCTCTTTGACGAGTTCAAGCTCTGCACGAGTCTCAGCTTCAGTTGAAAGGATTTTCTTGATTGTTTCTGACATGGTTTCTCCTTCTACGAACTCTTTGAAAATGAGACGTTGTTTTGTGCTGATATGCAGAATCCTTGGCACAGTTAAGCCGTTGCTCAAGAGATGCTGGTTCAGTGCATATTCCCGTTCTAGCCTTGATTTTCCCAATACAGCAAACCGTTTTGTGCCCAGTGACCACAACGCTAAAGGAAACCATTTGAAGCCAGTCCAATCTCTGAATTTTTTCACCACTATTTTCTGTCTTTCATGATCTTTAAGCAGGGTTAAAAGGAAAACTGAGTTCAAGACGCCGCCCATCTCTCTGGTTTCAACTTTGGCAGCTGTGGCGCCTAGAACAGCTTTCTTCGTGAATTCTTCAATGTTCGTGGCGTCTGATAGTGGGATGGGACCTGACGGTGTTGGCATGAGCACGTGACTTTTCGAATCCTCGAGTTTCAGGGCAATGTCTTCTGTTTCCTTCGCATCTGGGTGACTTCTTGTGTATATCTCTTCTTCAGCAGCTAGAGGTGCCAACATTCGCGGCAAGGCGCTGAAAACGTGTCGTAGCGCCGCTCGTTGAACAGACTTTAGAAGGGTTGGAATACGGATTTTTCGGCTCCTTATTTCGTTAACAAATTCAGGCGTAACTCTAACTGTGCCGTCTGTAAGCGTTATCCGTTTCTCTCGTGACAGCTCTTCTAAGGCGTTTCGATAGCCTTTCATCATCAATTCAACGTTTTTCTCTCTTACATCACTTCGCAGCATGTTGAGAAATTGATATGAAATAAGTGGGAATAACCTCGCTCGCTCCATCTGAGTTTCATACATGAAATACTCTTGCTTGATGGCAAGTTCATGTGAGAGTTCGGGGAACTCCATCGCTAAGCTCTCTAAGAGTTCCCACACCACCCTTTTCTTCAACGCCACTTCTTGATGCCACAAGTATTCGCCGTTGATTAAAGGCTCGTACGGGATCAGAAGCTTGTCAGCTGCGATTTCGCCGAGCCACCCTGAAGACACATCTTTCTGAAATGCGCCTTGGTCAACAGCCAGAATAGATGCGTCTCTTTCACCAACCTTTTTCTTGTATGCTTTCAGCCTAGATCCGAAGCCCTTGAGGATAAGCAACACGTTCATGCCGCTCTCTTCATCTCCATACCCACCAACAAGAGGTCCATAAAAACAGGCAGCTACTATGTAATCGTCTCTTGCAACTTCTCGACACGCATCCAGTATTTGCTCATTGGACGCATTAGTGGCAACGTGCAGCATTCTTAGCTTCCTTTCGTTTAGAGCCTTGATATAGTAGTTGACTGAACAAACTTAAAATAATGCTGTGCAGAGGTAAATACGCCAACACGCTCTGAGGTCTGGAAATTGAGTGAAGCGCCAATCGGCTTAACCATCATGGAA
>Ga0315309_1001294_pt1 | contig 15011 bp, 8 predicted proteins | sample TDP4_MG_FD_203080 | JGI IMG/M metagenome (GOLD analysis project Ga0315309, IMG submission 203080) | Freshwater sediment microbial communities from Lake Towuti, South Sulawesi, Indonesia - TDP4 | ecosystem: Environmental > Aquatic > Freshwater > Lake > Sediment | place: Indonesia: South Sulawesi... | reverse complement strand
ACACAAACTCTACTGCCATAACCATAAACACTAAAAGGATTGCTAAAATAAGTATCTGCCCCAAACTTACGAATGTCTCTCGCATCTTCTCAGCCTGTCCTCCATAGTCTACAAAGTAGCCCTCGGGAAGATTAATTCCCTTTATCTTATTCCTTATATCACTCATTACACTTGAGAGGTGTCTACCACCGAGATTAGCAGTTAAAGAAACCATCCTTTTCTGGTTCTCTCTATTTAACCTTATCGGTCCTTTAGCCTCTTGAATCTCTGCAACATCTCTCAAACGCACAAGTATTCCCGGAGGAGAGGGGATAACTATATTCTCAATTTCTCTGAGATTTTCTCTGCTTTTTTCGTCTACAGAGACACGGATATTGATTTCTTCTCCTCCCTGACGAAATAATGTAGCCACCTTCCCTTGAACCGCTGTTTGTAATGTAGAGGCAATTTGACTGACAGTCAATCCCAATTGTGAGGCACGGTGTCGGTCTATTCTAAGTTGTAATTCTGGTCTTCCCTTCTCCAGTGAACTCCCCAAATCATAGACTCCCTCAATCTTACCCATTGCTCCCATAATTGCTTGAGAAAGTTCTTCAAGCATCACCAGGTCTTTGCCAAAGAGTTTGAGTTCAATAGAAGCTTCGCGAGTCCCCCCTCCTGTAATTATAGACTGCGCCATATTCACAAACTCATATTTACCTCCTTCTATCCTGGGAAGTTTTGCTCTAATATCATCAATAATCTCCTGGGAAATGCGTTTCCTTTTCAACTTATCTTCCAGGCGAATAAAAATTTCTGCCTCGTTCACTCCTGCTGAACCCATGCCAAAAGCTGCATCCTGTTTTGTTCCCTCGGAGAGACCGACGAAAGCCCCCACAGTCTGGATACCCTCCTCTGAGAGAACAATATCCTCAATCTTTCCGACCACCTTATCGGTCTCATCTAAATTGGTTCCCACAGGCGTCTTTACCATAAAGAAAGCCATATTATTATCTATACTGGGGAAGAACTCCTTCCCTGTGTAAGGAATTAAACCCAGACTCAATATAAAGAGAAGAGCAGCCCCGAGAATCACTCTCTTCCGACGCACCAATGTTTTACGCAAAAATCCTTTATACCTTTCTCTAAAATAGCCGAAAGTTCTCCTGCCAAAACTGACCTCATAACCTTTAGCTTGACCTGTCTTGAAAATCCTGGAAGCCATCATTGGTACCTGAGTAAGAGCCACAAATAAGGAAGCAAGAAGGGCAAAAGATATAGTTAAAGCCATCTGAGTGAAGAGCTTCCCGGTAATTCCTTTTATGAAAATAAGAGGGAAAAAGACCGCCACAGTGGTGAGAGTGGAGGCAGTAATTGCCATACCCACTTCAGTTGCTCCCAATTTAGCCGAAGTCTTCGGGTCTTCACCGAGACTCAGATGGCGAAAAGTATTCTCAATTACCACAATCCCGTTATCCACAATCATACCCACTCCCAGAGCAATCCCAATCATTGTAATAAAGTTGAGAGTATAACCGAGAAAATATAGAGGGATGAAAGTTGCTATCAGAGATAGAGGAATTCCTAATGCTATGGCAATTGTTGGACTGAGGCTACGCAAGAAAAGGAAGAGAATTAAAACCGCAAGAATGCCACCTAAAAGAGCATTTGAACCAGTCACATTAATGATTCTCTTTATGAGTCGGGACTGGTCAAAAACGGTATAAAATTTTATATCCTGAGGAAGTCTCCTTTCCAACTCTTTAAGTGCTTTATTCACACCATTAGAAACAGCCACAGTATTGGCTCCTGATTCCTTAGTCACTATGGCAAGCACACTATTCTGTTTATTAGTGCGGGCATAACTACGCACATCTCTATGTGTATCGGAAACTGTAGCAATATCTTTCAAATATATGGGAACATTCCCTCTAAGCGCAATCACAATCTCCCCAATCTCTTCAACAGAATCAAACTCACCCAGAGTGCGCAGAAGATATTCCTGGTAACCCGATTTGAGGTGACCCGCTGGAAGGTTGATATTTTCCATAGATAGTTTCTGGCTCACTTCTTCTAAAGAGATGTTGAGAGATTCTAACTTCTTCCAGTCAACCTCCACTCTCACCTCCCTCTCTGTTCCTCCCCAGACCATAGCCGAGGCAACACCATCTACTTGTTCCAGGCGGTCTTTAAATACATCTTTAACCAGCTGGCGCAGGCTCCTCGAGTCCCTCTCTCCCACAATCCCAAATACACCCACAGGCATCATTGAAGGGTCAAACTTCACCACTAACGGTTTATCCATATCCTTGGGAAGAAAATCACTAATCATATCTATCCTGTCTCTTATATCTTGAGCCAAAAGGTCCAGATTGGCTCCCCACTCAAAATCCACCATTACCACGGATAAACCTTCCTGAGAAAAAGATTTAATCTTCTTCACATTCTTTACAGTAGCCACTACCTCTTCAATAGGCTTGGTAACTATATTTTCCATCTCTTCAGAAGCCACACCTTCATAGGTAGTAACTACCGACATCACCGGATAGGTTATATCGGGCATCAAGTCTAAACCTAAATTACTCAAAGAGATAGCCCCCACCACCACGACAATTAGAATGAGCATTGTTACCGTAACCGGCCGTTCGACAGAAAATTCAGGTAGCTTCATCACATACCCCCCACTTCCACTCTTGCTCCGTCACTTAAGCCAAAATTACCCTCAACTATCACACTTTCCCCTTCGGTTAATCCTTCGATAATCTCTATTTTTTCTCCATCGCTAACCCCAGTCTTGACCTCTCTCAATTTAGCGCGGCCGTCCTCAACGGTAAACAGAACATTTTTCCCTTCCCTTTCCAGAACTGAAATTCTGGGCGCAACCAATACATTCCTGTGTTCCTTATAAATTATCTCTACATCAGCAAACATTCCCGGCTTCAACCTGTGGTCTTCATTCTCAATCTCCAACTCAACTTTCAATTTTCTACTCCTTGGGTCGACTGCTGGAGCAACTTTTACCACTCTGCCAGGGAATTTCTCTCCTGGATAAGCATCAACAGAAATGCGTACCCCCTCTCCTTTTCTCACTTTAGGAATGTCTTTCTCTCCCACATTAACCACAATCCTAACCTTATCCATATAGGCAATATTGAAAACAGGCTCCTGAGGCATCGGTTCCTGAGGTATAACCGAATCACCTATATCCACATAGTATCTGATAACCGTGCCATTAATAGGCGCTTTCACTTCCGCTTTTGTAAATCCTAAAGCAGGCTGATCACGGTCAATTAGAGCGACAACCTCGTCCTTCTTAACACTTTCCCCCTCTTCCTTAATCTTTTTAATTAACTTACCTGAAACCCTCGTATACACATCCACTTCTATCAATCCATGGACGTCGCCATTGAGAAAAAGTATCTCTTCTATATTTCCTCTTCCCGCCTGAACAGCTCTAACTGGAGTGACCTTTTCTTCCGTAGATTCTTTTACATTTCTTTTTGCCAGATTATATTTTACTAACCTGTAGGAAACCAGACCAACCACCAGTAATATCAAGATAAGTCCCACACTTTTCCCTTTCAATTCTTTCCTCCTATACTCCCTGGAGTGTCAAACGAAAGTTTGACTTCTGTCTGGAGTGTCAAACGAAAGTTTGATCTTGGTAAAGCTTTCACTTTACACTCCAGAATCTTTATGGAGTGTCAAACGAAAGTTTGACTTCACTCATCACCTTGAGGAGTAAAATCTTTTATTGGATGCTGTGCGAAACAGGATAGAAGCCATTCCTTCCCATATCTTTTCAAATATTCCATATAACTGGACCACTTATAATCCCTCATTCTTTTTGTATAGCCATGCTTAATGCAGTTATGATGAATGTAATTCAGATGTGTATAAAAGTCGGCCTCATTTCTCATACATCGGTCCCAATAATTCCACCAAAGTTTACGCCCTGGTTGCTCTTCCAATTTATTCAGTAAATGAGCACTATTGGAGTGAAGATTTTGAATAAAATTTTTTACAAGGGATCCCTTGGCCAATCTTATCAACATGTGGTAATGATTAGCTAACAGAATCCAGCCTATCAATTCAATATCGAACCTCCCAACCGATTTATCCAGGACTTTCAAAAATACTTCCTTTTGGCCATTTTTAGCCAAAGCGTGAAGTTTCCCTATTGTGGAGGCCGTGATAAAGTAAACAGAATTGTCGACGAAAAGACGAAAGGGATGGTGCCGGCGAAACCAATTCATTTCAGCCCCCTTGGTAAAGCTTTCGCTTTACACTCCTTTCCCTAGAGTGTCAAACGAAAGTTTGACTTCTGTCTGGAGTGTCAAACGAAAGTTTGACTTCTGTCTGGAGTGTCAAACGAAAGTTTGACCTTTCTCCGGAGTGTCAAACGGCTAATCACTGATACTCACCTATAGCTTTATCCAAAAAAGCGCTGGCGACATCATAATCGTAGAGCGCTTGAAAATAGTCTGTTTCAGCCTGAGTCAGAGAAAGCTGAGCATCGCGCAGTTCAATTTCAGACATTAACCCCTGCCTGTGCCGCTCCTTGGCAATTCTCAAATTTGCCCGCGCCAGCTCCACATTCTCCCTCTGTGCTTCAATCCGCTCCTGGGCCTCTTCCATATCAAAAATAGCCTTCCGCACTTCCAGCTTTATCCTCTCCCCAACCTGACTCTCCAAAATTTTTACCTGCTCCAATCCTGCCTTCGCCTGTTTAACCCTTCCCAGGTCGGAAAGCCCGCTAAATAGAGGAAAGTTTAAAGAAATAATTGCATTCCAGCTTCCACCCCACTCCTCTCGATTATAGAATGGATTAGTATATTGATAGTTAGCCAAGAAATCCAAATTCGGCCGGTTCTCAGCTCTCGCTAACTTAATAGAAATTTTAGCCATCTCTTCTTGAATCATTAACTGTCTTATTTCAGCCCTCTCTCCAAGCGCTTTACCAAGAGCATCCTCCAGACCAACTTCCCTCTTCTCAAAAGAGAATTCTCCTTTTACCTCCCAATCTTTTTCCAATTCTGCATTGAGCAAAATAGAAAGCTCTTCTCTCGCCAATTTCAGATTGTTCTTAGCCTTAATCAAATTTGTTTGATTATTAACCAACTGTACCTTTGCTCGGGAGACATCGTAATCTGAAACCTTGCCCTCTTTATAGAGGGCACGGGTAGTCTTATAATGAGAATCTGCCACATCCATAGCTTCTTCAGCAATTGTTACAAACTGCTTCGCCAAGAGGACACTATAAAAAGCTTTTTTCACATCAAATATGAGACTATTCTTCACTCTTTTATATTCTTCATTAACCAATCTATAATTGAGTCTCGCCTGTTTATCCCCTTGGTATATCTTTCCCCAAGTGAAGAGAGGCTGTCTGAGAGTCAATTGTGTACCATATAAATTCTCGGGTCCCAATACAAATGTTTGTTCGGTGCCAAAAAAAGATACAGTCATTCTGGGCGACTCTTCCAATCTGGTATAACTACCCGAACCACTCAACTTGGGCAAGAAATTACCAAATGTTTCCTGCTTTCTCCCCTCAGATTCGCGAATCCTCTCTTGTGCGATTTTCAAACCCTGGTTGTTAGCCAAAGCTAAATTTACGCACCTTTCCAGAGTTAAAATCTCTTCGGCAAAAGCAACTCCCATTACAATCTGTAAGGCAAAAATAACTATGCCCAACTTCCCACAAACCATCTTTAATCTATTCTCCTCTCTCCCATTCCTAATCAAAAAATGTAGCAGCAAAGCGCAAGCTTTGCTTCTGTAGGGGACGAACTCTGTGCCGTCCCTTCCTTTGGGTGGCCACGGAGTGCCACCCTTACAATGCAGAGCTATCGCTCTGCGGCTACACCCACATCCATAAATCTTTCTTACAGGTATTCTTCAGGGACAAGCCCGAACTGTTCAGGGTCTACCGACTCTTTAATCGAACGCCTGAAATTGCCTGTCTCAGGAACCTTCTCTTCCAGGTCTATCTCCTGCGGATTCTCTATTTTAGAACCATTACTATCAATAACTATTTTCACCCGGGGGCGATAAGGGTCAGATGGATTTGTCTGCAAGACAAAACCAAGCTCATTTGTGTCCAGTCTAACAAAAGTACCTGGAGGATAGACTCCAATAAGTCTAATAAACTTCTTTAAAAGGACCGGTTCAAATTCTTTCCCCGAGGCTTCTTCCATCTCTTTTATAGTCTTTTCAGGTGGAGTCTCCTTGGCATAGTAGCGATTACTCCTCATAGCATCGTATGTATCGGCTATACGAACCAGCATACTACCTAAATTCAACCCTCCTTTTTCTCGAGACACAACAGGATATCCGCTAAGGTCGTATTTTATGTGATGCTCAAATGTGACCACATATGCCAGCTTACTTATGCCCGGGGTCTTTATTAAAATTTTTGCCCCATTGGCAGGATGCAACTTTATCAATTCAAACTCCTCAGGAGTCAACTTACCAGGTTTCTTAAGAATTTCTTCTGGAACCTTGAGTTTCCCCACATCGTGCAATAGGCCAGCTATTCCCAGGTCATTCAACGTCTGCCTGTCCAGACCCAACGCTTCACCCTGTACAAGAGTCAGGACAGCAACATTTACTGCGTGGCTAAAAGTATACTCATCGTGAGCCTTAAGAGAAGCCAGGGTAATCAGTGGCGTTCTATTCCTCTGAATACTGGTCACCATACTATTTATGGCATGCTTAGCCTTCTCTACATTTATTCTTCTCTTGAATTTAATATCCTCAACTGCCCTTTTTATTGCGTCAATAGCGTCTCTGTAATATCCCTTAACCTCAGATTTAAACTCCTCCTCATTATATCCCAATTCTGGCTGAGCTTCTTTTGGAGCGCCAATCTTTCTCAAGATTATATTCTTGACCCCCTTAGAGGCTAACATTTTAATTGGACCACCACTATTTTTGAGCTTTTCCGGTGCCATACTCAAAACATCAATAAACCCTAAGAATTCCTCATTTTTCAATCCCTTTAGAAACGTAATCTTCTCTATTTCTCTCTGCCGCAAATTCCTTGTAAAACTATAAAGAGCTGCACTAATTTCGCGGAGAGGCACCCCCTTAAATATCAATTCATCTCCCATAACCGCTATATTTATCTCGTCCCTCTCTGCCAACAAACTCTCTAAAATTTCGAAAGTCCTCATCAAAGAACGCATTATTATCGGATGCCCTGAAGGATAGATGGTCTTATTCCTGGTGGCGTTAGAAAGATAGATTATGAAATCTTCTACTAATCGCTCTTCCATACATCCTCCCGACCCAATCTACGAACTATGAACTACGAACTACACTGTGCTTTCGAATCAACCTCTCACACATTTGCCTGACAATCTTTCTCCTGAATCTGGTTCCCCGTGCTAGAGCCTCCATAGCCTCTTCATTTCCTATCTTCTCCAGGGCAGTGGCAGCTGCTATTCTCACCTCATCATTTCTACTTCTGGCAAAAATAGTTGACTTTTTAAGCAGTCGAACCAACCCGGGAACCGCCTCCTCAGCACATATCTCTCCCAACGCTTCAATCCCAGAAATAATCAGGGAATTGTTACGTCCAAAGGGATTTCTTTTATCAATCAACTTCAATAGGAGAGGAACAGCTCCTTTATTCTTCATAACACCTAAATACTTAATAGCACTTCGCCTGACCTCTCCATCAGGGTCAAAAGTCAATTGAGAAATTAAACTGAATGCTTCCCTCCCCCCTATGCCACTCAGGGTATAAACAACTTCTTTCCGAACGCGAGGATCCTCGTGTTTAAGAAGTATATTCAAATAATGCGCCGACTTTTCTGTCCCTATCTCTCTGAGAATTCTCACCATATTTCTCACCACATACCAGTTCTCGTCCGAAAACCTCTTGACAATTTCTGGAATCGCCTTTTCTCCTAAACCAACAATAACAGAGATAATCTTCTTTCTAAGTGACCTATCAGTTTCTCTACCAAGCGCCTCCAGTAGAGGCACAACAACAATTTCACCCATCTGAAGGAGAATGAAGTGGATTGTCTCATATTTCTCCTTGCCCCAATCGCGAAGCGCTGCAACCAGGTCGTGCACAATTCCAATATCTTTCAGTTTCTCCATAGCTTCCTTACAGGCTTTACGCTCTTCATCGGTCTTTCCCTTTTCCGGACCAACTTCCTCAATTAAGACTTCAATAATTTCTTTTGCTTCCTCGTATCTCCCGGTAAGCAAGAAATCCATAGCCGCCTTACTCAAACTTTTAGCAATCTCCACATACTCACTAGATTCGGTCTCCAACCTGATTAAGTCCATAAGCGCAGTGGACGCCTGTTCCTCTATCTTCTTCTCATTAAGGGAATCCACATACTCTTTCATCCCACTAATAGAGTAAAGCTGTTCATTCAATTCTTTGAGCGTCTTTCTATACATTTCCGAAATAAAATCGTCAGTAGGTTTGGAAAGAAACAGATTTTCAATCAGCCGGCGCATATACAAAGAGTCTTCTGCTCCCGACATATCAGCCAAACTCTCTCCAAAAAGTATAATTACCTCTTTTTTCCTTTCCTCCTCAGAGACAAGCTTGTGGAAAAACTTCATTAAACGCTCCGTGACCCTACCCTCATTACTAACAACCAAGGTCATCATTTCCACTATCACAGAATTCGATAAATCGGGAACTACCTCTGTTACGACATCTATTTGCCCGGGTTGAATATCAATTTCTGCATCGATTAGCTGTAGTCTCAATTTGGGATCGAGACGGGATACGGCCTCAGCCAATTTCTTTCTATGAACTTCCCTTTCCTGAGGAAAGTTATTAAAAATATAGTTTCCTATGTTATTGACAACCCTTCTAACAGCAACCCCTCCCAGGTCGCTTATACCAAGAGAGCCCTTCGAAGCCACACTCTCCAGGTAGATAGCCATTTTACCCGGGTCATCTTCCAGATGCAAAAGAAAATTGTGTTCAACTTCACCCAACTTTAACCCACTATATAAGTCGAGACCCCTTATCAAGTCAATCCATATCTCCTCCTCACTTCTAACCTTTTCCACTTCTGCCGCTTCACCTATCTCCTTCCCCACACCAAAAATCTTCTGATAATCAATTTCTACAATATCAATATGAGAAATTTTTTTCTCTTGAAAGAGCCTTAAAAATTCACCGCTTTTCTGGAGCACCTTCGGTTCTGCAGAAGCAATCTCCAAAAACATCCTGAGCTCCTCCAGACTCAAACCCTTCTTAAAGGTAACCGAAGCAATTCCCCGCCTATGAAATCGTAGGGCAACATCTCTAAATATCTCATTAGTCTTATCCAGAAAATGACCATCTACCATAAGATTCTTTTGGGCTATCTCTAACTTAAGTTCAGGAGATGCCTTGAGAAAACCTTCCATAGTAGCATAAAGTCGCTCCACAGAATCCTTAATAGCAGGATGGTCAGAAGGATAGATGCCCATCGTCTTAATAGTCAGACTCAACTCTTTGATACCTTTTTCCACTATAGGTTCTATTTTAAATTCCTTCTTCTCATCCATTTTCTTATTTCACATTGTAGACACAGATTCAATCTGTGCAAAATGTCATTGTAGGCACAAATTCAATTTGTGCCAACTTAAATTTCTTTAGCCCTCTTTTAGCATTCAACAAATCAAACCCTACATTTTTGTTTCCTGTAGCCGCAAAACGTAAGCTTTACCTCTTGACAGCAGAGCTGTCGCTCTGCGGCTACAATATCTTTTGTAGCAGCAAAGCGTAAGCTTTACCTCTTGACAGCAGAACTGTCGCTCTGCGGCTACAATATCTTTTGTAGCAGCAAAGCGTAAGCTTTGCCTTCATCTTCTTTTAGTAAGCTTCCGAATCTATTGAGCCCGCTAAAGTAGCGAAGCAACGTTTACAGGAAGCACCAGCGGAATTCTCCGAAGATTTTTGTAGATTTTGGGGTAATGTATTAGACAAAATTCTAACTCACTGGGCAGTCAACCCTTAACGCTCACCGCCCCCAGTCGCCCAGCTCCAAAATCCAGCTGGGCTTTGTGGGTGCAGTTCGCTTACCCCACCCATTCGCTCGCCCGCCTTCGCACCAAATCCTGCTTCGGCGACCTCGCTCTCCCCCCTACCCAGTCCCGACATTTGTCGGGACTTCCCCTAAAGAGGAATGCGCTTTTATCCCCCCTTTGAACACCTTCCCCGCCAAAGGCGGGGAGTTCCTTCAGTAACCTCCCCCAATGGGGTGTCTTAAGGATTTTTCGCCGCTAAAGAAGACCTCAACGCTTGAAGAACCCCGCTGCTTAAGTTTTCTCTTCCCAGATTGGTAGAGAGACGGTAAATCTAGTTCCTTTCCTCATCTCACTTTCTACAGCTATATTGCCACCATGGTCCTTTATTATCCTATAAGCCAAAGACAAGCCCATTCCTGTTCCTTGCGGACCTTTGGTCGTAAAGAAGATGTCGAAGATTTTTCTTAGGTTCTCCTTTGGAATTCCCTTGCCATTATCCGATACTGTTATTTCAATCTTATCAGGATTCTCCTTTCCGGGTCTTGCCGAAATAGCCAGTTCTCCTTTCTCACCAGCCATTGCCTCACAGGCATTTATAATCATATTCAAAAGTGCCTGTACCAATTGCACACCAATTCCTTTTATCTTCGGCAAATCCTGAGGTATATCCTTGATTACATTTATCGCTCCGTGGGAAATTTGATACTGGGCTAAAACAAGGGCGTCTTCCACTACGGAATTCAGGTCTGTGGCTTCAAAATCCTTATCCGAAGGCTTAGCGTAGCCCTTTATCCTCTGCGCAAGGTCAGATGCCCGATGGGCTGTCTCTATTATCTTGTCCAGATTATCTCTGAGCTCTTCCACACTTTTCTTTCCTTTATCACTCAGATTTTCCTTGCTTAGCTCCTCCTTTATAACATAAGCACAAAGTTGACATCCAGCACTGATAATTCCTAAAGGATTATTTATCTGATGGGCAAAACCAGTAGCCAGCTCACCAATGGAAGAGAGCTTGGCTGCTTGAAGCATCGTCGCTTGAACCTCCTTAAGTTCCTGATAGAATTGAGCATTCTCAACCGCTAAAGCAGCCTGGCCAGACAAAATCTTGAACATATTCAAATCATCAGATGTGTAAATCTCTTTGGAACGTTTTGTCCCCAACGCTAAAAAAGCAACCAGCTCTTCCCCAATGAAAGCAGGCAATAATAGAGACGCTCCCATACTTCTCAATTGTGCTTTCACTTCTTCTAGGTGTTCAGGCTCACTCGTCTCAAAATGTCTAATAACTTCCTCTCTCAAAAGAGGTCCTATATCCTTACTTCTGTATATCATCTGAACTAAAGGAGCGTCCTTGGAAATGGAATCTCCAAACTGTCTTCTTCTCTCCTTGCCATAATGTACCTCCCGCACATATTGGTCAGCTTTCCTATCCAGTAAATAGATGCGGGCGTAACTGATTCCAATTTCCTTCGTCACCCTGCGAATAATCAAAACCAGAAGCTGTCGTAAATCCTTGGTCAAAGTCATCTGCTTCGCCAGCGCAATAAGACTCTCCTGGTATCTCTGCCGTTTCCTTTCGGTTCTTCGGCGAAGAACATTAAAGATAGTTGGACCTAAAGTAGCTAAAATAAGCGTTACGCCAACAGGAATAAGCCACCAGTTTATTCCTATCTTATTTGAAAGATAATCTCTACCCCAGAACCCAAGTGCCACAGGAATGCCAAGAACAAAAACATACACAACTCCAAATAAAGTTCCCCTTGTAACAGCTACATTGATATTCATCAAACGATAAGTAGCAATGGCATAAGTTGTCAACCCTCCAAAGAAAAGAATCCCATAGATGCCCAGTCTGGATATTGTCACTGAAAGATCAATTATTTGACTTAAGACCAAATTTATAAATAAAGCTGGGAAGGCTGAGAGTGAAAGCCCTAACAGCACATAAGAGACCTGAACTTTGGGAATACCCGATAATTTCCTCCATTTTATGACTAAGTTAGTGCATCCTGCTGCTATATATCCAAAAACACAAAAACCATATATCCAGAATAAATCACCTCTTCCAAACTGTAACTGCAGTCCACCTCTATAAGTCCCAATGTCTTTGACAATGAAATGGGAAAAAGAAAGGACAGCAAGAAATGCAGTTGGAATAAAAACGGCGTATTCCTTGATTTTCCAACGAGGAGAGGGACTCGGAAAGTTTACGCAAAAGAGAAGAAAGAAATAGGCAAGAATTGCCGCAGAGGCAAAATCTAACTTTAGCAAGAAAGCTGCTGTGGTTGGATTTCTTACCTCGCTTTCTAAAAAGTTAGATGCTGCCCAAATAGCTGCCCACAACACCATGCTAGCGAAAAGCTTATTTACTTTCCCGCGAGGATTACTGAAATAACCTAATCCACCAAGAGCTAAGAGCGATATTATTACAAAGAGAACAAGAATGACATCTACCATTTCTCCTCACTTTTTGTCTAAGCTTTCTCTCCAAATACTCTTACAGTCACAGTCAATCTTGTCAAAAATATCTATCTCATGACTTTCTTTATATTTATTGAACAAACTAGTTATCTTTGAGGAACATTTTTCACAATTGTAAGGAGTAGCAATAGGGGGCGGTTCATCTGTAAAATCTCCAACATTGACCGTGCCTAATTGGTATGTTGCTTTTAGAACTTCAATGACACTCCAAAGCCAGGGTGGGCGAAAATCACCTTTCCTATAAACTTCTTCCATCTTGGTTCCTTTCTGCACCAGAGCCGCTTCCAGGGTAACCTCATTCGACCCGACTTGGAAAGCGTAGTTAGTAGTCCGGATAGCTTCCGAAATTGCTTCTCGTTCAGTAATGTAGAGAGGTTTAATAAACACATAAGTTAAGACTTCTACTCCATTATTCCTCAGAAGCACTACAGCTCTTTCAAAATCTTCTTTTGATAGACCCTTATTTACACACTTTTCTCTTATGTCATCACTTACACATTCCAGTCCGACACCAACTTTAAGCTTCTTCCCTCCTAATTTTGAAACTAATAAACTAATTTTCTCTTCAGTCACAAACTCCGGCCTCGATTCTACAAAAAGTACTTTAATGCTTGGTATACTACTTACATCTTCACAAATCTCTAACTGGACTTCTAAAGGGACCTCATCATTGTTTAGAAAGCTTCCGCCATTATAAATAGTCAAGTTCTCAGCCATTTTTCCTGAAACCATAGACTTCGAGGCCTTGTAGATTTCGATTAATTCCCTCGGAGAAATTCTTATATCTTTAGTAATTTCATCAATCCTAGATTTAAAACCACACATAAAGCACCCACCCTGCTCGCTCTTTGCCCACGAACACCCAGAACCTGGAAAAAGTAACACCCATCTATTAATTGGTTCCTTCACAGCACTATCGTAAATTCTATCAACATATGAAAAAGTCAAATTAAATTTGTTAGCAATTAGAGATATCCAATCATCCACTATTTGTATCTCCTGATTACTTTAAAGGAAGATGATATTAATTGAGTCCAAAAAGGGAAAAGCTCCGTTAAATCCAAAAAAGGATTCTCCCAGACCACAAGAATTCCGTAATCTAGGCTTTCTGGGTCCTTTATATACCCTGGAATAATTCGTACAGGCCTTAGTCCTACGCTCTGATATATCCCCAGTTCTGGATCCAAAAGCCTCCCTGTTCTTGTCTTCGCTTTAATATATTTCTCAACAGACATTTTAGGAGCATATTTATGATACCTGGGAATCCTACTGCCAAATATCCCTTGCTTGAGCCCATATTTAATAACCAATTTTCCTGTTGCTTCAAGAAGAGGAACGGCTACCGTTTTTTGCCCACGAGTAGATACGCTTAGACTCACACCGTATAATGTATCCCCATTTGGATTATGTGTTTTCCTGATGTAGCCGTCATCCGTAGCCTCCTGCCAGGAAAGAGAAGAACTTCGGATGTCATAGTCCAAAATTTCCGTAACTACAAATCCTTGCATTTCTTCATCCATCACCGCACATAAGAATCCCTCTGGAAAGGTCTTTAACCTGGAACTAAACATCTCCTTTGTGGCTCGTAAACCCTCTGGCCAAGCTTCTTTTTCTATCCGAAGAATTTCCTTTATATCTCTGGACTGGACTCGCCTAATTTTTAAGCCTCGCTCCTCTCCTCTGTATTTACTCCTTCTTTTCCGCATCAACTCAGAGTCAGATATAATTGAAGGATACTCATCAGATAATCCCAAGAAGTATAGACCAGACAAAAATTTATCCCCTTTAGGCGAAAGACCCGTCCAAGTTACCAGCACTTTTGCTCTTATTGGAGGTGAATCAGAAGATAGACTCAGGTAAATATTGGCAATCGCACCACATGGAAAAGGTTCTTTTGAAGCGACTAATAAACCTTTATCACTTATATTGTGTGTCTCTCCTTTTATTTTTGATATAGTTTTACGAATCGGGGAAGCAACTTCTAATTCAACAGGGAAAGCAATAATAGACCGTTTAGAGGCTCTTCTGTCAGGAGCAACTCTCCTGTCCACAAAATCAATCCTCCGTGAAATTCCTCTTTTTGAAGCGACTCGCCTGTCAACGGCGATAATCCCCGGAGAGATTTTCTCTTCAGGTCCTAAATTCCCCATCAGAACTCCCCTTTATGCTATATTGTAGGCCTTCCATAGAGAAAACAATCTATTTTTTTACTTATTCGCCTTCTCCTTAGGTCTCTCTGCCCACTTAGCCCCCTCTGACGCCAGGGGGTTATTCCCTCCCTTGACTTACCCACCAATTTGTCGCTGGTGGAGTCCCGCAGAGAAAGTTTGCGGGAAGCACCAGCGGGATTATCTGAACAGTTTTGTAAAATTTGGGGTAATGTATTAGACAAAATTCTAACTCACTCAGCAGTCAACCCTTAACGCTCACCGCCCCAGTCGCCCAGCTCCAAAATCCAGCTGGGCTTTGTGGGTGCAGTTCGCTTACCCCACCCATTCGCTCGCCCGCCTTCGCACCAAATTGTCATTGCGAGCGACTGAAAGAAGCGTGGCAAT
>Ga0315309_1001292_pt1 | contig 15023 bp, 13 predicted proteins | sample TDP4_MG_FD_203080 | JGI IMG/M metagenome (GOLD analysis project Ga0315309, IMG submission 203080) | Freshwater sediment microbial communities from Lake Towuti, South Sulawesi, Indonesia - TDP4 | ecosystem: Environmental > Aquatic > Freshwater > Lake > Sediment | place: Indonesia: South Sulawesi... | reverse complement strand
CCGTTGGCGTCACGACCAGTAAACTGCAGGTGACGCGTGGGGCGGTTTGCAGCCCCAACGGCTCGCGGCAACTCTCATTCCAAACTCACAAGCCTCATAGAATCTGGGGAGTACACGATGTCGCTGCGCGGAAGGCTTGCGTCTTGCGTCCACAACTGCGCAACCTTGTGCATGTTCGGGCGCATAGCTCTTTCGAGCCCGGATGCCGATCAGCCACAGTGGTGCTCGCAGGGGACGAAACTCGGAAACAAGCCCTTGGCTCGGAAAATTGGCGCGCCCAAACTCTGCCGTCGGCCAGTGGGGGAGGGATTCTCGCCTTGGGTGAAAGACAGCAGGATTCGGTACCACATTGCGCGCTGGAGCGTTCGCCCGAAGTCGGCCCGGCTGTTGAACGTTTCTAGGTCGTAAAACGCGCCCGGTCTGAGGCATCAGTTGGCAGATGATCTCGACGTCGCTCTGGTAGGTACGGGCAGTCAGCGTGGCCCAAGGCGTCACGTCGCGGAAACAGCAAGGTGCGTGGGCGTGCCGACGGCAAAGTGTCGGTTTGTGAGGATGCATCGTGCGCGGGTTAGAGATTGATGTTGAGCCTAGGCAGTTCTACGGGGATCCCCTCGGAACAGAGGCGATACCTTGGGAAAGACCTATGGAAAGCGGGGTCCGGGCATGGTCTAAAGCTGAGTGTGCCGAAGCGGAGCAGCACTACAAAGCTGCCCTCAGACATGCCGATAACTTCGGGCGCCGCGATCCCCGCCTTGTGACTACCATCGACAACTTGGCAGAAGTCCACCGGGCCCAGGGAAGATACACGGAAAGTGAGTTTCTCCTTCGGCGCGCTTTGACTATCTGCGAAGCGCCGCTGTCTTGAGTAGACTGGCCTAGCTCTGTCGTCTCCAGGGTAGGTGTGCGGAGGTCGATCTCCTTTATCAACTGGTTCTACCATTCAGGAAAAGACCTCCGGCCAGATCATCTGGATATCGTCGGAGACCTGTGCAATCTTGCCTGGCTGTACGAATCTGTAAGGAAGTACGCACACGCCGAGCCACATTACCGGAGGGCGTTGGCAATCAGAGGAAAGGCCTCACCGAATGACCTGAGTCTGGCTGCCCTCATGAGCAACCTGGGAGAGCCGCACAGTAACCAGGGCTGTTACGCAGAGGCGGAGATCCTGTTCCCTCGCGTCCTGGCTATCCACCGAAAGGTTCTTGGGAAGTGGCACCCCGGGTGGTGAATGAACTCAACGAGCTCGCTCTGCTCCTAGATGCCCGGGGGAACCACACTGAGGCTGAGCACTTGTTTCGCCGGGGACTGATCCTCGCCGAGAAGGCCTTCGGACCGGCTTATGCCCATGTCACCTGGCGACTTGGACTCTTGGCTACCTTCTCGCGTCGGATGGCCCGCACGGCCGAGGCGAGTAGCTTGCTGCGCCGTGCCGAGACAATTCGGGCGTCCCTTAGACACTGTCCGCCTCCCATGCCTTAGTGGCAATCTGACTTCAAGGCCTGGCTTGGGGATTTGGTGGCTGGCGGTGTAGCGAACGCCTAGTAGGTGTGCCTTACTCCCAGCACCTCGAACGCGCGCAGGGAGCTTTTGACTACGTAAACCAGCTCGTTGTTGCTGATCGGGTCGGGTGGCTTTAGCAGGAATCCGGGGTTCATGACGTAGTGAAGCGAATTGCGCACTACGCCTTCGGTCAACTCGTTGTCTTGAAACTTCATGCGTACCCAGAGCCCTGCAATGGTCGGGTGGCCTTCGAAGAACTTGATCTCTTTGTATTCCTTGCTACCTTCGAAAGTCCTCACAAAGTACAAGGCCTTGACAGCATTCAAGGGCACCACAGTGAGTTCGCCTGTGTCCGACAGACGGACCGGCACCTCCAGGGCAATAGAGACGGCCTCATGATCGAGCAATGTCCCCAGATCGGTCCCGGGCAAAGCATCCGTATACCCCTTGAGCAGGTCTCCATTCCTGAGGTGGACAACCACCTTCAAGGATTTACTTTCCATCGCTGACCTCAGGGCTCATGGTTTTCCCAGCCTACAGGCATCAGCGGCGTTCGATTCCATACTGACGGACCTTGTAAAGCAACGCCTTGTAGCTAATCTTCAACTGTCGGGCGGCTCTCTTGCGGTTCCAGTTGGTGTCGCTGAGGACGCGGATGATTGCTTCCCTTTCCGCCTCGCCCTTCAATTCACGAACTAAAGACTTCAAATCGTTGGTCTGGGCGCTCACTGACCCTCCATTCCCCTTTCCTTCGAGTTCGCCCAGCACCAGGTTCTCGTCGGCGAGGATGAGATACCGCTTCACAAAGTTCTCTAATTCCCGGACATTCCCCGGCCAAGAATAGCGGCTGCACGTCTCAATCAATCGAGGTGAAAGCGGCAACGGGGCGCGGACGTACCGTTCAGCGTACACGCCCATGAAGTGCTTCAGCAACAAGGGGATCTCCTCCCTCCGCTCGCGCAGGGGAGGCAGATCAAGGACAAACGCGCTGAGACGATAGTACAGGTCTTCGCGAAGCTTCCTATCCGCCAGGGCTTGGTGGACATCCACGTTGGTGGCGGCCAGAATCCGGACATCCACACGCACGGAAGAACGGCTCCCGAGGCGCGAAAACTCCTTGTCTTGGAGGACGTGCAACAGCTTGGCCTGCAGGCCCAGGGGCATCTCGGCGATTTCATCCAAAAGAATCATGCCCTTGTCGCACAACTCGAATTTGCCTGGCTTGGGCCGTGTAGCGCCCGTGAACGCGCCAGCTTCGTACCCAAAGAGTTCGCTTTCCAAAAGATCCGCTGGGAGCGCCGCGCAGTTCACCTTGAGGAAGGAGCGATGGGCCCGCCGGGAGAGCTTGTGAATCAGCCGCGCCACTACCTCCTTGCCAGTGCCACTCCCTCCCAGTAGCAATACAGGAACGTCGACATTGGCCACTTGGTTGACCTGAGCGCGGATTCTTCGCATTGCCGGGCTGGCAGCCACAAACACTGAGCCATCAACAAGTTCTTCCATCTCGCACGCTATGCCCCGAGCACCCGACGCACCAACTTCCCGGCGTAAGCAGCCGTGCAGCGCTGCGTCGAGATCCGATTTTTGCACGGGTTTCGTCAGGTAATCCTGCGCCCCGAGACGCAAGGCTTGCACCGCTTTCCGCGGGTCGCTAGAGCAAGTGAGCATGACAACTTTCAGATTCGGGCGGACCTGATGCAGGCGCTCAAGGGTCTGCATGCCGTCCATTTCCGGCATGATCAGGTCGAGCAGGACGACGTCAGGTTGAGGGTCGTGCTGCACACGCTTGAGCGCCTCCGCCCCGCTGCGCCGGAGTTCGACTCGGTAGGAGTCGGCTTCCAGCAACATCTCCATGTAGCGCAGCATGCTGGGCTCGTCATCCACCACCAGGATCGTTGCGCCGCTAGCCACGCTCTTGCGCATCTCCATCAATCAACTACTCCTCGGAACGGATCGGTAGCAAGAAGCAGAACTTACTTCCGTACCCCACTTCGCTTTCGACCCAGATCTTACCCCCGTGCGCCTGCACCAGACGGCGCGCTATCGCCAATCCTAGTCCCGCGCTGCCCGTCTGCCCATCCTCCCGCGGCAGCGAGAAGAAGTCCTCGAAGATCTCTTGCTGGAACTCGGGTGGGATGCCCGGGCCCGTGTCCGCGACAGTGACGCGCACGGCGTTCTGCATGGTGGACGCCTGGCGAGTTCCCTCGGGAAACAAAGCGGGCTTTGCCACTGGCCGCTCCCAGAGGTGAGGCGTCGTGGTCACGTACACGCTCCCGCCGGGCGAGGTGTGTTTCAAGGCGTTGTCAAGCAGGTTGGACACGGCATGCTGGATTTTGGCCGAATCAAACGAGAAGGGATCGACACGGGAGTCGGGCTGGAAATACAGAGCTATCCCTTTCGACTGGAAACGCTCCAGCCACAGTTCGCACAGTTCCGCCAAACACGCATTCAGATCTGTGCAATCAATGTGGAGTTTCAGTTTGCCCTTCTCGACCACCGCATATGCGAGGAAGTCTTCCACAAAAGCCCGCAAGCGCGAGCAACTGGCAACGGCGTCCCTCAAGATCCGCCGTTGCCGATCATTCAGGGGGCCTGTCTTCTTGCTCAGGAGCAACTCGACGTAGCCCTCGATAACGGAAAGGGGAATCTTGATTTGGTGGGCAGCGGCGGCAAGCGCAGTGGTCTGCTTACTTACCTCGTCGCGCAGGCAAGCGATTGTCTTGAGCAGCTCCTCAACAGTCTCTGTGGGGGCAGGGCCAGCGGCAGTGTCCGCGCTGGACGCGGGCGTCTGAGAGGCGTGTTTTCGGTCTTCCGGATGCTCCATTAGAGTCGGTGCTACAAGGCTTCCTCGCCAAAGCTCCGCCAGCACCGTGTGGCCGTGGAGCATGCGCGGCGGGCACACAACCCCCCCCTCTCCCCAGAGAGGAAGATCCTCCAGCTTTTCCTGGCCTCCCTGGACGCACCTAATGCTGCCTTGTCTCTTCCGACATGTCAAGAGAAATGCCCAATATCTTCACATAGCTGAGGAAGGTAGTTGCATCTCGGAGCGCAAGAGATGTTAATCACCACGATGCACTACTTCTAGCTTCTCCCTTATTTTTCAATCAGTTGCGCTTGAAAAGCCCTAGCTCTAGGCTTGTTCAGACTTTGGCGTCTTTGGTGCTGGGCAATCACAGAAATGGTCATCGCACCTCTACGTGTCGCCAGGCAAATGGTGAAGCCGCCAAAGGCCGATCGCCGACGTTGGGAACGGATTCCGATCGCGATCCCCATCTTTCTGCTAGGGAAGGATCAAGATGGGAAGGAGTTCCGCGAGTTTAGCACGGCGCTCAATATCAGCCCGGGCGGGGTGTTGCTAGCGACCCGTAGGTACCTTCCGCCTTTCTCCGCCGTGTCATTGGAGATTCCTTCGGGTCCCTTGCCCAGAGTGGGGATTGCGGGGAAGTGCATTCGAACCCTGCCGGGGCATACAGTAACGGTCACTCACAGCGAGCAGTGCTACTTGTGCGGAGTGAAGTTCGAGCACCCAGTGCTGAGGTCAAGGGTTCGGAGACAAGCTCAGGGGTAGGCTGAAGGGAAGCAAAATTCCGTTGTGTGAAAAACCTTTCCCTCTTTCGGGAAGGAGGCAGGGTGTGGCTCGTCGGTGAACGCACTCTAGAAATCGCCTCAGTGAAACCCACAAGTCCATTTGAATCACTGAAAAACCAGACGGTTAGGGATTACTGACAACAATTTTCCCCCCGCTGCGTGAACCTGGCTGGTTTGGTGGCTTGATTGCCCATTTGTTGCACTTCGGATTCATAACGGCAGTCAAGAGCGATGACGAGGGCGAGAAGCCTAATGCCATCCCAGTTGGCCAGCGGATCCCTATTCCTCGACGGCGCCGGGGACGACATGCCTCCCGGGCAAGTTATTTTTGGCTCATCTCCGCAGATGCAGGCGGTGCGCCACAAAGTGGACAGCGTGGCGGGTGCCAATGTGCCAGTGTTGATTCAAGGCGAAAGTGGCACCGGGAAGGAAATCATCGCCAAACTGATCCACCGACAGTCTCCGTGGCGGTCCGGTCCATTTGTGAAGGTGAATTGTCCGGCCATTCCAGGGACGCTGCTGGAAAGTGAGCTTTTCGGGTACGAGAAGGGAGCGTTCACGGGCGCTTACGGGATGAAGCCCGGAAGGGTTGAACTCGCCCACCGCGGGACCCTCTTCCTGGACGAGATTGGTGAGCTCGACCCAGGGTTGCAGGCGAAGCTGTTGCAATTGCTACAGGATGGCCAGTTCTGCCGCATCGGCGCGCAGGAAGATAAGCGGGTCGAAGTCCGAGTTGTCTGCGCTACCAATCGCCGTCTTGAGCAGGAAGTGGAGGCGGGGACTTTTCGTCACGACCTGTACTACCGCATCAATGTGCTGAACATGGAGCTCCCGCCTCTGCGAGACCGCCGGGCTGATCTCCCGACGCTCGTCGACTACCTCCTGCAAGTTTTCAGCGACAAGTATGACTGCAAGGTTCCGCCGCTGTCCAGGCAGGCTCTGCGGTTGATGGAATCTTATGAGTGGCCGGGAAATATCCGGGAACTCGAGAACCTGATCAAGCGGTATGTCATCCTGGGCTCGGAAGAGGTGATCGTGAGCGACCTGGTGGGCCAAGGGCGGGGTAATTTGGCATGCCAGGCACATGGGAATTTCGAGCCTGAGATTGCGGCGGATGGATCCGTTTCGCTCAAAGAAATCCGGCGGCGCGCTATCCAGGAGTTGGAGCGGAAGGTTATTCTGAAGGCGTTGCTGGCCCATCACTGGAACAGGAAGCAAACGGCGCGTGCATTGAAAATCAGCTATCGAGCCCTGCTGTACAAGATTCGGGATGCGGGGCTCCCGTCCCGAAGCCCCTCGGGACCGCTGAGGCTCTCCGGAGAGCCTGTTCTTGGACGGACCTAGCGGGGCGTTCCAATTATTCCAAGGTGTGAATGGGGCGAGCCGTTGACGAGCCGGTCGGCGAAAAAGCCACGCTATCCGGAGATCACGAACCGCCGACTTGGTACAATGCGCCGCTTTTGTGTGCTCTGTCACCCTTGGATAGGAGGCGTTGGGAAGCCGAGAGGATACGATGGCTTGCGGGGGGTGGGGGCCTGTCCGTATCTTGAACAACACCCGTTACCTAAGATGTTGCCTCAAGGCGGCAACCTGCCCTAACAGAAGGCCTTCATACTCAGTCGCGCAGCTTTTGTGGGAGGATCACAAGCCGCGGCCGAAATTAGAACTTCTGGAAAGCAGCCGCAAAGCTTACGAAGGCTTGAGGCTGGGCCCCAAAAGGGCAAGGGCCCGCCGCAGGATCGCTTCAGGGTAGCTTTAGCAGTCGGCAGGCGGAGTGCAGATCCACTTCGACTCCGAGTTTCCACAAAGCGTCATCTCTAGATTCCCTCCGTGAGCGGGCGGGGGAGTCGTCCTCTCTCCGCGGCTAGCACTCCCTGCGGAGCCCGGCAAGAGGGGGCGATCAGAACCTCGGGGCGCGGGCCACGCAGGCAGTCACCCTGAGAAGGTATTTTCCCCCGGCTAGCCTTTTTGAAGCTGAGCCAGCTCTCTGCGAATATCCTCTGCGCGGGCAAAATTCGGATCGATTTGCAGGACCCGCTCCAGGTGGGTCCGGGCACTGTTCTTCTCCCCGGACTTCAGGTAAGCCAGACCAATGTGGTAATGGTAGGTAGGATTCTCCGGGCGCTTTTTGAGGGCTTCTTTGAGTAGTTCGATCGCCGACCCGTAGACGCCCTTCTGGTAGTAAGCCCAAGCCAAGGTATCCCCCACGTTAGGGGATTCCGGTAAGGCTCTCCTGGCGACCTGCGCCAGCGTGAGCGCCACATCCGTGTTGCCGCCGTGTTCGAGGAGGAGATAGGCCAGGTTGTTGGCAGCCAAGGGATAGTCCGGCTCGATTTGCAGCGCGCGCTGGTACAGCTCCTGGGCTCGCTGCCAATTCCCACGTTGTTCCTCGGCATTGCCTAACAGGAGGTAAGTGCGCACGTCTCGCGGCTTGCGGGCGAGGGACTGCTCATAACTGGCGATAGCCTTCTCCAGCGAGCCCCGCTGAATTTCCACTTGGCCGAGCAAGAGAAACGCCGTGATGTTATTCTTGTCGAGCTCGACGGCCTTCTGGAGTGCAGCTTCTGCATTGTCGTAGTCTTTCTGGTTGGCAAGCAGATTCCCCAGCAACAGGTAAAACATGCCGTTGTTAGGTGCTTTGGCGATTTGTGCGTTTACGTGGGCGATGGCCGTTTGGGGCTGCTTTTGGGCGAGGTCAAGCTGGATCAGGGCTGCCAGCGCTTCGGCCGAGTTTGGGTCCCTTTGCAGGGCTTCCGCAAACGCCTTCTCGGCTTCCCGGTAACGCTTCTGGGCGATTCGCAATTGGCCCAGGCGGGTATAAGCGAGGGAGTTCTGGGGGGCAACATCGACTGCCTTCTTCAGATCCTGCTCGGCGGCCACAAGGTCACCCCGGGCGCCGCGGGCCAGCGAACGGTAGATGTAGCCCGAAGGGGAGAACGGCGCAACATCGATCAAGGCCTGGCCGCTCTTTTCGAGCTGGTCCATGTCGTGTAGTCGCTGCGCGGCGGCTGCCAAGGCCAACTGAGCTTCCACCAGGTTGGGCTTGGACCGCACGGCGTCACGCCATTGGCTCACCGCGAGATCCAGCTTACCCATTTGATTGTAAGCGACTCCGAGGTAATAGTGGGCCAAGCTGTTGTCGGGCTGTGCCTTGAGCGCAGACTGGAGCACCAGAGCAGCGTCATCGAGGCGTGCCTGGCGAATCCAGATCTGGCCCCGGCAGAGGAGCCCGTCAAGGTCGTTTTTTTCGCGGTTTAAGATTTCCTCGTTGAGCTTGGTGGCCTCGTCGAGCCGATTCGCCAGAATGAGGAGTTGGACGTAGTTTTTCTTCACCCGGAGATCCTGAGGGTGGTCGTGATATAATGAGATGTACTCGGCCAGCGCCTTGTCGATATCCCCCCTGCTCACGTAATAGTCGCCGAGCAGTCGGTAGCCTTCAGGGTCACTCTTCAGAGCAGCCTTGGCCTCTTTGAACACTTGCTCCGCCTTGTCTTTTTGGCCCTGAGTCAGGAAAAGCCGGCCGAGCGCCGCGCGGGGCAGGGGATTGTTCGGCTCCAAAGCGATGGCTTGGCGGAACTGCTCTTCGGCTTCTGCGTACCGGCGCTGTTGGGCATAGAAGCTTCCCAGAGCCAGCCGGGGCCGAGCCGACTTCGGGTCGAGAGAGACAGCTTTCTTGAAACTCGCCTCGGCAGCGGAGGCCTGTTTGAGCGAAGCTTGCAGCACGGCCATGTTTTCATGGAGCTCAGGCCGGTTCGGCGCCAAGTCGATGGCTTTCTGCATTTCTTTCAGAGAGTTCTGGCTGTCCCCGAGGGCTCTGCTGGCGTTGGCCAGCAAGGTGTGAGCGTCGGCATCGCTTGGGTTCTGGGAAAGGGCTGCCTGCGCCCGATCACGGGCCTCCGCGTGCTGGCCGGCCGCAAGCAATAGGTTTCCAAGGGAAAGCTGAGTCTTCGAGTCTTTGGGGTGGAGATCGACAGTCGTCAGCAGTTCCTGGTAGGCGGCATTCCAAAGACCTAGCTTAAGGTATGACTGCGCCAGTTGATAGTGGGCCTCGGCAAACCGTGGGTCGATCTTGATAGCGTTCATGAATTGAATTGAGGCTTCGCGGTACTTCTGCTTGTCTAGGTAGTCCATCCCGCTGTGGAAGTACTTCTGCTTGCGCACGTTAGGGTCTCGGGAGCGACTCACTACGTAGACAGCGAGAAGGACACCAATTATTGCCAGCACTACAAAAGCAACAGGCCGCCTCCCTATGCGACTCTTACCTGAATGAGACAAGGTTGTCCCTCCCTAACCGGGTCAGATTGACGGAGCCAGCAAGTCGCCGTCCAGTTCTGGGTTCTCAGTTCTCGGTCTCTGGCAACCGCCGCTAATCTTCACCAAGCCAGCTAGGTACAGTCGCTGAGTTGCCTCCGGAACGCATCTGCTGGTGGAACATCAATCGGAGGAAAAGGGTAGAACCATGCCACAAGAGGGAAAAAGTTTTCCCTTCTCTCCTGGTGGACAAACACCCAATGCCGGCCATCAGGCCACGGGCGACGAGTCTGGAAGCGGGAGCTAGACTGACAGTGAGTGGCGCCGACCCCTCAACACGATCCCCACGAATACCAAGCCGAAAGCGAGAAGGGCTAGTGCATCCGCCTCAGGAGTGATGACCAAGCCCGACTGAGTAAAGGGTGTCCCGAAAACGTTGCCCATAGGGCTGCAGGAACCATCACTGGCAACTTGGCTGCACCCATAGGCGACAACGAATGTGCCCACGGGCAGCGGGCTCGCGAAACTAATATCGATGGTGCTGCCCCCCGAGATCCCGGTGTTCATTAGCGTATACACGTAAATCCCGAACCCCGTGGGGGTGATCCCGGTAACGTATTGTTCTGCGGAACTCCAATTCGCAAAGCTCTCGGACGCACTGGCGGGGAACACCAAGCCCAGAAAGCTGTACACGCTGCCTCCTGAACTCGATGTGAAGGTTCCACCGAACCCGGTGGTAGGGTCCCAGCTACCCATGTAGGCGCTGGCGCCACCGAGCTGGCCCGTGCCCGAGCTTACGGAACTGATGTCGGGGGCTGCAAACCCACTGGGGGCGTTGGGAACGCCAATGATCAACAGTAGAGGGTTGGTAAGCGGGGGCTGGCCAACGCCGTTTTCATGGATGCTGAGCAGGCTTACGCCGATGCCGTTCACCTCATTTCCATATAGCGGGCAGCCGCCACCCGCACACGGGGTCCCAGTTCCCGTCCCGATGAACAGCACCTCGGGGTCTTGCGCGGTTATAGTGTCCGCTAGCGCAAGCGACGGAACCCCAAGACCCACAATCAACGCTAGTATCGTTAGTCTACGCACGCACTCTCCTCCGCCGCCCCATACTCTACCGGCTGCGCTTCGACGTAGCAATTTGGGGGCCATCCGTCTGAACAGGAGGGGACACAAGGAAGACTACAGCCCGCGTGGAATCAAACAATTGCAAGCACTCTCAGTAGATCTAGCTACCTTGCCTGGCAGCTGTCCTGACTTTCCGCAATGGTTTTCACACTTCGAGGCAGATGCTTGCTTAGTCGCGCATCTTCATTCCTCCCGACGGAAATAAGTTCGTGCTAGGACGTGCGGTCCCCTTAGGTGGGTTTCCCGTCGGAGGGTTGTTCACCGGAAGCCAATCTCTCGAACAGCGGGGACCACCAGAGCTTGCTTAATCTAGCCACAGGAGCCCCAGAGGAAAAAAGTTGCCACTTAGTGGTAGTGTCTTGGCCTTTCAGCGCCTGCACTAGGGGAGTAATACCACCGCCGCATGTCTCCGTTATCCCCTTGAAATTCCGCCACGTATGCACTAGGCGTGTCTCTTTCCGCCTAGCCTAAAGCCTGGTGGCCATCTCCGTGCTGGAAACGATGCACAACCGCGATAGTGTCAGTGTGTACGGATTTGCTTGCGGTGAGCGTTCTTATGATGCCGAACGGAGACGACTCCGGCAACCCTCTCGTGGCGACCCTCACTCTGTCGTCCCCGCTGGGTGACAGCGTCTTTCTCGATGGCGTCAGTCCGGCCATCCGAGCGCTGGACCGGATCGTGGCGGAAATCGCGCCCACAGATATTCCGGTGCTGTTGGTGGGAGAGAGTGGTTCTGGCAAAGAGGTTTTGGCACTAAGAATCCACCTGCACTCCACGCATCGGGAGGAAGGGTTCACCAAGCTCATCTGCGCCGGCTTGGCACCCCACAGCTTGGACGATATGATCCATGCTAGCAGTTCGGGCCCGCGCCAACCTGGATTGTTCAGTTCGGGAACGGTGTTCTTGGACGGGGTAAGCGACCTGGATCTGGCCTGCCAGCCAAGGCTGCTCCGCCTTCTCCCGGACGGGGGCCTCCCCGCAAGTTCGACCTTTAAAGGGGCCCGGATCATATCTGCGACAATCCATGACCTCGAAGGGGAGGTCCGCAATGGGCAGTTTCGCGAGGAGCTATACTATCGCCTGAATGGCGTATGCCTTCGTGTGCCCCCGTTACGCCATCGGCGAGAAGACATCCCGCACCTCGTTGATTTTTTCCTGTCCAAATACGCCAAGCAGTTCGGTCGGGGTAAGCCTTCTTTTAGTCCACGGACCCTGAGCAGGCTGACGGAGCATTCCTGGCCTGGCAACATCCGGCAACTCGAAAACGTCGTGAAGAAAGTTGTCGCCCTCGGGGACGAGAAACTCGCCCTGAGTGACCTGGACATGCCCCAGTCGCGAAGTGATTCCCATAATGGAGATTTGGAAAGGTTCTCGCTCAAGCAGGCAGTGCGGGTTGCCTCCAGGCAGGCGGAGCGAGAGCTGATCCTGAAAGCCTTAGAGCGGACGCACTGGAATCGCAAGCGTGCGGCACGTGAGCTGCAGATCAGCTACAAGGCCTTTCTATACAAGCTCAAGCAGATCGGATTCGAAGACGGCGAGAGTTCTTCGAATCCTTCAGGAGAAAGGAGATGACGAGGTTCTTGAGTTCTTCAGCCGTCGTCTTCTGCTTGGCGGCCGCCCCTTGGCTGGTGTCGGCACCGCAAAGGACGCCCAGCGCCAGACCGCAAAGCGCTGGAACGCAGGACACCCCCAAAAGGGAGGCGTCCCCGGCTGCGCGGCCGCCGGCGCTTTACGAGATCGGGCCAATGGACGTGCTGGACATCAGCGTTTGGAAGGAACCGGATGTTTCAAGAAGCGTGACCGTTCGCCCCGATGGAAAGATATCGTTACCCTTATTGAACGACATCCAGGCGGCAGGCATCACGCCGATGGACCTAGCGGCCGCAATTCGGCAGAAGCTTCGCACGTTCCTCACCGATCCCCAGGTGACTGTCACGGTGACGACCGTAAACAGTCAGAGGGTGTACGTGATCGGTGAGGTCAATAGGCCCGGAACCGTTACGCTGCTTCCCGCGATGACCGTCTTGCAGGCTTTGGCCAGTGCCGGAGGATTGAGCCAGTTCGCGAATCAGAAGAAGATTTACGTGCTTCGCACAGGTCCCGAAGGGAAAGAAGTTCGCCATCCCTTCAATTACAGGGAGGCCATTCGCGGCTCCTTGGGCCAGGATATCGCGCTGAGGCCTGGTGACACCATTGTGGTTCCTTGAGCCGTCGGCTTCGATGGACAGACACGGAGTCTTATTAATGCTTGCGACGTTTACTTTAGCTTGGCCTGGGTCTTCTCGGGCACTGGCTCAAAACCCGCCGATAAGTTCCGGAAGCAGTATGGAATCGGGCCAGGCGGGGCCGGGCGCACCGGCACAGACTACCCCGCCGGCTGGGACCGCAGCGCCGGAAGTCACTCCCCTGCTCGGAGCGCAGGAGTTCTCTCCCGGTTCTCGCACTCCCGCACGGAATTACCTGATCCCAACATTTCAGTGGACGGGTTTTGTGGATACAAATGGCAACAACTCCACGGGGCGCGCTCAACGCGTGATGCAGAGCACTTATCTTGGCAGCCTGACAGTGCAGCACGTCAAGAGGAGGAGCCAATTCAATCTGAACTATGCGGGGGGAGCTTTCTTTTACGAGCGCACATTGGACCCGGTGTACACGAGCGAAGCGCAGAGATACGGCGCGTTCCACCAACTCTCCATTTCGCAAAAGATCGCCTGGCGGCGGTGGCAACTTTTTCTTGGGGATACCGGAAGCTACCTGCCTAATTCTCCCCTGGGATTTGTCGGCATGGGAGGTCTCAGCACTTTTGGGGGTGGGCCTGAAGGGCTTAGTCTTCCCGGTTCTCCGGTCATCAGCTCCATGCTGCAGCCCAGCCAATCGGTTCTGAGTACTCGCGCTCGGCGCCTCAGTAACGTCGCGGTTGCCGAGGTGCAGTCGCGAGCCACATCGCGCTCGATGCTCTCGGTGACCGGGGCTTACGGAACCTTAAATTTCCGCGAACCTGGGTTCATCGACAGCAATTATGAATACCTGCTTGCCGCATATACCCACGCCGTCTCGCGCCGAGATTCTCTCTCTTTGGTATACGCCCACGTTCTTATGCGTTTCGATGTCCCTGACCGGGGCATTCTAACTCGGGGTTTCCTCGTTGCCTACGGCCATCGCATTACGGGGAGATGGTCCCTGGAGATGTCTGCCGGGCCGCTGCTCAACGAGATTGCCCAGCCACAGGGCGGGGCCATCACGCGATCATTTTGGACGACTTACGACACATTAAGCTACCAGACGAAGAGATTTGCGCTTCAGGGTTCATTTGAGCGATCCGTCCGGGGAGGATCGGGCCTGCTAAGCGGCTCGGAGAGTGATCTTGTCCGTGCTAGTTTTGGTACGCGTCTTTCTCGCACCTCTTATCTGTCCCTGTTCTTCGGTCATGCTTACGACCAGTCCTTGCAGCGAGAATCGGCGCTTCAGCGACGGGCGAAGGCGGAACTGTGGGAAGGCGGGGTAGTCCTCAGCCGGGAATTCGGTGAGCACATCAGCACGTACGTCGAATATAACACGCAACGGCAGACCGCGAACAGTCCGCTATGTTTTGGGAACAATTGCAGCGCGACCTTTTTCCGGCAAGTGGCAGGGATTGGGTTGAACTGGCATGCCCGCACCATACGCTCGGATTAAGGCCGGCAGCGGAGGATGAGAGCTAACGCATGATCGGACATCGACAACTGAGCGGCGAAGAATACCGGCACCTTGTGCGTCGGAGATGGTGGTTGATCTTTGTTCCGGCCGTCTTGGGCTGCGTGGCTGCCTTTGGCATTGCGCTTTATCTTCCCAGCCGGTACACCTCGCAGTCCCTCATCCTGATCGAGCAGCAGAGAGTCCCGGATGCCTTCGTTCAGCCCGTGATCACCGAAGACCTGAACGCCCGCTTGGCCACGATGCAGGAGCAGATTCTCAGTCGCACGCGTCTCGAGGCGATCGTCGAGCGCTATGGGCTTTTCAAGAAGGATATGAAGGGGGTGCCCATGGAGCAGCTGGCGAAGCGGCTGCGGCAGGCCATTGACCTCACGGCCATCAAGCCTATCATGTCAAGTCGCAGTCGAGACCAGGTCCTGCCTGGGTTCAGTATCTCTGTGACTTTGGAGGCCCCCCGGGTCGCCCAGCAAGTCTGCACGGAAATCGCCTCCATGTTCATCGAGGAGAACCTGCGCCAACGGGAGCGCGCGGCCCAAGGCACCACCAGCTTCTTGCAGGGCCAGTTGGATGATGCCAAGCGCAGTCTGGACGAACAAGATGCCAAGCTGGCCGCTTTCAAGCGGAAGTACATGGGGATGCTTCCCGACGAGATGCAGACCAACCTCAACCTGCTTTCTACTTTGAACACTCAGCTCGAAGCGGTCACTCAGGCCCTGAATCGAGCGCAGCAGGATAAGACCTACACGGAGTCCCTGTTGGCGCAACAGGTCTCCACCTGGGAGCAGATGAATGCCATGAAGGATGGGAATGCTCCACCCCAGGATACACTCGAGCAGCAACTGGCGGACTTGCAGAATCG
>Ga0315309_1001290_pt1 | contig 15026 bp, 10 predicted proteins | sample TDP4_MG_FD_203080 | JGI IMG/M metagenome (GOLD analysis project Ga0315309, IMG submission 203080) | Freshwater sediment microbial communities from Lake Towuti, South Sulawesi, Indonesia - TDP4 | ecosystem: Environmental > Aquatic > Freshwater > Lake > Sediment | place: Indonesia: South Sulawesi... | reverse complement strand
GCTCTGTACCTTACATGAGGACCTGGATGCCCCGGCCTTCAAACAAGCCTGGCAGCAGGTTGTGGAGCGGCACCCGGTCTTAAGAACCAGCTTCCGTTGGGAAGATCTGGGCGAGCCCGTGCAGGACGTGCATCGCCACGTCGAACTGCTATGGGAGGAGCAGGACTGGCGAGGTTTGTCCGCCCAGGAGCAGGAAAACCGGCTGAAGGATCATCTCCAGGCCGATCGCAAACGTGGTTTCAACCTAACGGAAGCCCCCTTAATGCGTGTGGCGCTTTTCCGGATGGGCGAGGCCGATTATAAATGCGTCTGGACCTTTCACCACAGCATCCTCGACGGCCGTTCTCATCCCATCATCCTCAAGGAGGTTTTTGCCTTTTACGCAGCCAACTGCCAAGATCAGATCCTTCAATTGGAATCACCCCCGCTTTATCGCGATTACATCGCCTGGTATCACGATCTGGACTCACCCGGGTCCAAGGCGTATTGGCAGGAAAAACTCAAGGGATTTACCGCCTCAACCCCCCTGCCTATGGATTCTGTCAATGGAACGGCCATTAATCGGCAACATGAGTACGGCGAGCAGGAAATCCGACTATCTGAGACCGCTACATCCGTCCTACGTTCCCTGGCCGAAGAAAACCGACTGACTTTGAACACCTTTGTTCAAGGGGCCTGGGCTCTCCTGCTGAGCCGTTATACAGGTGAAGAAGATATCGTCTTTGGAGCTACGCGAGCCGGCCGTTACGCTACGGTTCCGAGAGCGGACGAGATGGTTGGTAACTTTATCAATACTCTTCCCGTTCGGATAAAGATCGCCGCTGATATGGCGTTGATCCCCTGGCTACAAGACCTGCGTGCGCAGCATATCAGCGTCCGTGACCACGAACATACCCCCCTGGTAAAGGTACAAAGTTGGAGCGAAGTGCCGCCAGGGACACCACTGTTTGAGAGCATTATTGTTTTTGACAACTATCTACTGGATTCGGCCCTGAGGGCCCAAGGCGAAAGCTGGAAGAGTCGGGAGTTTCGGCTGATTGAACAGACAAACTATCCCCTCACGGTGTACGGTTATGCAGAACCGGAGCTTCTGCTGAAGATCGTCTATGATCGGCAGCGGTTCGATGAGGCCACAATTGCCCGGCTGCTGGGACACATAAAAACCCTACTGGAAGGCATGGCTGCACACCCACACAGCCCCCTTTCGACGTTGCCACTCTTAACCGAAGCCGAAACGCATCAATTGCTGGTGGAGTGGAATGATACCCAGGTAGATTATCCAAAGGACTCTTGTATCCATCATCTTTTCGAAGCTCAAGTGGAGCGGACGCCCGACGCCGTGGCTGTGATTTTTGAGGACCGGCAGCTTACTTATCGTGAGCTTAACAGCCGGGCCAATCAGCTTGCCCATACGCTTCGAAAGCTCAAGGTCGGGCCTGAGACGAGAGTCGGCATTTACATGGAGCGCTCCCTCGATATGATCATTGGCTTGTTGGCCATTCTCAAAGCCGGTGGTGCCTATGTGCCCTTAGATCCCACATATCCCGCAGACCGCATCGCTTTTATGGTAGCAGATGCCGAGGTGCCTGTGCTTGTAAGCCAGGGGCGGCTTGTCAAAGATTTGCCACCACACCAAGCCCGGGTTGTGACCGTTGACGCCAGTTGGGATATCATCTCAGCCGAAAGTGAGGACAATGTCGAGAGTGGGGTCACCTCTGACAATCTAAGCTATGTGATTTACACCTCTGGCTCCACCGGTAAGCCCAAAGGGGTCATGTTGTGCCATCGTAACGTCGTCAACTTTTTCGTCGGTATGGACGAACGCATTCCGCATGATCCACCAGGAGTATGGTTGGCTGTCACCAGTCTCTCCTTTGACATCTCCGTTTTGGAATTATTGTGGACCTTGTCACGCGGTTTTAAGGTTGTGATTTACGCCGACAAAAGTCGAAGCCAGACCACTAAAGAAAAAAGTTCAGTTGAGGACAAAGCGATTGACTTCAGCCTCTTCTACTTTGCCAGCGACGGAAGCCAAGAGAGTGTTGCTGACAAATATCACCTTCTCTTGGAAGGGGCTAAGTTTGGCGACAAGCACGGCTTTTCCGCTATCTGGACGCCGGAACGTCACTTCCACGCCTTTGGTGGTCTCTATCCTAACCCGTCCGTGGCCAGCGCTGCGATTGCATCCATCACCGAACACATCAAAATTCGCTCCGGTAGCTGTGTCTTACCCTTGCATAACCCCATCCGGGTCGCCGAGGAATGGGCCTTGGTGGACAATCTCTCCAAGGGGCGGGTAGGCATTTCCTTCGCCGCCGGTTGGCAACCCAATGACTTTGTGCTGAGGCCGGAGAACTACGCTAATCGTAAAGAGATCATGTTCCGTGACATTGAGGTGGTGCGAAAACTCTGGCGCGGCGAATCAGTTTCGGTGCCCGGTCCTTTAGGACAAGCCGTCGAAGTCAGAACTTTGCCACGTCCCATCCAGCCGGAATTACCCATTTGGATCACAGCCGCCGGGAATCCTGAAACATTTCGTATGGCTGGTGCCAGCGGCTTTAATATCCTCACCCACCTGTTGGGGCAGACTGTTGAAGCACTAGCGGAAAAACTGGCAGCCTATCGCCAGGCGTGGGTTGAAAATGGACACCCTGGCCAGGGGCATGTGACCCTGATGCTACATACCTACGTTGGCGACGATGATGACAAAGTTCGCGAGACTGTGCGCAAGCCGATGACCGACTATCTCAGAAGTTCGGTTGGCCTGGTGAAGGCAGCCGCCTGGCATTGGCCGGTCATCCAACAAAGGGCTGAAAAAACGGGCAAAAATCGGATGGAACTCTTCGAGTCAGAAGATTTGAGCGAAGAAGATATGGAAGCCTTGCTGGCTTTTGCCTTTGACCGTTACTTCGAAACCAGCGGTTTGTTTGGAACACCGGAAACCTGCCTTGAGATGGTCAACAAACTGAAGACCATTGATGTGGATGAAATCGCCTGCCTGATCGACTTTGGCGTGCCTTCTGAGATGGTGCTGAAACACCTCGAGCACTTGAACCAACTCAAGCAGCTTGCCAGAACAAAGACAGGCGATGAAAGGTACTCTATCCCGGCTCTGATCAAGCGCCACAAGGTCACCCATTTCCAATGTACGCCGTCTATGGCTAGCATGTTGCTTGTGGATGACGACACCCGCGCCGCCCTCAGCGCCGTGCAGACATTTATGGTCGGTGGAGAAGCATTCCCTGTAGCCCTGGCCACAGAGCTGAACGAGCTGATGTCAGGTGACATCATCAACATGTACGGGCCGACGGAAACCACCGTCTGGTCTTCCACCTACCCTGTCAGCCAGGAACAACGCACAATTCCCATTGGCCGCCCGATTGCCAACACCCAACTCTACATCTTGGACCGCAATATGCAACCGGTACCCGTTGGCGTCGCCGGTGAATTCTTTATCGGCGGCGATGGCGTCGCGCGTGGCTACCTAAACCGGCCTGAATTAACCGCCGAGCGATTTATTGATGACCCCTTTAGCGACGAGCCCGACGCGCGCCTGTATCGAACTGGCGATCTGGCACGATATCGGCCGGATGGCAATATTGAGTTCTTGGGTCGTATCGACCACCAGGTCAAGATTCGTGGTCACCGAATCGAGTTAGGGGAGATTGAGGCCGTGCTAGGCCAACATCCGGCGGTGCGGGAGGCCGTCGTCATCGCCAGGGAAGACGTACCTGGCGACCCCTTAGCTCTGTCTGGGGCAGGCAAGCGCCTCGTGGCTTACATCATTCCCCATCAGAAGCGGGGGATGTCCAGCAGTGAGTTACGGGACTACCTGAAGAAAAAGCTGCCGGAATTTATGGTGCCCTCAAACTTCGTCACGTTGGATGCCTTTCCGTTGACGCCCAATGGCAAAGTGAACCGTCGCGCCCTTCCGATCCCCAAATCAGTTCGGCCGGAACTGGAGAATGATTACGTAGCTCCCCGGTCCTCCACCGAAAAAGTGGTGGCCAAACTCTGGAGTCAGGTTCTCGGCATCGAAAAGATCGGCAGATATGATAATTTCTTCGACCTGGGCGGGCACTCACTTTCGGCTGTGCAAACTATTATGAGGATACGTCAAACTTTTAAAGTGGAATTGCCCCTACAAACATTTCTCCATGCCTCAACCTTGGCTGGTTTGGCTGAGAAGGTGGAGGAAAAGCTTTTGGAACAGACGAGGCAAACAAATAAGTCATTCTTATCCGAGAATTCCGTGTGCTTAGGAGCTGTTCAGAAATAACTTCGTACTTTTCCCTGGGGAAACACAGCCCAAACACCGAAGTTATTTTTGAACGACTCCTTAACACCCACATTAAGTAGGTGGCGATAATTCAGACACACCGGCCAATATGCCCTATTTACTCTGTCACCCGGTTATCAATCGCGGCTATGCCCACCTAGTGACACTCACCCTTTCAGGCGCGCCGTCTGAGGCTTTGTCTCCATTGAGCCTAACCCAGTCATTCCGCCAGGCGCCAGCCACCCAACCATCACCACCACGGAATCTACCGCGGCTGGAACCTACGCCATGACCGTTACCGGCACATCCGGACCGTGCACCGATACAGCCAATTTGATCCTTAACGTGAATGCGGCGATACCCAGTTTCGCCTTTAGGATTTTTTCCCAATTATCCAGAGATGAAAGGAGACGTCGTGATTAACACCGAACTCGCCAGGGTTGCCAAAACCTTGGAAAGACTATCGTTCCCAACAAGATTTGCGGTGGAGGTTACTGCCCATTGTAATCTTGAGTGCTCAATGTGTCACCACCCTCAAATGCGGCGGCCCAAAGGCAGGATGCCTTTTGAACTATGGATGAAATGCGCCGACCAGATTGCCCAAGTCTCGCCCAGCACCCAGTGCTGGTTCTCCTTCTGCGGTGAACCGCTGCTTGAACCCGACCTGCTTATCCGGATGATTGCCTACGGGAAATCGGTGGGGCTCCATTCGCTGAATATCAACACGAACGGAATGTTGCTCACTCCCGATCTCGCCGAGCCCATTTTGGACTCCGGGGTCGATCTCGTCGTCTTTGGGATCGACGCGTTCTCAAGCGAAACCTATGCGCGGATCCGCATTGGGGGCCAGCGAGATGTGCTCTATGCAAATATCGAGCATTTTTTGGTGGCACGGCAAGCTCGCCCCACCGGCCCCGAGGTGCAGGTCCAATTTATCGAGATGGAAGAGAACATGCACGAACTCGAAGGATTTAAAGGGTATTGGTTAGACCGTGGTGCAACCGTGAAGGCGCGCCGTATGTTGAGTTGGGGCGGCAGATTCGAAACCCCTTTGTGCATTCCGGCTGAAGAACGCATCCCGTGCCCCTGGGCCGTCACGATGATGCACGTCTTCTGGGATGGGCGGGTGCCCCGGTGCCCTGGTGATACCGAAGGGGAGGAAGACGTGGGGAACGCCTGGGACGAGCCCTTAACCGATTTATGGGAACGACTCGGCGTCTATCGAGACCTGCACCTGCAGTATCGTTTTGACGAATTACCGGAGCGATGCCAGACCTGTAAGGACTGGATGGTCGGCGTCGCGGAGAGAATCCGGCCTACATAAGCGGCGTACTCAGCGTCGCGCATCCGTACGGCGTTGGCAGTTTCACAGCAGTAGTAGCGCAGGTAGCGGTTGCCGGTCCGGGGCAGGGATGCCATTTCATTCAAGTGGTCGGTGGGTTGGCACCGCAACTCCAAACGGATAATACCAGGAGATTCTACTTTATGAAGACACTTTACCTCTGTGGAGCTGGAAATCCTGAAGGTGTCCGTCTCGCACTCAACATCAACGAAAAAGAGGCCCGATGGAACCGAATCATTCTCTTAGATGACGATCCATCCAAGCACGGGCAAGCAATCCTCGGAGTAGAGGTTGCTGGTCCATTTGAAATGCTTGAACAGGCTGACCCGAATACGGCGGAAGTCTCGAACATGGTGGCAATGACAACAGCCAGGCGCTGGTCGGCTCGCCGCAAGATTGAAGAATTTGGTTTGCCGTTTGCCACGCTGATCAACCCGCTGGTTGATATGAGTGGGGTGACGTTCGGTGAGGACATTACCGTCTATTCGAATGCTACCATATCTGCGCACGCCTCAGTGGACGAGGCCTCGGTGATCTTCACCGGTGCGGCCGTCGGGCACGGATGCCAATTGGGTCAATGCTGTGTCGTGGCTCCAGGCGCCGTTATCAATGCGCGAGTGCAGGTTGGGGATGGCGTCTACATCGGCACAAACGCGTCGATCCTGCCCGATTTGAAAATCGGCGCTTGGGCTACGATCGGGGCCAACTCCGCGGTCATCGAAGACGTGCCGGCCGGGGCCACCGTCATGGGCGTTCCGGCTGCGATTCTAATGGTAATCAACGAACGGCCTGACCGCAAAGTCTTTCCCGGACCAAAAACGGACAGGCCGGAGAGGGAGAAGGATTCCGGAGCCCCTCAGTCTTCCACGGAAGAAGCGCTGGCAAACCTCTGGGCCCAGGTCCTGGGTATCGAAAAGATCGGCATCCATGATAATTTCTTTAAATTAGGGGGGAACTCCCTATCGGCGGTTAAGGTCGTTTTCAGAATTCGTCAAACATTTGGTGTAGATCTTCCCTTGCAAACCTTCTTCCAGCTACCTACGCTGGCTAGCTTGGCCAAAAAGCTAGAAGAAGAGCCTGTACTAGAAGCGGATGACACGGAACAAGATAGCCAAGTAGAGAATCTTGGGGATGTGCGCCGCGTGCTCGGGGTTTGACACGATGACTATGATTGAGCTTCTGGCAGACCCAGAGATCTTTCCAGCATTTTACCTGACTAGATAAGGAGATCTTACGTGGAAAAAGTAGTATTGTTTGGAACAGGCCAAATAGCAAGCGTTGTTTATTCCTATCTTACCTATGATTCCCCATATGAGGTCGCTGCATTTGCCGTAGATAGAAAAGAGATCAAAGAAGATGCGCTGTTTGACCTACCTGTTGTTCCTTTTGAGGATGTTGAATCCATTTATCCGCCGGACGAGTACAAAATGTTTATCGCTGTCGGCTACATACGGGTTAATAGACTAAGGGCAGAAAGGTATTGTCAAGCAAAAGCTATGGGGTATCCGTTGATAAGTTACGTTCATCCAAAGGCTATCATCTCACCCGGCGCGGTCATCGGTGACAATTGTGTTATCGATCCAACGAGTGTGATTCTGCCATATGCTCGGGTCGGAAACAATGTACACATAGGGACTGGCGCTATTATTGGGCATCACTCTGTTATAGGGGACCACTGTTGGGTAACCGCTGGAACCCTTATATTAGGTAGCGTTACCGTGGAACCATATTGCCTTCTTGGTGGAAACTCGACCGTCAGAAACAGCCTTACCATTGCCAAAGAATGTGTAATTGGTGCCGGCGCTTTAATACTTGAGAATACTCACGAAGGAGAAGTCTACATGGGGAAACCCGCTGAACGATTGCCGATATCCAGTGACAAACTGCCGCTTGGCTGACAAATCTAACGTAGCCGAGCCTCGTGCTACCGTATTGTCAAACTAGCGCCACCGGTTTCTGCCCTAGCAACCGAAGGGGGATACCCGCTTGAAGTACTCTCTAGATGACCTTACGACGGTTCTTGAGCATCCCTGGCTCCCTCCACCGGCCGACCTGACATTATCAAGCAATGATGTTCACGTCTGGCGTGCTACACTTGACCAACCGGTCACGCGTGTCCAGCAACTGGCGCAAACGCTCTCTGACGACGAGCGCATGAGAGCTGAGCGTTTTCACTTTGAGCAGGACAGAAAGCGCTTCATTGTCAGCCATGGTATACTCAGAACGATCCTCAGTTGCTATGTAGGCATTGAGCCAAGCCGGTTGCAGTTTTGCTATAGATCCCAGGGGAAGCCATATCTGACGCAAAGATTCGATGGGGGCACGCTTCGGTTTAACCTAGCTCATTCGCACGAACTTGCCCTTTATGCCTTCACGCGCGGCCGGGAGATTGGCATCGACCTCGAACGCGTCCGCGCGGAGGTCGCATGCGAGCAGATAGCAGCGCGATTCTTCTCACCCCGAGAGAGCGCTACGCTTCGGGCCCTCCCGGCAACGGTGAAGCAGAAGGCATTTTTCACCTGTTGGACCCGCAAGGAGGCCTACATCAAGGCCAGGGGTGAGGGCCTTTCCCTTCCCCTGGACCAATTCGACGTTTCTCTAGCGCCAGGGGAACCAGCCGCGCTGTTGAACATGAGAGGAGGTCCAATGGAATCCTCCCGTTGGTCGCTGCAGGAGCTTATTCTTGGCCCTGGCTATGTGGCCGCTCTTGCCGTGGAAGGACACGGTTGGCGGCTCGCCTGCTGGGAATGGCCAGAGTCGTAGCATGAATCTAATGATGACACAGTTTCTTTTGGCGGCATCTGTTGCTCATTGATCAGAGCTTGCTGGCCTGAAGAGAAAAGACAGTTTTAGCCATTCACCCTTATGATTATCTTTACTGGATCGAGGTATCTATATGCTAACCCTATCTATGTCTTCGCCCGACCTGACCGACACCGAAATCGCGGCCGTCACTCAGGTTTTGCAGACGCCCTTCCTCAGCATCGGCCCCCAACTCACCGCCTTTGAGCAGGCTGTTGCCTCATACCTCGGCGCTCACCATGCTGTTAGTGTCAACTCCGGCACCAGTGGGCTACACCTCTGCGTAATTGCGGCGGGCATCAAGGAAGGCGATTTAGTCATCACTACCCCCTTCTCCTTCATCGCCTCGGCCAACTGCATCCTCTACGAACGCGCTACCCCTGTGTTCGTGGACGTGGACCCACACACCGGGAACATTGATCCAGCTCTGGTCGCCAAGGCCGTCGAAGCATTAGCCAACGACTTACGACCTACGACCGGCGACCGCTGGCTTGCACCTGCAATTCGCAATTCGCAATTCGCAATTCGCAATTTGAAAGCCATCCTGCCCATTCACGCTTTCGGCCAGCCGGCCGATATGGACCCCATCTTGGAAGTCGCCCAAAGCCATAGTTTGACGGTGATCGAAGACGCCTGCGAAGCGATTGGGTCCGAGTACAGGGGGCGTAAAGCCGGCACACTGGGTGACGTGGCTGTCTTTGCTTTTTATCCGAACAAACAGATCACCACCGGCGAAGGGGGGATGATCGTGACCAACAGGGAGGCGTGGGCGAACCTTTTCCGCAGCCTGCGTAACCAAGGCCGCGACGTCTTTGATGCCTGGCTCAACCACACGCGCCTGGGATACAACTACCGCCTGGACGAGATGAGCGCCGCCCTGGGCCTGGTGCAGATACAGCGTATCGAGGAACTCCTGGGAAAACGGGAGCAGGTGGCTCGCTGGTACAACGAGCGCCTGGCGGATGTGGAATTAATTGAGCGACCATACATCGCTCCTACTACCACCCGCATGTCGTGGTTTGTCTACGTCGTGCGGATTAAGCCACCCGCTAATCGTGATGAGGTGATGCGCCGGTTGGCTAAAACTGGCATTCCTAGCCGCCCCTACTTCACACCTATCCACCTACAGCCCTTTTATCGGAAGATATTTGGTTATCAGCGTGGCGACTTCCCCATTACCGAATACCTGGGCGATATCTCCCTGGCCTTGCCTTTTTCCGGGGTGATGACGGAGGAACAGGTGGACTATGTCTGCCAACGACTCCGGGTGAATGTCTTACTGGGCTTGTGAAGTAGCCATCATAGGTTTCGTTTCAAAATGATGTTTATTCGATTTTCCTGGCGATATTCCCTTCGACAATGGATACTGTGGCTGACCGGTCTTTTGTTTTTGACGACAATCCTATCATTTGCTATGGCTAAACTGTGGCTACCTGGAATTGGAAATTGGCTGGCCCAATCTCCTCACATTGGTCAAGCTGATGCCATTGTCATCCTTAGCGGTAGTTCTGAGCGCATCCAGCAGGGTATCATTCTCTATAAGCAAAATCTGGCTCCTGAAGTTTGGCACACCGGTGATGGGTCATCTTGTCCTTTTGCACAGCGCGCGGTCCAGCTTGCCATCGAGGAGGGTGTGCCGGCTGAAGCTATTCATTTGCTGGCTACGACCAATACCTGGGAGGATGGCCAAAAGATCGCGGCTTTGGCCAAAGAAAGGCGACTGCAGAGCATCTTGGTAGTGACTGACTGGGCTCACAGCCGCCGGGCCTTATGTGTCATTAAACAGCAATTGGCCGACAGCGGGATCGCCATCTATTATGCGCCCCCAACAGATTCACCCTACGGCCCAGAGAATTGGTGGCAGCATAAAGTTAGCAGGGCTGTGGTGTTAAAGGAACTGATCAAGATCGGCTTTTATTGGATGCGCTATGGGGTGGCTCCCTGGAGCTGCAAGCTCTAGCAAAGTTTTCGGTTTAATGAGAGAAAAGGGTGTTTATGCCATACAGGGTGCAGGTAAGTGGGCTGGCTAGAGGAGACGAACAGATGGCGAACCTTGCTGATATCGTCGGGGCAAGCGTATGAGCTCGATTCTAGAAATGCGTAACCGGCACTTCTTTATATTTGATATTTTAGTATTGTTATCTATCCCCGGCTTGGCGTTGACCCTACGCCTAGACAGGTTGGATTGGTGGCCGCATTTCGGTCAGGCCCTGATCTTCTTTACCATCGTGGCTCTGCTGATTAAGGTGCCCCTTTTTTATCACCAGGATCTGTATCGCCGTTACTGGCGTTACGCCAGTGTCAACGATCTGACTCGGGTGCTGATCGCCGTCGGCCTCTCAACCACTGTTTTGACGGTTGTATTTGGGGGCGCTCAAGCAAGCTTGGCTCGATACGGCTTGGCCTCACCTCGCAGCCTGCCTTTGCTGGACGGGATGCTGACCTGTCTGATTGTCGGCGGGTCCCGGCTTGGCCTGCGGGGGCTGTATGACTGGTATCGCCAGCACCAGGATGTGGTCGGCGGCCGGCGGGTGCTGGTGGTGGGCGCCGGCGAGGCCGGCACGCTGGTGGTCCGCGAGATGCGGGCCAACCCGCAGTTGGATATGGAGCCGGTGGCCTTTGTGGACGATGATCCGGCCAAAGTGGGTACGTGCATCCAGGGCCTGCCGGTGCTGGGGACCACCCAGCACATTCTCGAACTGGTTGACCGCGATCAGATCCAACAGATTATCGTAGCCATGCCCTCTGCCCCGCTCGGGCGGCAGCAGGAAATCATGGCTATGTGCGAACAAACGGGCGTGGCCACCTACAGCCTGCCGGGGATTTACGAACTCCTGGCCGGTCATAAGACCATTAGCCGCCTGCCCCAGGTTGACATCAATCATCTGTTACACCGCGAACCCGTAGAGATTGACCCGACGGAGGTGGCTGCCTATCTGGCCGGCGCGACGGTGCTCGTCACCGGGGCCGGCGGCTCGATCGGCAGCGAACTCTGCCGTCAGATCGCCCGGTTCGACCCGGGAGAATTGATCTTGCTGGGCCACGGCGAGAACAGCATTTTTGAAATCGGTTTGGACCTGCAGCTCTCCCTTCCAAATCTGGTCACGCACCAGGTGATTGTGGACGTTCGTGACCAGCAGCGGGTCAATTGGGTGATCGAAAAATACCGGCCCGACGTCATCTTTCATGCCGCCGCCCACAAACACCTCGCCTTTATGGAAGCCAATGTGGAAGAGGCCATCACCAATAATGTTCTGGGCACCCAGAACATCCTGTGGGCCGCCGAACAACACGGGGTCGAGCGCTTTGTCTTAATCTCAACCGACAAGGCCGTCAACCCGACCAGTATCATGGGCGCGACGAAACGCCTGGCCGAATTGTTGGTGTTGGCCGCCGCCCAGCGCTCAGGGCAGGCCTACATGGCCGTACGCTTTGGTAACGTGCTGGGCAGCCGGGGCAGCGTCATACCGATTTTTCAGCGGCAAATTGCCGCTGGCGGGCCGCTGACTATCACCCACCCCGACATGCGTCGCTATTTCATGACCATCCCCGAAGCGGTGCAATTGGTGCTCCATGCCTCCGAACTGGGCCAGGGCGGTGAGATATTTGTGTTAGATATGGGGCAACCAGTCCGGATTCTGGATCTGGCCACCGAACTGATTAAGCTATCCGGCTTGGAGCCTGGACGCGACATCAAGATTGTCTACACCGGCATCCGGCCCGGTGAAAAGCTAGATGAGGAACTTTTTCTGGAGGAAGAAGACTGCCGGTGCACTAAATGCCCGAAAATTTTCGTCGCCACTCATGAGAGCACCGTCGAGGCTGAGATGTTGGAACAGGTGGTGGTTGAGCTCATCAACCTGACCAGACAAATGCAATCCCAGAATGCCACTGAGCAGATGTGGGTTCTCCTCCCCAAGGTTTGTTATTATCTTGATAATTATCAGCCCCGGCCTCAGCCATTGCCGCCGGAGCCAACAGTGCTCGATCGCCAGCCCGTGTTCGTCGAGCCCCGGCTGGAGGGCAAACCAGCGGTAGTCACTGTGAGTGCCGGTTAAGTTCATACTATAGGAGTTTTCTTCTGGAGTAGCGAAACTTGTACGCGAATCACTCATCGGGTCGCCCGCCGTCTCATCTTTTACCAAAGTTTCAATTTTCTGCCTAAGCTCTGGCTTTTATTCTTCGACCGTGGGGCGTCCACCACCGGGTAAGCACACTCGGTCAAGAGGCCGCTCAGCCAGACCATTACCTAATCCACGGCGGCCTCGCCGGATCGTCTCAGGGTGCAGCCCGGTAATTTCAACCCTACGTTTAACGTCACCACGGCTTTGGGCGGGGCCTTGCAAAAAGGCTTCACACAACATTAAAGTGGGAGGAGATATTACGAATGAACCGGATGATATCACGACGGCATTTACTCAAAGGATTGGTAGCCGCAGCGAGCGGGCTGGGCTTGCAAAAATTGGCAAAAGGGCTCGGCTTCAAAGTACTGGCCCAAACGCCCGACGAATTCGTTTATTTGCCTATCATTCTCAAAGGGGCCACGCCTGCTCCCACTCCGACCCCGACAGCCACGGCGACCAACACGCCAACAGCCACGCCAACATCCACCCCTTCTACCTCCAAGGTTGTTCATGTCCACAGCCAGGACGCCACGTATTGGGACTTCTCTACCGGCTGGTATGGGAATTACGTCCGGCAGTCTGTAGTGGACGCGATGGTAGAACGCGGACTTATGGAACTGACGGGGGCCAGCTCTGTTCAGGCGGCCTGGGGTCAATTACTCCCTCACTACCAGTCAGGCCAGGCCATCGCCATCAAGGTCAATTTCAACAACGCTTGGAGTTGTGACGATAGTGACAATGCCATTGATGCTTTGATCCATCCAGTCAACGCCGTTGTGCGAGGCCTGAAGCAAATAGGGGTGGCCGAGGAGGATATCTGGGTCTACGAAGCCATGCGCCAGATTCCAAATAGATTCGTGAACGGCTGCTTGTATCCCAACGTACAGTTTTTTGCAGATTCCTGCGCCCAGTATCCTGGGTGGAACAGCTCAGACCCCAACGCGTTTGTGACCTTCAGTCCGCCCTCTGGTCCCACGCCGTCTTCTGAAAGGGTTCCGGACGTGTTGATCAATGCGACGTACTTGATCAATATGCCAATCATGAAGACGCACGGTGGTGCGGGGGTGACCCTAAGTTTCAAAAATCACATCGGGACCATCAGGCGTGCCACGGCGTTGCTGCACGATTACATATTCCCTGACCGGAGCTACTTTAGCACCGAGTATAGCCCACTCGTAGATATCTATCAGAACCCGCACGTAGGAGCCAAGACGATATTGACAATCGGCGACGGACTGTTTGGTGCCTGGGCCGGTCTTGCGGCTCCACCATTGCGGTGGACGACATTCGGCGATGCAGCGTCCAATAGCCTCTTTTTCGCCACCGATCCGGTAGCTATTGACTGCGTGATGTACGATTTTCTCGCCGCCGAGACCACCATCCCCCAAGCCAATGCAGACAGCTACTTGAGTTTGGCAGCGGATGCAGGGCTAGGGGTTTTTGAACACGGTGATCCCTGGGGCAGCGGCTACAGCCAGATAGATTACGTAAAGATTGAGACCTGAAAGTCCGAGGGTAGCCTCTTCTACCACCCCTTCAACACAATGATGAACCTAGCTGGTGTTGACGATGGTCAGCACTCGTCTCACTGTGCGCTCTGATCCGACTTTACCAGGCATCGTACTCTAACCAATTTACGTTCCCAACATCGCTCACATTACCACTTCCGGACGTCACGCTGGCATCCAGTGGAGTACGCCATTTTCCACTGATGACCGGATAACCAGCCATCACAAAGTTGTTTGACCCGTTGAATGTACCGAAACTGGCGGTCTCGGTCGGGATGAGTTGAAAGTATCAAATGAGCCTGGCTAAAAACTGTGGGAGCAAGGGACTTCACGCTGCCTGCTCCAGAACAAGGATTTCGGTCACCGGCGGACCGGGAGAGTGGGAATCATAGAGTCGTTGGTGTTGACGTTGCCAGTGGAAACGTTGGTACTCATCCCAGTCGCCATTGACGCGGACAGCCCGCAGGTCGAGGACAGCCTGGGCACCTGATTGCGTCCAGCGCATGCCGGACTGCTCCATGCGGTCCTTGACCAGGTGGCCACATTCAGGCTATGGGAATGGCCAACCTATCGGCGGCGGCAGCATCGTCATCTACACGAAGAAGTGAGAAGCGCCAACCGTGGAGCGACAACGGGGCGGGGCCGGCTGGCCCCGCCCCGGATTTCTTGCCCCCCTGGAGCCTCTAGCGGTGCGGACCACCGACGACTTTGACGCCAGCACAGCTAACCCAGAGACGGTGGAATTCGAAGGACAAGGGCAAATGAAGTCCAGCGCTGCCGGGGTGGGCAGCGCCGGACAGCCGGCACCTCGGACCCAGAAGCTGCCCTGGCCGAGGGCCGTACAAAAGCTAACGAGCCCTGTGAGAAAATCGTTTCCCACGGGGCTCGTTCATTAATAGATAAGTCGAATCGCCCAAAATGCGAGCGTTCCCCATTAGGGCTCTGTCTACCCCGAATCGCGCCGGCGTACT
>Ga0315309_1001289_pt1 | contig 15042 bp, 14 predicted proteins | sample TDP4_MG_FD_203080 | JGI IMG/M metagenome (GOLD analysis project Ga0315309, IMG submission 203080) | Freshwater sediment microbial communities from Lake Towuti, South Sulawesi, Indonesia - TDP4 | ecosystem: Environmental > Aquatic > Freshwater > Lake > Sediment | place: Indonesia: South Sulawesi... | reverse complement strand
AACCGTCGGTGGCGGCGTGAGGAGCTTTACGATGAGCGATTCAAACGCCGGAAATAGGACTTGCTGGAGTGCGGGTTCGGTCCCGGAAAGGACAAACACATGCTCAACGTTGGTGACCAGGCTCCCGATTTCTCCCTGCCCTCCCACACAGGGGAGAAAGTGAGCTTGAAGGATTTCCGCGGCCGGACACTCATCCTCTATTTCTTCCCCAAGGCTGACACCCCGGGTTGAACGAGCGAGGCGAACCAGTTCCGGGATGCCCAAAAAGAACTGGAAAAACTTGGCGCCCGCATTCTCGGAGTGAGCGGCGATACCGTCGAGCAATTGAAGAAATTCCACGACAAGTACAAGCTGAACTTCCCGCTGGCCGGGGACATGGCGCACCAGACGCTCAAAGCGTACGGGGTCTGGCAGGCAAAGAGGATGTACGGGCAGAAGAAGATGGGCATTGTGCGCAGCACGTACATCATCGATATGGAAGGCAAGATCAAGCGCGTCTTTACCAAGGTGAAAGCCGAGGGCCACATCAAGGAAGTCCTGGCGGCCCTCAAAGCCTGAGCCATTCCGGCTAAAGGGGCTGCTGGAAACCCAGGACGCTGCGGCTCGACCCCGCGGCGGACAGGGCCAAACGTAGCCCGGGTGACAGCCGGTGGCCGCCGCCGGCGTTACGGGAGGTGATGGTGAGACAGCTGGCCAGGCAGGCGCGACGCGCGCTTCCGCTGCTCGCGCTCGTCCTCTTTCTTTCCCCGCCATTTGCGCCCGCCGAGACCGACCCCGCACCCAGTCGAGCCTTCGAGAAGATTGAAGCCATGATCCCGATGCGCGATGGAGTGCGGCTGAACACGGAAATCTACGTGCCGAAGCGCGTGCGTGAGCGCCTTCCGATCCTGCTTACCCGCACGCCTTATGGACTGGGACATGATGAGCAGGGTTTCCATACTTCGCTCAGCTCGAGTTACGCAGAATTGGTGCAGGAAGGCTTCATCTTCGTTTTCCAGGACATTCGCGGACGCTACAGGTCGGAGGGTCAGTTCGTTATGTGGCGTCCCCTCTGCGACAAGACCGATCCGAAGGCCATTGACGAGACCACCGATACCTACGACACCATCGAATGGTTGCTGAAGAATGTTCCTAGCCACAACGGGCGGGTGGGTGTCCTGGGGATTTCCTATGGCGGCTGGCTGACGGTGATGGCGATGCTCGACCCGCATCCCGCCCTCAAAGCGGTCTCCGAACAGGCTTCTCCGGCCGACCAGTTTCTGGGCGACGACTTTCATCACCACGGCGCCTTTCGGCTCAGTTATGGCTTCGAATACGTGGCGATGATGGAAACCACCAAGGAGAAGTTCTCCTTCAAGTTTGACAAGTACGACACCTTCGACTGGTACTTGAACGATCTGGGGCCGCTCGCCAACGCCAATCTGAAGTACTTCCACGGCAAGCTACCTACCTGGAACGATTTTGTTGCCCATCCGAATTACGACACGTTCTGGCAGAAGCAGGCGGTGCCACCCTATCTCGGGGAAGTGACCGTCCCCAACCTCAATGTGGCCGGTTGGTGGGACCAGGAAGATTTCTACGGGCCGCTGAAGATCTATGAGACGCTGGAAAAAAAGGACGTGCGCCATTGGAACTATCTGGTCGTGGGGCCTTGGAACCATGGGGGATGGGCCCGCGGCGAGGGACGTAATCTGGGGCGGATCGATTTCGGCAGCGACACCAGCCGGTACTTCCGGGAAAAGATCCAGGCCCCGTGGTTCGCCTATTGGCTAAAAGGGAAGGGGAATGTCCCTCTGCGCGAGGCACTGATCTTCCAGACGGGTTCCAATGAATGGGAAACTTGCGAGCAATGGCCACCCCGCCTGAAGACGAGCCAGCGAAAGCTGTACTTCCGCAGCGCGGGTCGGCTCTCTTTCGAACCTCCCTCGCAGGATGAGGGGCCAGAATTCGATAGTTACGTTTCCGATCCGGCCCGTCCTGTGCCGTATCGGCCTCGTCCCATCGAGCCGACTTATCCCGGGCCCGGGTGGCCCGTGTGGCTCGTTGAGGATCAGCGTTTTGTGCACCTGCGCCCCGACGTGCTCAGCTGGCAGACTGAGCCGCTGAAGGAAGACGTGGTGGTCACCGGAGACATCGTTGCCCACCTTTTCGCCTCCACTTCAGGCACCGACAGCGACTGGATTGTGAAGCTCATCGACGTATATCCCGAAGACTATCCCCGCGACCCCAAGCTGCGCGGGTATCAGTTGATAGTTGCGAGCGAAGTCTTGCGGGGGAGGTTCCGCCACAGCTTCGAAAGACCTGAGCCGGTGGTCGCCGGCCAGGTCACCGCGTACACCATCGACCTGCACAGCAACAACCACCGTTTCCTCAAAGGGCATCGAGTCATGGTTCAGGTGCAAAGCACCTGGTTCCCGCTGATTGACCGTAATCCGCAGATGTTCGTGGAAAGCATCTTCCACGCCACCGAATCTTCCTACCAGGAAGCGACCCAGCGCGTGTATCGTTCGCGGCGCTTCCCCTCGCACGTGGAAGTGGCCGTGCCGAGCCGCTGAGCTTCAGGTAAGCATCGCCGCGATTGAAGGGCTGCGGGTGTAAACAAAGGCGGGGTGGAAGCAGTAGAAGACCTGGAGCCGGCGTTCGCCGAGGGCCGGGATCGACACATCCTCGCGGGCCCAGCCCTGCCCTTTCAGCAGGTCCCCGAACGCCCTGATCTCGGCGGGTGGGCGCCCCAGGATGAATTCCTGAAATTGGCTATACGCGTCCTCGCCCAGCACCACAATCGTCTGCAAATTGGGAAAGAGCTTTAATTCCGCGCTCAAGTGCTTGGCGCAGTTGGCCAGAGCTTTTTCGGGTACGTGCAGCCGGGTGGCGTGGCAACGGATGGCGTCCGTCAAGACGAAGCGGGCCTTGAACTCCGCAAAATCCTTCACCCCCAAGAGTTCGTAGAGCCCAGTGACGAAGCGGTTGACATTCTCCGGCGCCTGGTAGAGGAAGTTCTCCGAGGCCCCCGGAGCGTCGCGCCCAATGACGGCCACCCGCACCGCGTTCAGGTCAGCGTAGTCGCGCTTCAGATATCTCGTCAGGAACTGGCGGGGGGGCAGCCAGATGGAGGTGAGCGCCGCGCAATCGCGGCACTTCTCGATGCGCAGCCGCAAGGCTTCCGTCTCCAGGCCCGGGACGCGGATCTGGGTGGCTGCCATAGGGCCTGCCGTCAGAGCCAGTTGGAGGAGCGTTTCCGGGCTCGCGCCTAGCGGGCCGAAAATCAGACTGTCGATCAGTCGCGCCGGCCCAATCCGGGCCGCGACCAGCGCCACGCAACCGCTGGTAACACGTTCGACAGGCTGGAGCCGCGCGGGATCGACGATTGCCGCGTACTCGAGCTGGGCGCGCGGTTCGGCCGCAAACACCTGGCGCATTTCCTCCAACAACTTCGGCGCGGCGGTTTCCCCTGTCTGGGCCAGCTCTTCCGCCCGCCGCAGGCTCTGATAGAGAACCGGCGCGGCCCCGCGCTCTTCCGGACACAGGTAAGCATTACGCGAGCTTCTTGCCAGGCCGTCGGGTTCGCGTACCGTGGGGCAGATCACCAGCCGGACGTCCAGGTTCAAGTCTTCCACCAAGCGGCGGATGGCCTGCGCCTGCTGGAAGTCCTTCTGGCCGAAATAGGCCAAGTGTGGCTTAACGATATTAAGCAGCTTGAGCACCACAGTTGCGACGCCGCGAAAGTGGCCCGGCCGGGCCGCGCCTTCGAGCTGGGCGGCCACCGCACCCGGTTCGACAAACGTCTCGTAGCCTGCTGGGTACATCTGCTCCGTACTGGGCGCGAACGCAGCGCCCACGTTGTAGGAATCCAGGAGCTTCACGTCTTGCTCCAGGTTGCGCGGGTAGCGGGCGAAGTCTTCGCCCGGGGCGAATTGCGTAGGGTTTACAAAGATAGAAACTACGACCACGTCACACTGACGCTTGGCCTGGCGCACCAGACTAAGATGGCCCTCGTGCAGGGCTCCCATCGTGGGCACGAGGGCCAAAGATTCGCCTGCGGCCCGCGCTTGGCGGGAGAAAATCTCCATTTCCGCGATGGAAGTGATTAGCCGCATAAGAAAGTGTGAAGTTTGAAGTTTCAAGGCTGAAGGTTGAAGAGCCGTGGAGCAAGTGAAGTCTCAGTTTCGAACTTCATGATTCATCCTTTACCCTTCATACTTCAGCCTTCATGCTTCACCCTTTACACTTTAACCTTCAAATTCGTCTTCCGAGCTTCTTGTGGCGACCTCCTTCTCAAACTGCTCGCGCAGGCTTGCCGACCAGTGGTACGACTCCGCGTCGGCGGGATAGCCCCCCGCCAGGACGTCGCCGCGGAAGCGCGCGAAGGCGTCCCGCAGAACAGGGGCGAGGTCGGCGTAGGCGCGCACAAATTTGGCGCGTGGTGAGAAACTCAGGCCCAGGAGATCGTGCACGACCAGTACCTGGCCGTCGCAGTCGGGCCCGGCGCCGATGCCCACGGTCGGGATTCTCAGCCGGCCGGTGATGAGGGCTGCCAGCTCTCTCGGTACACCTTCCAGTACCAGCGCGAAGGCGCCGGCGTCCTCCACCGCCTGGGCATCGGCCAGAAGTTCCAGGGCGGATTCGAGCGTTCTCCCCTGCACGCGGTAGCCGCCCAAGCTGTGCACCGACTGCGGCGTCAGGCCGATGTGACCCATCACCGGGATTTCCGCCTCCACCAAGCGCCGAATCAAGGCCGCGCGCTTCTTCCCGCCTTCGATCTTCACGGCCTCGGCGCCGCCTTCCTTGAGGCAGCGAATGCCTGCCCGCAGCGCTTCTTCCTCGCCCAGGTGATACGCGCCGTACGGCAAATCTGCGATGAGCAACGCACGCCGCGTCGCCCGGCGTACCGCACGCAGATGGTGAAGCATCTCCTCCAAGGTCACCGGAATCGTTGAGTCGTAGCCCAGCACCACCTGGGCCAGCGAATCTCCCACCAGGATCATGTCTATCCCGGCCTCGTCCACCAGGCGGGCGGTGGGGTAGTCGTAGGCGGTCAGGCAGGTGATTTTCTCCCCGCGCAGTTTGCGCTCCAGAATCAGAGGAACGGTGATCTTGCTCACGGCCTCGGATGGCGGGTCCATGGCAGCACCTCGCAGAAGGAGTTAAGAGTCGAGAGGCGAGAGTCTCAGAGCCATTTCAGATTCGAGATTCAAGGTTCAAGATCAAGAATCAACAAAATCCAAAATGCAAAAAGGAAAACCCAAATCCAAAATCCAGAACAAAACCCTCTTCGCCTCAGGTTCGCTCACCGGCGGTCACCGCACCACCGTCCGCGGCTCGGTAAGCCTGTGCGGCCCTGGACAGAGAGGGTCTGAACTGCTGGTGTTTCGCTCCCTCCTCGGCGCCTGCCGTTTGGGCTGCCGAGTCGGAACCGTTGGTGACCGTCTCAGTCCGCCGGCGCGGATCCAAGCGGCAGAAAGTACTGCGTGCCTTTGACCGGCTGGCTTAGCCGCTGGAGCAGTTCCTGCAAATCCTCGTTCCGGTCGATGAAATCGATCTCGGACGTTTGGATCACCAGCAGGTCGCTCGACTTATAATGAAAGAAAAAGTGCTCGTAAGCCTTGACTACTTCCTCCAGATACTCATCGGAAATACGATGCTCGCTCGGCACATTCTTCTTGGCGATGCGCCTCCTGAGCGTCTCCGGCTTCGCCTGTAAGTATATCACCAAATCGGGAACCGGAACCTGCTCGGCAAAAAGCTCATAGTAGCGGTTGTAGAGTTCGAGTTCGGCATCCTCCAGGTTGATATAGGCGAAGATCTTGTCCTTCTCGAACAGGTAATCGCTGACGACCGTGCGACGGACGTTGGCCGCCAGGTCCAGGGCGCGCAATTGCCGGTAGCGCGTGAGCAAGAAATACATCTGGGCCTGGAATGCTGCTCCCGGCTTGCCCTGATAGAAACTCTCCAGGAAAGGATTGGCTTCGATATCCCACAGCCGCCTGGCGTTGAGGTGGTCAGCGAGGATGTCCGCCAGGCTCGTTTTGCCCACGCGGATGGGCCCCTCAATGGCGATAAACCGGGGTGGCTCGAACTTGGGCAAGTTGGGCACGTTCTGAGAATTCTGAATTACCAATTCTGGATTATGAATTGGGCGCAGCCCCAGGTGAGCTGCCGTCCTCCATCGGGTTCGTGATTCATAATTCACAATTCATAATTCACCATTCATCATTCCTGTTTTAGCCGGATCACTTGGCTGGAGTCCGGCGTGTCGTGGAGCATTTCCAACACCGTCCGCTGGGTCACCGGATGACGAAGGTGGGCGGCCAGCTCCCGTAAAGGAACCAGCACGAACCGCCGCTGGCTCAGCCGCGCGTGAGGAATCGTCAAGACGGAGGAGCGGACGACGACATTCTCGTAAAGCAGGATGTCGATGTCAATCGGGCGCGGACCCTTGGGAATCCCCGGTCGCCGGCCGAGTGATCGTTCCACCGACTGCAAAACCCTCAGGAGGCGGAGCGGCATCAGTTCTGTCCCCACCTCGGCGACGCAATTTACGAACCAGCGCTGCGGGAGACAATCCACCGGCTCGGTCTGATAGAAGGAGGAGATGCGCCGCACGACAATGCCGACGCTCGGAAGCAGCTCAAAGGCTTTTCGAATGTGAGCCACGCGGTCACCGACGTTGGAACCGAGGGAAAGGTAGGCCTGCTTCATCGGATTCTGGATTTGCGACGCAGAGAACATCCACTTCTGAATTGCAGATCCTCAGTCGAATAATGTCTGGGGCGTGCCCCTGGGCAAGGGAAGATTCAAGTGTCGGTAGGCCGGCTCGTTGGCCTTGCGCCCGCTCTTGGTGCGGCTGATAAACCCCTGCTGCAAAAGGAACGGTTCCACCATGTCCACCAGCGTGTCCACTTCCTCGTTCAGCGTGGCGGACAGGGCCTCCACCCCCACAGGCCCGCCGTTATAAAGCTGGATGATGGTGGAAAGAAAATTCCTGTCCAGGTCGTCCAGCCCCCTTTCGTCCACCCCCTCGAGCTTCAGCGCCTCCTGGGCGACGGATGGGGTGACAACCCCGCTGGCCTTGACCTGCGCGTAGTCGCGCACCCGGCGCAACAGCCGATTGGCGATGCGCGGCGTACCCCGCGCGCGGCGCGCGATCTCCCTGGCTCCGGCGTCTTCAAGCTGCGCCTCCAGAATGCGCGCTGAGCGCCGGACGATCTGCCGCAACTCATCGTCGTCATAAAACTCCAGGTGAAAGAAAAGCCCGAAGCGGTTCCGTAGCGGAGCGGAGAGCGTGCCCGCGCGCGTGGTGGCGCCCGCCAGCGTGAATTTCTTCAGGGGAACGTTGATGGTTTTGGCGAACATTCCCTTGTCCACAACAAAATCCACTCTGAAGTCCTCCATCGCCGGATAGAGGAATTCCTCGATGCTGATGGGGAGCCGGTGGATTTCGTCGATGAAGAGGATGTCGCCCGCACCGAGGTTCGTGAGGATTCCCATCAGGTCGCCCGTGCGTTCCAGCGCCGGTCCCGACGTGGTGGTGATCTTCGAGCCCATGGCGTTCGCGATGATGTAAGCGAGCGTCGTCTTGCCCAGTCCCGGCGGGCCATAGAAGAGCACGTGCTCCAGGGGCTCGCCGCGCTGGCGGGCCGCTTGCAACGCAATGGATAGCTTCTCCACCACCTTCTTCTGCCCGACCCATTCATGCAGCGTGGGCGGACGAAGAGTTTGGTTGAAGCTCTCTTCTTCCTTCGAAATCAGGTCCGGCGATACTAAGCGCACTCGCGGCATGGAAGTAGGTTACAGGTTATAGGGAACAGGGAACAGTGGACAGTGGACAGAAAAACTCCTGGTCGCCTGTAGTCACCTCGTGATTGCTGGCACTCAGAATTCATAATTCAGAATTCACAATTGTTCTGGAGCCGATTGACGTTGTTCAAATACCTTGCGCAGGAAGTCCTCGACGGTTTTCAGGTTCTTGTGCCGCGCGAAGACCTCTTCCACGATCCGCTGCGCTTCGCTGCGGGAATATTCGAGCTGGACGAGCACCTGCAAGGCTTCTGCCTTCAACTCGGCGGCGGACTCACGCTCCACGGCCAGCGGCTCTTCCGTGTGAGCCAGCGCGAACTTAGCCATCTTGCCGCGCAGTTCGGTGACAATGCGTTCCGCCGTCTTCTTGCCGACATAGGGCAACTCTTCCAGAAAGGTCGCATCCCCGCGTTCGATGGCCAAGGCGATTTCGTTCAGCGGCCGCACCAGGCACTTGAGCGCCTTCATGAAGCCCACGCCTGGGACCGTGGTGAACAATTCAAAAAACTCGCGGTCGAGCGGGTCGAGAAACCCCACCAACTTGGGCGTCAAGTGGCCGCCGCCCACCGCGCCGTCGATGTAGTAAATCGTATAGAGCGTCACGGGGTTGCGGCGTTCGCTTTCGGGTGCCTGACGCAGTCGGGCCGCAATGCCCGAGGGGACGAGAATTTCGTAACAGAGCGAGTTCACCCGCACCAGCAGCGAGTGCCGCTGGATGCGGTCATAGAGGACTTCGCCAATGATTTCGGAGATCAGAGCTTTGCCCCTTCTGTAGCGGCGATGTCCTCATCGTCGGATGTTGGTCGGCGGTCGGAGCCTGCCGCTACAATCCATGCCTTTGCGAGCCTCCCGTATTCAATGGGCGCGGGAGCACCATGAAGGTGCTCCCCTACCGACTCCCCTCGCCTCGGCGCCGCTGCGAATTCACGTAGCACAACGCCGCCGCCAAGGCATCCGCCACGTCGGGCGGGTGCGGCGCACGGCCCAGGGAGAAGAACTGCTGCACGGCGCGCTGCACCTGCGTCTTGCTGGCGTTCCCGTTGCCCGTCACGGATTGCTTGATACGCTTCGCCGAAAGGTCCACCACCGGCACGCGTGCCAGCCGCGCCGCCAGGCAAATGACCCCACGCGCATGTCCCATCAGGATGGCGGTGCGCGGATAGCCGCTGTGACTGTAGACTTCCTCCAGACACACAGTCTGTGGGCGGAATTCCCCCAGCACTTCCCGTAGCTCCGCGAAAAGTGACCCCAGCCGCGCCGGCAGGTTATCTTTCCGGCTGCGCGGCACGCGAATCAAGCCAGCTTCGAGGAGTTTCACTTGGCCTGCGCGGCATTCGACCACCCCGTAGCCGGTAACGTTCAGGCCGGGGTCAATTCCCATCACACGCACGGAGACGCTGGCGCCACTCACCATCCGACGCGATTGTAGCACCCAGCGGGAGAATTGAGGAAGGGCATTGGAAAAGTCAAGAGCTGAAAGTTCAAAGTGCAAACGTAAGAAAATTCACCTCGGCGTGGCGTCGGGGAGCCCGCCGTCCACGGGCAGGGTGGCGCCGGTGGTCGGTGTCTGGCGCGTGGCAAAAAAGAGTACGGCTTTCGCTACGTGCTCTGCCGTTACCTTGGCCTTCAGCAGATTCCGCTGCCGGTAGTATTCTTCCAGTCCCTTTTCGTCCAGGCCGCGCGCGCGCATGCGGTCCGGACCGACCTCGGCCCACAGCCCTGACCTGCGACTTCCATGGGCAAAGACGGCGTCAGGCGACACCATGTTCACACGGACGCCGATCTCAGCCAGTTCCAGACTCGCGATGCGCGCCAACTGGTGTGCCGCAGCTTTGGTGGCGCTGTAGGCGCCGAATTTCGCTCCCGGAGCAAAGACATTCTTTGTGGAAACCAGCACGATATCTCCTCCCGTACCTTGGAGGCGGAAAAGACGCGCGGCTTCGGCGAGGACCAGCAGCGTGCCTTCCGCGTTGACCTGCTCCAGCTTCCGGAAGGACTCCAGCTTCATTTCGGCGAGCGGAGCGACCATGGCCACGCCGGCATTGGCGACGACCACATCCACCCCGCCCCAGGTCTCGGTGACGGCGGCAAAAGCTCCGCGCACCGATTCCGGGTCGGCAACGTCGAGCGGCACTCCCAGGACACAGTCTCCAAAAGCTGCCCGTAGTTCGTTCACCAAGGTGTCCAGGTTTTCGCCCGGCAGATCCGTCAGCGCCACGTGGCAACGTTGCTGCAAGAGTTCCTGGGAAATCGCAGAGCCAATCGCTCCCGCTGCGCCTGTTACCAGCGCGACTTCCCGGGACAAGGGGAGTTCTGGGCCTCCGCCGAGCTTCGCATGCTGGAAGCTCTGGTATTCCATGTCGAAGAGTTCGGCTTCCGGCAATCCTTCGTAGCTTCCCATGGCTGCCACTCGGGCCTTGACTGCCAGGGTGTGAGCCGTGATATCGCGCGCGATTCTGGCGGCCGCGACATCCTTCCCGGCCGAGATCGCGCCCAGTCCCGGCAGGAGCACTACGCGGGGCAGAGAATCCAGGCGTGTCACGCCGCCGGACAGGCGCGCGGCGTGCCTTTCGAAATAAGCGTCATAGGAGACGGCATATTCCTGGATTGCCTTGGAGATTTGTCCGCGCAGCTTATCGGCGTCGTCGTACTGCGGCGCGTCGATCCACAACGGCCACGCCTTGGTGCGAATCAGATGGTCAGAGGTGAGCGCAGGCGTGAGGGCAATTTCCCGACCACGCTCCGAATCCACGAAATCGAGGACTTCCCGACTGATAAGGGATTGCAGAACGACGCGAAGAAACGGCTGATCCGCGTTTCCCGAGGCTTGCGCCAGCAGACCGCGCAGAAGCGGAGCGACGCGCAGCAATCTCTCCTGGGCTGTGGCCAGAGGAGTCGAGACCTTGACAACCAAAGGTTTAGCCGCGCGCTTGGCGAGGAACTCTTCGGCCCGAGTGACCAGCTCAATCATGGCGTCATAAGACTCGCGCGCCGTTTCGCCCCAGGTCACCAGCCCGTGGCGCATCCAGACCATAGCCTTGCGCCCTGGGTTTGCCTCGAAGGCAGTAGCGGCAGCTTTGGCAAGCTGGAATCCCGGCCGGACATATTCCAGAACTACGACCTCATCACCCAGGACCTCTTTGACGAGTTTGTCGCCGTGGACTTGATTCGTCAGGGCCAGGATGGCGTCCGCGTGCGTGTGGTCAACGTACCTGGGAGGCAGGAAGGCATGCGCCAGAGTCTCTAGCGACGGATTCGGCGCCCGCGGATCGAGGAGGTGTGTCCGACATTCCTGAAGCATGCGTTCATCGGAAAGTTCCGGCAACACCCGCAGCCTCCTCAGATAGGCTAGGTCCAGCCCGGGATGGCCGGCGGGCTCGATGCCTGCCATGTCGTGGCCGGAGGCCTTGACGTAAATTGCCGGAATCTGCTCGCCCAGAATATTCGTGCAGGTGCCCTTGACGGAAGTATTCCCCCCGCCGTGGAGCACGAGTGCTTCCTCGGCGCCTAGCAGGCGGCTCGCATAGGTGCGTAGCGCCAGGTCCGCGCCCCATTGCGGGGCGTACAGTGCAAGGAACTTCGCGGCTTCCGCGTCACGCCAACGGTTCTGCATGGTCCCTTCAGAAGCCAGAAGTCAGGAGTCAGAATCCAGAATCTATTCTGAATTCACAACTCACAATTCACTATTCACCATCTACCTTTTGACCGCTTCAAGCATGAATCTGGCATTCTCCTCCGCGGCCTTGCCATCGAACACCGCGCTGCCGGTCACGATGATGTCCGCGCCCGTCGTCGCCACCTCGGCAATGTTGGCGCGGGTGATCCCGCCATCGACAGTCAAGAGGACCTCGCGGTGTGCCTCCGCGATCATCTGTTTCACGCGGGCGATTCGGTCGCGCGTGGCGGGAATGAACTTCTGGCCACCCCAGCCGGGGTTGACCGCCAGCAGCAGTATCACCTCGACCTCGTCCAGCAGAGGCTCAAGCACCGCCAGAGGAGTTCCCGGGTTCAGGGCCACACCGCACAGAAGCCCTCGGGCCGGATCGTTCGCGTTCGTCATGTTGCGCATCTCTTGCAGGATGCGACGGGGATGGGTGCAGCCTTCCGGATGAAACGTGATTATGTCGGCGCCGGCCGCCACGTAGTCCGCGATTTTCTCCAGGGGATCCGCGATCATCAGATGCACGTCCTTGAGCAGCGGTGTGTTCAGGGCTTTGATAAAAGGTGGGCCCACGGTCATCATCGGGCAGAAGCATCCATCCATCACGTCAATGTGAACGAGCTTGACGCCCGTGCGCTCCAGCAAGGCCAGCTCGGAGCCCAACGACAGCAGGTCCGCCGTGATGATCCCCACGCTCAGGGTGGGGCGACGCCGCTTCAGCGACTGTAAGGTTGTAGCGTCAGCCATTCTTGCCGCCTCGCGCCGCACTGCTACCTAGGCCGGCTCTAGCCTTTCTTCTCGTGCTTGAGGGTCAGAAAGAAATCGTAGGCCTGTTCGGGCTTCATCCTTTCGTGGACCACTTTCCCCACCGCGCGGAGCATGGCGACAGGGGCGTCCGACTGGAAGATGTTGCGCCCCATATCCACGCCCGCAGCGCCTTCATTGACGGCGTTCGCAGCCATCTTCAACGCGTCCAACTCCGGCAGCTTTTTGCCGCCCGCCATCACTATAGGGACCGGGCAGGAAGCGGTGACGGTCTCGAAACCTTCGGCCACATAGTAAGTCTTCACAAAGTGGGCGCCCAGCTCGGCGCAAATTCGGCAGGCCAGCCGAAGATACTTGGCATCCCGGACCATCTCCTTGCCTACCGCTGTGACTGCCAAGACAGCCACGCCGTGACGATTCCCCAAATCCACCAGGCGGGTCATGTTGTGGACCGTCTGAGTTTCAAACTCGCCGCCAATGAACACCTGCACAGCCACAGCGCAGGCGTTCAGTCGGACGGCATCCTCCATATCCATGGCGATCTGCTCATTCGAGAGTTCCTTGAGGATGCTGGGACCGCCGCTGGCCCGGAGCACGATGGCGTTGCGGCAGGAGGAGGGAATCGTCGAGCGCAGAATGCCGCGCGTGAGCATCAGTGCGTCGGCGTAAGGCACGAGCGGCAAGATGTTCACATCCACGCGTTCCAGACCGGTCGTGGGCCCCTGGAAATAGCCATGGTCAATGGCCAGCATCACCGCCCGCCCCGTAGCCGGCTTGAAGATCCGGGAGAGTCGGTTCTGTATTCCCCAATCCAAGGCCCCCGAGCCCCGAAGGAAAAAGGCCTTGTTTTCGAAGGGAACATCCAGGTAGAACTCCTTGGTTTCTTTCCTGCCCTCGATGTCAGTCATTCTTTTTTCTCCTTCGACTGTCTTGCCTGCGTCGCTTTAGCATGAGAATGTTTGCGGGCCCGGCTGCTCGACTCCACGGGCCGCAAGCCGGTCAAGCGTTCTGTACAACAGCGGTCTAATGATACCAAACTCCTTTCGGGAAGCCAGCATCTGCCTGGGGGTTTGCTGATACTGACCTCCGGCGGCGAAGTTCCCCTCCTCGTTCAGGAGGGGACCAAGGGGTGGTCGGGCAGGGAACCACCTCACCACCAACTCCCTCCTCAGAGAGGAGGGGAGCTGGGTGGCAAGTAGCGCGACTCCCGCCCGTCAGTTGACGGATTGCGGCTTTTCTACATTTGCCCTGGCGCACCTGGGACCAGGCACGGCGCCAGACAAAGGACTTCGAAGAGCGTCAGGTCCGAAGAGCAGGACCTGCGTTACTCGCTCAGGCGTAAATCCCGCGCAGCTTCACGCTGAAGGCCACGCGGTCGATGGCGAGCATATAGGCGGCGGTGCGGTTGTTGACGCCGTGCTTCTCGCCGTAGCGCACCACGTCATTGAACGCTGCCACCATGATGTGGTTCAGGCGTTCGTTTACCATCCCTTCGGTCCAGAAATAACCTTGCCGATCCTGCACCCACTCAAAGTAGGAAACCGTCACGCCGCCCGCATTGGCCAGGATATCGGGGATAACGAAGACGCCGCGGTCGAACAGAATGTCGTCGGCTGGCGGCGTGGTTGGGCTGTTAGCGCCCTCCGTCAGGATGCGCGCCTTGATGCGGTTGGCATTCGCGCTGGTGATGACACTCTCCGTGGCTGCGGGTAGCAACACATCGGTGTCCTGCTCCAGAATGTCCATGTTTCCGATGCTCTCCCCGCCGGGAAAACCCTGGACGGTCTTTCTGTCTCCTGCAAACTCAAGCAGTGCCGGGATATCCAAGCCGTGGGGGTTGAAGAGGCCACCGTTGATGTCGGCCACCCCAATGATGTTGTAGCCCGCCTCATACATCAGCCGCGCCGCCTGCGAGCCCACATTGCCAAAGCCCTGGACAATGACGCGAGTCTGTTCGCGCTCCCGGCCAAAGCGTTTCAGGGCTTGGTCGGTGGCGATCATGCAACCCCTTCCGGTGGCCTCACGACGGCCGTGCGAGCCTCCCAGGTCGAGCGGTTTCCCAGTGACGCTCGCCGTCACCGTGTGGCGGACGTGCATGGAGTAGGTATCCATGATCCACGCCATGGTCTGTTCGTTCGTATTCATGTCGGGTGCGGGGACATCGCGCTCCGGGCCCATGTAATCCAGGATTTCGGCCGTGTACCGGCGGGTAATCCGCTCGAGCTCCCCTGTGGAGAGCTTCTGCGGGTCGCAGACGATGCCCCCCTTGGCGCCCCCAAAGGGAATGTTGGCGACGGCGCATTTCCACGTCATCTCTGCCGCCAGGCCGCGGATTTCGTCCAAGGTCACGTTCGGCGCGTAACGGATGCCGCCCTTGCAGGGTCCGCGGGCGATATTGTGTTGGACGCGAAACCCGTCAAATACCTCGAGTTTCCCGTTATCCATCACCACCGGAATGTGAACCACAATCTCGCGGTTGGGGGTGCGGAGGTACTTGGTGAGCCCCTCGTCCAAGTTCAGTTTCTTGACCGCCACGTCGAAGCGGGCAGCCATGGATTCATAAACACTGAGTTCCTTATCGCGTTCCATGTTGCTCATATGTCCCCCAGGCGGTCTCTCTGCCTGCCCCTGCGCTCCAGAAGTATAACAAAGGCCAGGCCAAACCAGTAGCCGCCCCGGGGAGCAGCACGGATTTGGACACCCTGTGCCCATGATTGGGCTCGGTGGAAGAACAGTATTTGAAGGTAAGCTTGGCTGGGCGATACGGCAGGGGCGTTATGCAGCCGGGCTCGGTGCCAGCTCGGGTGACTTGACGGGGT